>Ga0256914_1002372_pt1 | contig 15827 bp, 16 predicted proteins | sample HulkmetaG_FD_191571 | JGI IMG/M metagenome (GOLD analysis project Ga0256914, IMG submission 191571) | Hydrothermal chimney microbial communities from Main Endeavour vent field at the Juan de Fuca Ridge, Pacific Ocean - Hulk | ecosystem: Environmental > Aquatic > Marine > Hydrothermal vents ... | reverse complement strand
CACAGCGGTAACTACACTCACATTGCTACTAACCGGAAAATCATCTATGTCCCACCTGACTTCGTAGTAACCATCGTTTCCCGGGTTTTGATGAACGACAAACTCGTGATGCTTTGTACCCCTCACGAGATCAAAACCATCCGTTGACACCAGTATCCCCTTTCCAGGGTTCTCCTTAACATCTATGTTAATAAGCTTTGCAAGCTTCTCCACGAGATAATTTTGTTTGTCTCTCAGATCATTCGCATTGTCTCCCGTACTCTCAACCTTTATTATCTCGACATTCAGATTAGATATCTGCCTTACAAGGCTGTTTATCTCATCTACTCTCATCTTGACTTCGTTGTTTATGTCATCACGATAGGTCTGGAGGCTGTTTGCAACATGCTTTATAGCCGAAACCAATACCTCCGTCTTCTCCCTAACAGACTCTCTGACAGCTCTACTCTCAGGTTCGTTAGCTAACTCCTCCAAGCTCGCCCAAAACTTGTCAAGTGCGCTCCTTACCCCACTATCCGAAGGCTCACCTATAAACAATTCTACCTCCCTCAAGCCCTCAGAGATTGCATCCCACTTTCCAAGAGTTGAACTCTCCTGTCTATACCTCAAGTCAAGAAAAAAGTTCCTCAACCTCCTTATCTGTTCCACCTGCACGCCCGTTCCTATCTGCCCAGGAGTAGCTGGTCTTTCAAAAGATGGAACCGTAAACGGGTCTGTAGTTCCCATATCTACACGCTGTCTTGAATACCCTGGAGTATTTGCATTTGCAATGTTATGCCCCGTCGTCTCCAGAGCCGTCCGCTGGGTATAAAGAGACCTCGCACCTATCTCTATCCCAAAGAAAGTAGACCTCATCGTAACGCCCCCTATACCTTCTGATCAAAAGCCACAGCCCTGGCATCAAACTGCTCCTTCAACTCCTCCTTGAGCGCTTCAAGATACTTAAGGTTAAAACTCATCTTCTCCCTCAAAAGAGAGAGATTATACTCTCTCATTACCTCTAACTTCCGCAACTCCTCTGCTACCTGCAACATCAAGCCTTTGGCTTCCCCTGAAAGCTCTCTTCTATCGAGTATCCCTTCATCCTCGAATACCCTTTTTCTCTTCTCCTCGATATCCTCTATTAAGGATAAAACCTTATTTTTAGCCTGCTGTATTACGAGCAACTCCTCTACTTCATTCTCATACAACAGAAGTTCCCTTTCCCTTTGCTGAAGCTCATTAAACCTCCTTATAGCAAGCAGCTCTTCCTTTAAGATGAACTCAACTCTCTGCATTCACTAATCTCCTAACATCTTTTCCACAATCTTATCGATTGGAGGGTGGTAACTGCCTGTTGCTATTTGGGTTCTAAGCCTATCCACCAACTCCCTTCTCACATCAGGAACCTTTTCCAGATACTTCTTCACCATCCTAATATCATCAACAACAGGAGAAAATTCCACCCTATCTCCCCTCTCACGCATATTAGGGGAAACCGCCTTCGGCTTCTTACCAACACCCTTGATGGTATCCATGTAAGTCCTGTATATCCCTGTTATTCTGTTATCCACAATACCACCCCCTTCTTTCCTAACTCTTATTCGGTTAAAGTCATGCAAACATTACACCATTTTTGCCCTCCCTCAGCCGAAATTATACCACTTCAACTCGGGCACTATCCTGAGAGACGAGAGAAGTGCAAAAGCTTGACATCTATCTTCCAAACTTCTATAATAGATCGAAAAGATTATAAACAAACTTCTATAATAGATTAAAAAGTTTATAAAATGCCAGCCGCAGTAAAATCAGAGCAAAGGAGGGTACATGATGAGTTTAAGAACAAAGACTATAGTTTTCACTACCATCATCCTGGCAATAGGATTTTCACTATTGTTTACATTTCTCACAATAAAAGACAAAAAGTATCTTAACTCAAGAATCACCGAGAAAGAGGCAAACATAGAATTTTACATCAGAGACATCATAGAGGAAAAATCAATGATCGTTATGGTAAGTGCCTACATAATATCAAAGGATCCAACTGTGCAAAAACTCTTTGCAGAAAGGAAACGAAAGGAGCTATATAACTATCTAAAAGATACCTGGAAAGCCCTAAAAAGCTCCTTTGGATTTGCCCAGTTCCAGTTTCATGTACCACCGGCAATAAGCTTTCTGAGATTACACAAACCCTCCAAATACGGTGATGACCTGTCTTCTTTCAGGAAGACAGTCGTTGCAGTGAACAAAATGCACAGAGCTGTCAAAGGGATAGAGATGGGGAGAGCAGGGCTTGGAATCCGGGGAGTAGTACCAGTATTTTACAAAGGCAAATATGTCGGAAGTGTTGAGTTTGGGGCAAACTTTGGAAAACGCTTCTTAGAATCACTCAAGAAAAAACTTGGAGGAAACTGGTTCATATATCCAATCATAACAGGTATAAGCTGGAAAACCAGTTTCATTGGCACAAGAGCAACAGACACGGTAAAGGTATCTAATGATAAGTTAAAAACGGTAACTTCAGGCAAATCCACCTACATACTGGATAAAGACAGTTCCCAGGAAATTCTTCTGATCCCCGTAAAGGACTTCAAGGGTCAAACTGTAGCTTACATAAAAGGAGAACTACCCACACTTTACTTCAAAGAGCTGAAACAGACAACAACCACAAACATACTCATATTTGTAGCGATATTTGTAGGGATAATCATCGTACAACTCATAATACTAAAGTCCATAATGAAGGGCTTTTCAAGAACAATAGAAGGGTTTAATAGAATAGCAAGCGGAGACTTTACTTACTCTATCGATGTAAAAACAAAAGATGAGATAGACAAAATCAGTATAACATTCAACAAGTTCACAAACGAAATCCGTGGAATCATAAAAGGGCTAATCAAAGCCCTGCAGGAATCTACACTTCAACTCGCAAGCACAGCGAGGAGTATCACTATATTCAAGAAAAACCTCGAGGAATTTGATAGGAGTTTCAAGAAAATGGAGGAGCACACAGAAAATACATCAGAATCAGTTGAAGAGATAAATGCCAGCGTAGAGGAGCTTGCAAGCTCAAACCAGGTGCTTGCAAACATGGCACAGAGCTTAAACGAGGCATCAGAGAAGATATCAAAGAACGCCGAAAGCTCCCAGAAAGCAATCGAAGACATGACCAATACCTTAAAATCAATAAACGAAGAGATTGAAAGGCTCTCCAAAGATGCAGAAAACCTCGTAGAAAGGACTTCGACCATAAACCAGATAGTAGAAATCATAACTGGTATAGCAGAACAGACAAATCTATTAGCACTTAATGCTGCTATAGAGGCTGCAAGGGCTGGCGAAGCAGGGAGGGGATTTGCAGTAGTTGCAGAAGAGATAAGAAACCTTGCGGAAGGAAGTAAAGAAGCTGCTGGAAAAATAAGACAAAACCTCATAGACGTCCAAGAGGGCATCCAGCAGACATCTCAAGGGGTAGAAAACATAGTAGGGGGAATAGGAAACCTGTTTGAGAAAGTAAAAGGCGTTTCAGAAGAATCCCAGAGGATATTGGAGCAATCAGGAAAGGTTGCAGAATCCTCAGAGCAGGTGGCAGCTTCTACCCAGCAGCAGAGTGCGACATCGCAAGAGGTAGCATCAGCCATGCAAAACATAGCAAACTACACAGCAGATTTAATCTCGACAGTTAGAGAGATAACAGAAACCAAAAACAGAATGCTGTCCACTGCCAAACAGATAGAGAAAAAGTCTTCAAGCGTAGTCGAAGAAAGCCTTAATGCAGTCAAGGGGCTGAAGATATTCCTCACGAACGACATAGTAGAAGAGCTTCAAGAAGTCTTAGAAGCACATACAAAGTGGATAGAAAAACTACACAAGATAGTAGCAGGAGACATCAGCAGAGATCTTGAAACCGACCCTAAAAAGTGCGCATTTGGTATCATTGCAAGCATCTTGAAAAATAACCTCCCTGAAAACAAAGAGATAATGGAAATCTGGCAAGAAGTGGACTCACTACATGCACAACTTCACTACAAAGGAAAAGATGTCTTCGAAGCGCTCGACAGAGGTGACATAGAGACTGCAAAAGCTGAGTATCAAGAGGCTTACAGCGTATCACAAAATCTCATATCAATCATGGAAAAACTAATAGAGATGCTGTCTGAACTCAACAGCCGATAGGAAAGACAAATTAGCACCTGACAAGCGAGGGGGGTACATTTACTTAACCACCCCCTCATTAAATCTTTCATACGGTACCTTAATTTTGCTTTCCTCCCGATGAGTTTTTCGACTTCGGTCCCAAAACTAATAGATATCTTCATACCTATCTACCCGGAAAGACCAAATTTTCCTTGACAGAGGAGATTCAAAGAAATATAATTAGAAGCGGTGGGCGGTTAGTTCAGTGGAAGAACGCTTCCTTGACGCGGAAGAGGCCGCTGGTTCGATCCCAGCACCGCCCACCATTTTCATTTTCAATACTCCGTTTCTCTTATTTCCCTCAAAGTAGAGAGTGCATTTTTTATCTGGTGTTCACTACCCGTTAATGCCAATACTACTGCACCCTCAGAATCACCAATACCCCCCGCAGATACCAACACCGCATTAAGTCCAAACAGCATTCCAAAGGCATCCACTTCCGTAACCACCTTCGCATTCGTCACGGGCATCATACCAACCTTGTAACCAAAAGCCTCATCCACCTTATATATGCCAAGTGCATCAGCTGCCTGTACAACAGAAGGCACCAGTTTCTGCAAGCCAACAGGTACCACAAGGTTTATGCCTTTCGCCATTACTTTACCTATAATGTCACCTATGGTTCCACCTCGCTCACTCGCCAGCAGGACACCAACAAAACCGTCAGGATCAACTGCGTTAGCCCCCTTTATAAAGACATCACCAGACCTCATCTTGTTCAACGCATCGTCAGGTGAGATACTGGAGATCTTCCCGTTTACCATGACAAACGGCGGTATCCTATCCTCCTTAGCCAATACCCTCAACTCTCCACCATCGATGTAGCCCGCCATATACTTCTCTTTGTTAATATTTTCACCAATGAGCTCTTCAACAACATACGCATTGGTATGCCCCATGCTAACGCATATTATCCCTTTTCTCTTCGCTCTCAGGACTTCGGGAAGTGCAACGACAGCTTTGGCTATTAGCCTCTTAGACTCACGAGGCCTCAAAACCACTATAGCTTTCATACCTAAACCCCCTTCCATAATGTAGACAACTGTGCTATCATTGTAGCAGAAAAAAACGGAAAGGGGTAGATATAATATGGGAATGATTGTGGGAATTTTCGCAAGGGAGATATTAGACTCAAGAGGTAACCCTACGGTAGAGGTAGATGTCACACTGGAAAGCGGTGTCGTTGGGAGAGCCGCAGTACCGTCCGGTGCATCAACGGGCACATTTGAAGCACTCGAGCTGAGAGACAAAGATCCGAAGAGGTACGAAGGAAAGGGGGTACTGCAGGCCGTGGACAATGTGAACAATGTAATAGCCCCCGAAATCGTGGGCATGGACTCATTAGAGCAGACAACCATAGACAGAAAAATGATAGAACTCGATGGAACCCCTGACAAAAGCAAGCTTGGAGCAAACGCAATACTTGGAGTATCACTTGCATGTGCAAGGGCATCGGCAGAAGAGCTCGGTTTACCGCTGTACAGGTACATAGGGGGCACAAATACAAAGCTACTACCCGTACCCATGATGAATGTCCTGAATGGGGGAAAACACGCAGACAACAATGTGGATCTCCAGGAGTTTATGATAGTCCCAGTTGGAGGGGGATCGTTCAAAGAGGCACTAAGGATAGGTGCAGAGGTATACCACACGCTAAAGTCCATACTAAAGGAGATGGGACTCTCCACAGCAGTTGGAGACGAAGGCGGCTTTGCACCCAACCTGAAATCCAACGAGGAACCGTTTGAACTACTCATGAAAGCAATAGAGAAAGCAGGATACAAGCCAGGTGTAGATGTCGTCCTCGCAATAGACCCAGCATCTTCAGAGTTTTTCAAAGACGGTAAGTACATCCTCAAAGCGGACAACAGAGAACTCACATCTGAAGAGATGGTAGAGTTTTACGAAAAGCTCGTAGAAAGCTATCCCGCCATAGTATCACTGGAGGACGGCCTCGCAGAAGAGGACTGGGAAGGGTGGAAGATACTTACAAAAAGGCTCGGAAAAAAGATTCAGCTCGTAGGTGACGATATCTTCGTAACAAATCCTCTAAGGGTGAAAAAGGGTATAGACATGGGAGTTGCAAACTCCGTTTTGATAAAGCTCAACCAGATAGGGACACTCACAGAGACATTAGATGTGATAGAGCTCGCAAAGAAAAACGGCTATAAAGCTGTAGTCTCTCACCGTTCAGGAGAAACTGACGACACATTCATAGCTGACCTAGTAGTAGCAACGAACCTCGGTCAGATAAAGACGGGTGCACCTGCGAGAATAGAAAGGGTAGTAAAATACAATCAGCTAATCAGAATAGAGGAGGAGCTTGGAGAGGTCGCCGAGTTTGCCGGAATGAGCAACTATAGATAGGGCAGCCCTCGTGGAGGGGGCTACAAAGTCTGCCCCCTCCACGACGAAAGCCTCTTTTTTCTCCTCACTGTCGTATATTCCGCAAAAGAAAAGTTTCACCTTCCCCACTTCGGCACAGTAATTCTGAGCAAGAGAAAGGTCATCCATGCTGTCTCCGAAGTAAACGGCTACATCTGTCGGCATATGTTCAAACAATATCTCCAGCGCGCGGGGGTCTGGCTTTTTCACTCCTCTGTCAGTATGAACAACCCTTGTCATGTCCACCCTACCTTCTACCCCAAGAGTCCTTAACGCAAGCACTGACTCCTTTTCGTTCCTTCCCGTAACTATCCCAACACTCACCTTACCCAAGATGGCAGATAAGTCAAACAACACCCTTTCATTATTGTACAACCCACTTTTAAGCCAGCGAGTAGGCTCAAAACCGAAGACAAACCTACACGCGTCAACTCCACCGTATATCTCTTCACACAACCTCCTTACAGAAGAAACTTCTTCCTCTCCAATGCCACAAATCTCAAAAGCTTTCTTCACACCACCATCACCGATCAGACGCACAAACCTCGATATCTCTTCTTTACCCCTATACTTATAAAATCCATATATAGCAGCTGCAACATCCCAATCGTCGTTGAATCCCTTAACTCGCTTAAAGGACAATACCTCCTGTAGGCTCACCTCAACGCCAAGAAGCATCTTTACAGCTTCCTGCACGGTCCTATAGTAGGAATCCCTGACATCCAGTAATACGCCATCTATGTCAAAGATGAGGGATACTCTTCTTTCTTTTTCCATCTCCTACCCCCAAGCTCCTGCCATACCTCAGAAAGGTCTATCCCCTCATAGGTCAACATCACCAAAAGGTGAAACAAGAGGTCTGCTGCCTCATAAACAAGGTGCTTCCGTTCATGCTCCTTAAACGCAAGTATAGTTTCAACAGACTCTTCTGCCACCTTTTTCCATATCCGATCCTCTCCACCTTTCACCAGCTTTGCCACATAAGAGCCCTGAGGTAGTTTCTTTATCCTCTCCCTGATCACTTGCTGTACTTCGTGCAACACAGTAGAAGAGGGCGAAACCTCACCACCATCACCGAGCTTTCTGAAAAAACAGCTATGGTGACCCGTATGACACGCATTGCCAACCTGTTGAACCTTTAACAGAAGCGTATCCTCGTCACAGTCGTAAAGTATCTCTTTTACTATCTGGTAGTTACCAGATGTTTCACCCTTGTGCCACAGCCTCTGCCTACTTCTACTCCAGTAGTGAGCATGCCCTGTTTCCAATGTCTTCTGAAGTGCCTCTTTGTTCATGTAGGCAACCATCAGCACCTCATTACTCCCATACTCCTGCACAACAACCGGTATAAGTCCTCTTTCGTCAAACTTCAACTCTACCATCTAACGCTAACCCCTTTCCCACGAAGAAACTCCTTCAGTTGAGAAATCCTGAGTCTCCCATAGTGAAAAATAGACGCAGCCAATGCCCCCGTTGCCCCAGTCAAGGTGAAAACTTCGTAAAAATCTTCCCTTCTACCTGCGCCCCCAGAGGCTATCACAGGCAGACTAACCGCATCTGTAATAGCCCTCGTAAGCGGGATATCATAACCCATTTGGGTACCATCTCTGTCCATGCTCGTAAGAAGGATCTCACCTGCACCAAGCCTTTCAACTTCCTTCGCCCATCCTACTGCATCTATGCCGGTAGGCTCCTTACCACCGTATATAAACACTTCCCACCCAGAGCGGGTATTACCTGTCCTCTTAGCATCTATTGCAACAACTATCGTAGAACTCCCAAACATGCTGGCTGACTCCCTTATAAGCTCCGGTTCTTTCACAGCAGCAGTATTCAAAGAGACCTTGTCTGCACCAGAACGCAAAAGGGCACTTATGTCAGAAAGAGACCTAACACCACCCCCCACTGTAAGCGGTATAAACAGCACAGCAGCACACCTCTTAACCACCTCTACCATGGTCCCCCTACTCTCCTCAGAGGCAGTTATGTCAAGAAAGACTAGCTCGTCTGCACCTTCTCTATTGTAGAGACTCGCAAGTTCAACCGGATCACCCGCATCTCTCAGAGAGACAAAATTAACCCCTTTTACTACCCTTCCACCCTTAACATCTAAACAAGGAATAATCCTACTTGCCAGCAAACTTTACCATCTCCCGAACAGTTATCTTCCCCTCGTAAAACGCCCTGCCAACCACAGCACCATCTACTCCAAGCCTCTCCAATGTGTACAAGTCATCAACAGAGGAGATACCCCCAGCAACAAAAAGTTCGGTAGTCCCTTTTCTCCTGACCAACCCTTCTACAAGCGCCGTGTTTATGCCTTCGAGAGTGCCATCTCTGGATATGTCAGTAAATATAACAGTTTTAACCCCTAAGGAAACAGCTCTATCGAAAAAGTCATACAACTTGAGACCTCCAGCCTCTTCCTGCCAACCCGATACCTTTACTACCCCATAAGCAGCATCTATACTGAGGATGATCCTATCCCCATAGACCGAAAGCCACCTCTGAAACTCCCTTTTTTGCAAAGCAGCCACCGTCCCAACTATTACCCACCTGACACCGGAGGAGATCACCTTATCCAGAACAGCTACATCCCTTATCCCGCCACCAAACTGAACTTCAAGCATCTTAGAAATTTCCTCAACCAAATCGAGGTTAACAGGGGTACCACCTCTCGCACCGTCAAGATCTATCACATGAACCCGCTTTATCCCAGCAACACGCAACATAGAGGCGACCTCCACGGGATCATCAAAGAACACCTTTTGTCTATCGTAATCACCCTGCACAAGCCTTACACACTTTCTACCTTTGATGTCTATAGCAGGTACAACCAACACGGTTATCCAATCTCCAAAAAGTTCTGCAAGAGTCTTAATCCAGCATCAGCGCTCTTCTCTGGATGAAACTGAACACCATAGCAATTTTCCATACCAACGACAGAGGCAAAACGACTACCATACTCGGTAAACGCAATGGCATCTTGGGTGTCTGCGTAGAAAGAGTGCACGAAGTAAAAGTAAGCATTGTCCTTTATGCCGTTAAGCAGTGGGGATTGTTTCTTTATCTCTACACTGTTCCAACCCATGTGCGGGACCCTGAGCCCTTCTGGAAATCTCACGACTTCACCCTTAAAAACCCCAAGTCCTTTGAAAAGTCCACCCTCGTGACTGCAGTCAAACAGCACCTGCATACCAAGACAGATACCAAGCAGTGGTCGTCCGTTCTCAATCCAAGAGAGCAAAGGTTCCCTCCATCCTCTCGAATCTATCAGGTTTATAGCATCTCTGAAAGCACCCACTCCCGGAAGGACAATATGACTGACCTCATTCATATTCTCCGGGGTCTTCACAATAGACACATCATACCCAAGATACTCAATCGCCTTTGAGATACTCATCAAGTTACCAAGACCATAGTCCACTATCGCTATCATTCGATCACACCCTTGGTTGAAGGGACACCTTCTCCACCACGCACCAAAGCATATGAGATCGACCTTCCAACACCTTTAAACACCGCCTCTGCTATATGATGGGCATTCTCCCCACTCAAGAGTCTTATGTGAAGTGTTATCCTTGCCTCGTTGACAAATGCCCTGAAAAACTCCTTAAAAAGCTCCACATCAAAGTCTTTTATCCTCTCTACCGGAAACTTTACATCAAACACAAGATAAGGTCTACCACTTATATCCACGGCTACCATAGCAAGTGCTTCGTCCATCGGCAGCAATACATCTCCATATCTGCTTATACCAGACTTATCCCCCAATAGTTCCTTAAACGCTCTACCCAAAACTATACCTATGTCTTCTACAAGGTGATGATAATCCACATGAACATCTCCACTACCCCAAAGCGTCAGGTCTGCACCCATGTTCCAAGCAAGAAGTGTTAGCATGTGATTCAGAAATCCAACTGGAGTGTCTATCTGTATGTTACCCGAACCGGGGTGAGACAAAGACACCTTCACTTCAGTCTCTTTTGTCTTTCTCTGCAGTTCCACTCTCACTGCTCATCAACTCCTTAATAGCCAAAACAAACCTGTCATTCTCCTCTGGTTTACCAACCGTAACACGCAAGAACCTCTCTCCCCTGAAGAAGAACTCCTTAACGACTATACCCATTCTGTAAAGATCACCAGCAGTAACACCTTCTCCCTTCACCACCAGAAAGTTCGTATAGGAAGGATAGACAGCAATACCACCTATAGAAGAAAGCATATCCATGAGCCTATCTCTCTCCTTCAGTATGTCTTTGACCGCATCCTCCACATACCACCGATTTTGCAGACACACCTTAACTGCGAGTTGCGTGAGGACATTGACATTAAACGGCTGTTTCACCCTTTTCATCACATCTATAATATCTCTATTGGCAACGAGATATCCACAACGCAAACCCGCAAGCCCCCATGCCTTTGAAAATGTCCGAGAAATAACAAGGTTTGGAAAGTCATGTAAATAAGGTAAGAGAGTAGAGGACGAAAAGTCAAAGTACGCCTCATCTACTACAACGATAGCATCCGTCGAGCTAATTATCCTCAATAGGTCGTCTCTATTCCACAGGTTTGCAGTTGGGTTGTTAGGGTAAGCAACGAACACCATAGAGACCTTCTCTCTGGAAAGCAAGTTCAAAATCCTCTCGATCGGTAAAGAAAAGTCTTCGTTCAGCTCCACCTCGATGTACTCTGCACCTGCAACAGCGGTATAGTACCTGTACATAGAGAAAGACGGTGAAGGGTAAAGTACCCGCCTGCCGCACCCAGCAAATGCAACCGTTAGATACAGAAGCAGCTCGTCAGAACCGTTGCCAACTACTATTTCGTCTTCTCCTACACCGAGAAAAGAAGCCAGCTGAATCCTTATCTCATCTGCCATAATGTCAGGATACCTATTAAAGGCGGTGCTATGCACTTCCCTGAGTATGCTATCTCTAACATCAGACGGAAGGTCAAATGGGCTTTCGTTGGAAGCCAAGTATATCAATCCCTCTTTATTCTCTACCTCATACGGCTCAAGCTCGTATATCACATCTCTGGCTCTCATCGTTTCAACCTCTCCTTTACACTCATCGCATGAAAGTGAAACCCCTCAACCTCTGCAAACTTAACTGCATAATTTCCCTCTTTTAGGATCCCAATGTCGCTGTAGTAAAGGTAGTTTATCCTCTTTAAAAATGTGTGTACAGACACACCAGAAGAAAACTTAGAGCTCCCCATGGTAGGCAATATGTGGTCTGGTCCGGCAACATAATCACCCATAGCCTCTGGAGCAGTTCTCCCCAGAAATACCGCACCTGCGTTTTTAACCCTATTTAGCAGTGCAACGGGGGAGTCCACCATAAGTTCGAGGTGCTCAGGGGCAATCTCATTTGCCACATCCACTGCCTCCACAAGGTCCTCAACCAGTATCGCTCCACCCTCATTCTCTATAGATGCCCTTGCAGTGCTTGAATGCTCATACCTCGAAAGAAACTTCGTCAGAGAATCACTAACATTGAGCACAAGCTCTCTGCTATCAGATATAAGAATGGCAGATGCCTGTGGGTCATGTTCCGCCTGTGCAAGCATGTCTAATGCCACAAGGTCAGGGTCTGCATACCTGTCAGCAATTACAACCACTTCACTGGGGCCAGCAATCATGTCCACTCCCACATCGCCTAAAACCAGCTTCTTTGCCAGCGTGACATATATGTTTCCAGGTCCAGCTATAACATCAACCGGTCTTATGCTCTGCGTCCCGTAGGCAAATGCAGCAATAGCCGGCACACCACCCACCCTATACAGTTCGTTTATGCCAAGTCTTTTGGCAACATAAAGGACATAATCAGAGATCTCCCCATTCTCATCAGGGGGCGTTGCAACGGCTATCTCCTTAACACCAGCCACTCTCGCAGGCACAACAGCCATAATAAGAGTAGAAGGATAAGGTGCTCTGCCTCCCGGCACATACACTCCAACTCTATCAACGGGCACAAGTCTCTGCCCCATCATCTTGCCAGCTTCATCTACCATAAAACCATCATCTAAAGCTGCCTTGGAAAACTTCTCGATGTTTCCTACTGCCAACTCCACTGCCTCTTTGAAGTCATCATCTACAACAGGCTCGTGAAGAGTATATCTAAAATCCCGCAACTCTATCCCATCTACATCTTTTGTTATAGATCTAACAGCCTCATCACCACGCTCTCTGACTCTGTCTATCAAGCCCCTCACATAGGGAGTCAACTCCACGAGGCGATCCTGCCACCTGCGTCTTCTTTCCTTTACCCACTCTCTATCCCTCTGCTTGAGCACCACCACTTACCACCCTCTCTATCACTCCTATCACAGAAGACAGCTCTCTGTGAAATATCTTGTATCTCAAACGGTTTACTATCAATCTTCCACTTATGGAAGCTATCTCCTCAAGAACCACAAGCCCATTTTCCCTAAGCGTCCTGCCGGTAGCCGTGATGTCCACAATGGCATCTGCCAGACCAACGACAGGGGCAAGCTCTATAGAGCCACTCAGCCTTATTATCTCTACATCCACCTCTTTCATGCTGAAGAAATCCAGTGCTATGTTCGGGTACTTCGTAGCCACTCTGATTCCCCAGAAGTTCTCTATCCTCTTTCCGTTTGCAACGGCAAGGATCATCTTGCACTTTCCTATGCCAAGGTCCGTTATTTCCACTACATCTCGCTTCACTTCCCACAAGACATCGTTGCCCACAATACCAAAGTCGGCAACCCCATACTCCACATAAACCGGCACATCCCAAGGTTTGCACAACACAAAGGAGACATCTTTGCCATCAACAACAAGTCGTCTTCCTCTACGCCTCAAAGGGGTCGTATCTATCCCTGCAAAAGAAAGTAGCTCCACAGACGCCTCGAGCAACCTACCCGTAGGCAAAGCAAATGTTATAGCCCTTCTATCCAATCACAAACCCTCTCCTTTTGCATCCTTTTAACTTCTCCCTTACCTCTCAATTCAATAACATCTCCCCAAAAGCTCAATGTATAGGCCGGTTTCCTGAATTCTACATAGTCGCACAGCTTCTTCTCATCGGCAAAGTAAGTAATATCCACGACTATCCCCTTCTGCCGTATCCGTTCCGCAACATCCAGGAGCAAGCCCAAGCTACCCGCATTCGAAAGGTTCAACACTACACCCTGCCTTCTTATATCATGAACCTTTGCCTTAACAAACCGCTTCACCGACTCCAGGTCCAGAGCAAATCCTATAGCAGGATAGTTTGCTCCCAGATTCCTAATGAGGTTATCATACCTCCCACCTCCCCCAAGAGGGAGTCCCTCCTTACAGGAGAACGCCTCAAACACCACTCCAGTATAGTAATCTATGTCCCTCGTCAAAGAGAGATCTACACTTACCATATTGCCCCAGGATTCAAACTCCTGCATCAACCTCTTTAGTTCCTTTATCGCTAACACTGAGGTTTCTGGGAAGTCACCAGACTCTATCTCCGCAAGCATCTCACCGTTACCCCTGTAAGCAGGTAACCTGAGCAAAAGTGCCTTCTCGTCCCCAGTAAGAGGTGTACCGTCAAGTATCTCCTCCAAAAGCACAAATCTCTTCTTGGAGAGTGCGCTCTTTACCCTCTCCCTATCAGACGGATCTCCAAATGCCCTGTCCAATATCCCCCTTATGAAACCAGCATGGCTTATGTCCACGAAAAACTCTTCATCTCCAAGGAGCTTCTTCAAAATGGCAACGAATATACTAAGAACTTCTATCTCACCAAAAGGTGCATCCACGCCAATAAGCTCAGCACCAAGCTGATAAAACTCCCTCTTGTGATGGATACCCTCGGGGAAAAACCTGTACACCTTCCCAAAGTAAAAAAACCTCATAGGAGGTATAAATCCACTGAACTTGTTCGCTACCATTCTCGCTATAGGTGTCGTGAACTCTGCACGGAGCGAAAGCAGTTCACCATCTCTGTCTATAAACCTGTACATCTGCTTCTTTAACCTATCACCTGCACCAAGGGCAAGGGTATCGTAGTACTCAAATGTTGGAGGAGACACTGGGAGATAACCCCACTTTTCAAATACATCAAAGGCTATGTCCTCTATCTCCTTTCTCTGGTATATATCTTCAGGCATCTCATCTTTAACACCGTAAGGGAGTTTAAGCAACATCTCTTTACTCCTAAAACACGGAAAGTTCCGTATTCTTCACATCGGTTATGAACATGTGACCGGGAGAGTGTGTTATCATGAAATCAATCCCAGAAACCATTGCTACAGCCTGGGGTGTTACGCCACAAGCCCAAAACACAGGCACATCACCCTCCTTTACGACAGGGGGGTCACCAAAATCCGGCTTGGATAGATCGTCTATCCCTATAAGCTCAGGATAACCTACATGCACAGGTGCACCATGCACAAAAGGGAACCTTGCAGTAATGTTCACAGCCCTCACCACCATATCGTAAGGGATAGGTCTCATACTTACGACAAGCGGTCCGTGTAAAACCCCAGCAGGAATGGTTTCTATATTGGTAACATACATGGGAACATTTCTCTTTGCCTCCACATGCCTCAAAGGGATACCTGCATCCATAAGGGCATACTCAAAGCTAAAGCTACATCCCAACAGAAATGCAACGAGGTCATCACTCCAGTAATCAAGGATATTAGAAGGTTCATCTACCAACCTGCCACCTTCATAAATGCGGTAAAGAGGTATGTCAGTCCTCACATCTGCACCATCTGCAACCATCTTGGTGTGAGGATCACCAACATCAAGCACCTCCAAAAGTGGACAGGGCTTCGGATTTCTCTGTGCAAAGAGAAGAAAGTCGTATGCAAAGTCCTTCTTTATAACTACGAGGTTTGCCTGTGCGTAGCCTAAAGCCAAGCCTGAAGTGGGTCCCTTCCACTCTCCACGCCTTATCATCAACCTTATGTCCTTCGGGTTCTCCAAAATGCCACCCCCACTCACACACAACGGGATTAATGTATTATACCATACCAAAGAAGCACAAATCCACGAAAAGGACAGCAAAAAAACGACCCCCTCCGCTTCTGCTCCACTCCGAAAGTGATCCCAAGAGCAACTGTCCATTCCACACATCAAAAACGACACATGTCAAACAGCCTGTCCAAATCCCTAATTATGATCTGTCCCCTAACCTTCTTGATGATACCCTTTTCCTGCATCACCTTCAAGATACGGGATACATGAACCCTCGATGTAGCCATAATGTTACTCAAGTCCTGCTCCGTGAGTTTCAGCCTCACACAACCATCTT
>Ga0256914_1002371_pt1 | contig 15828 bp, 12 predicted proteins | sample HulkmetaG_FD_191571 | JGI IMG/M metagenome (GOLD analysis project Ga0256914, IMG submission 191571) | Hydrothermal chimney microbial communities from Main Endeavour vent field at the Juan de Fuca Ridge, Pacific Ocean - Hulk | ecosystem: Environmental > Aquatic > Marine > Hydrothermal vents ... | reverse complement strand
TCACCCCCTACCCCAAACGCAAATCAGTGAAAATCGGTGTAATCGGTGGACCCATCTGCGTTCCTCTCACCCCGGCCCCAAAACTCACCCCTGCCCCCAACCCGCAATTCGCAATTCCTCATTCGCAATTTCCGCGCGCCCGCCCTCATCCCCCTGTGTCCCCCTTCTCCCAGCGGGCGAAGGGGGATAGGGCAAGGCACCGCCTTGCCCCTACGCAAAAAATCGGCGGTAATCGGTGCCAATCGGTGGATTTATCTGCGTTCATCTCCCCTCATCTGCGTCCATCTGCGTTCTCTTCACCACTGTCCCCAAAGCCACCCCCGCTCCCAACCCGCAATTCGCAATTCCTCATTCGCAATTTGCTCCCCCGCCCTCATCCCCCTGTGTCCCCCTTCTCCCAGCGGGCGAAGGGGGATAGGGCGAGGCACGCCTCGCCCCTACGAAAAAATCGGCGGTAATCGGTGCAAATCGGTGGATTCATCTGCGTCCATCCCCTCTCATCTGCGTGCATCTGCGTTCCTCTCACCACAACCCCAAAAGTCACCCCTGCCCCCATCCGCAATCCGCAATTCCTCATTCGCAATTCCCGCGCCCGCCCTCATCCCCCTGTGTCCCCCTTCTCCCAGCGGGCGAAGGGGGATAAAAAATCAGTGCAAATCGTGGCTTGCCTTCCCCTTGCTCTGCCGCGGCGCTTGGCCAATCAATCACCCCAATCGGCGGCTTCATGCCTTGACTTTTCCGTCCCCACCCCGTAGAATGAAAGCGGACAACTGAGCGGCGTCGGGGGAGAGACCCGCTTCGTGCGGGCACCGAAGGGGCAAGCCCGGCCATGCCGTGGCGAATCTCTCAGGTAAAAGGACTCCGACGCCGTTAAACCCTCTGGAGAGCCCGCGGCTTTCGCGGCACCGAAGGAGCAAGCGCCCTCGGGCGCGCACCTCTCAGGTCCCCAGACAGAGGGCGCACCTCACTTTGGTGCGCCTTTTTGTTTTCTGATTTATTCTTTCATTCAGGAGGCAGACGATGAACATTCCTCAAGACCTCAAATACACCAAAAACGATGAATGGATCAAACCCGACGGCACCGTAGGCATTAGCGATTATGCTCAAGACCAACTTTCGGATGTGGTTTTTGTGGAATTTGTGGTTTCGGAAGGCGACGAAGTGGAACAAGGCGACATCATTGCCACGGTGGAATCGGTCAAAGCCGCTGCCGATGTGTACGCACCAGTGAGCGGCAAGGTGGTGGCTGTCAATGAGGAATTGACCGACAAGCCCGAACTCATCAACGAAGACCCCTACGGCAAGGCCTGGCTCATCAAACTGGAGATTGCCGACCCCGCGGCGTTGGATGAACTGATGGACGCCGCGGCCTATGAGGCGTATTGCCAATCGCGTGCCTAACCCACGCTGGGCCGTTGCTTTTCCCCCTTCATTTGTGGAGATGCCATGTATTCTCCTCTAACGCAAGCCCAACGCCAAGCCATGCTGGAGCAGATCGGCGTTGCTCGGATCGCCGATCTGTTCCAGGATGTGCCGGAGGCCTATCGCTATCCTGCGCTGCGACTTCCGCCGCCTATGACCGAGATGGAAGTCGCGGAGGAATTGCGAGCCCTCGCCGAAGATAACGAAACCGTGCGCGATTTGGTTTCCTTTTTGGGGGCAGGGGCCTACAACCACTACGTGCCCGCCGCGGTGGATGCCATTTTGAGCCGCGGCGAATTTTACACGGCCTATACGCCTTATCAGCCCGAAATTTCGCAGGGCACGTTGCAGGCCCTTTTCGAATATCAGAGCATGGTGTGCGCACTGACGGGGATGGAAGTCGCCAATGCTTCGCACTACGATGGCGCGACCGCGGTGGCGGAAGCCGCAGTGATGGCCTATCACATCTTTCGCGGCAAGCGCCCCAAGGTGGTGCTTTCCCCTGCTTTGCACCCCCATTATCGGGAAACCACCCGCACGTATACCCAGGGTTCGCCCATTGTCTATGTCGGTGACGATTTGCCCCCCGATGCCGCGCCCGAAGCCCTGCTCGATTGGGTGGACGACACAACCGCGCTGGTGATGGTGCAATATCCAGATTTCTTTGGACGGATTTATGATTTCACCGCGTTGGCTGAGGCCGTCCATGCGCGGGGGGCGCTGTTGGGGGTGGCCGTCAACCCGTTGGCGCTGGGGTTGCTCAAGCCCCCGGGTGAGATGGGCGCGGACATTGTCACCGGCGAAGGGCAGCCTTTGGGCATTCCCCTTTCGTTTGGCGGGCCATATTTGGGCATGTTTGCCACCCGGAAGAAATATGTCCGCAAGATGGCGGGGCGGCTGGTGGGGCAAACGGTGGACAGCCGCGGGCAGCGGGCCTTTGTGCTCACGTTGAGCGCTCGTGAGCAGCATATCCGCCGTGAGCGTGCGACCTCAAATATTTGCTCCAATCAGGGGTTGATGACCTTGGCGGCGACGGTCTATTTGAGCCTGTTGGGCCAACACGGGCTGCGCCACGTGGCCGAACTCAACTATCACAAGGCACACTATGCGGCCCGTCAGTTGGCTGCGTTGCCTGGCTATCGCCTGCGTTTTCCTGAGACGCCTTTCTTCAATGAGTTTGCCTTGCATTGTCCAGCCCCAGCCGACGAGATTGCCGCGCACCTGTTGGAGCATGACATTTTGGCGGGATACCCCCTTGGCCAAGCCTATGGGGAGGCGTTCCGAGATGTGTTGTTGGTGGCAGTGACCGAGATGAACACCCGCGCGGAAATTGACTTGTTGGTTGAAGCCTTAGGGGAGGTGCATTGATGGCGGCTGAAAAGGTGCGCGAACCCTTGATTTTTGAATACACTTCGCCCGGTCGCCGTGGGGTGCGTTTCCCTGAGGTGGATGTGCCCACTGCGCCGCTTCCGACGGAGTTGTTGCGTTCCACGCTGCCGTTGCCGGAAGTCTCGGAAGTGGACGTGGTGCGCCATTACACCCGCCTCTCACACCTCAACCACGCGGTGGATATCAACTTCTACCCGCTGGGCTCCTGCACGATGAAATACAACCCGAAAATCAACGAGGCGTTGGCTCGGCTGCCGGGCTTTGCGCATGTGCACCCTTTGCAGCCCGAAATCACCGTGCAGGGCGCCTTGCGCTTGATGTATGAGCTGCAGGAAAGCCTGAAGGAAATTACCGGTTTTGCCGCATGCAGTTTGCAACCCGCGGCGGGTGCCCACGGTGAGTTGGTGGGCGTGCACATGATTTGGGCATATCACCAGGACCGCGGCGATACTCGGCGGAATAAGATCCTGGTGCCTGACTCTGCACACGGCACCAACCCTGCTTCGTCAGCGATGAGCGGCTTTCAGGTGGTGGAAATTCCTTCTGACGAGCGGGGCAACATAGATTTGGACGTGCTCAAAGCGGCGTGCGACGACACCCTCGCGGGGCTGATGCTGACCAACCCCAACACCTTGGGCTTGTTTGAAGAGCATTTGTTGGAGGTCATCGAAACCGTCCATGCGGCGGGGGGGCTGGTGTATGGCGATGGGGCCAATTTGAATGCCCTGTTGGGAATTGCCAAGCCCGGCGAGTTGGGTTTTGATGTCATGCACCTCAACCTGCACAAGACGTTTGCCACCCCGCACGGCGGCGGCGGCCCGGGAAGTGGGCCTGTGGTGTGTGCGCCCCATCTGGCGGATTTCCTGCCGGCCCCCATTGTGGTGATTAAAGAAGAAGCCACCGACGAACTGCCCCCTCTCTACGGCTTTGCCACCCCACCCAAAACCATTGGCCGCGTCAAGGCTTTTCACGGCCATTTTGGCGTGATGGTGAAAGCCTTTGCTTATATCTTGATGATGGGGGCTTCGGGGCTGCGGCAGGTGGCCGAAGATGCCGTGCTCAATGCCAATTACCTGCGAGCACGGTTGCAGGAAGCCTATCACATTCCCTACAATCGCATTTGCATGCACGAATTTGTGGCCGAAGGGCATTGGGAAGACGCGCCGGACGTCCACGCATTGGACATTGCCAAGCGCTTGATGGATTTCGGCTTTCACCCGCCGACCAACTACTTCCCGCTCATCGTGCGCGAGGCTTTGATGATTGAACCCACTGAAACCGAAAGCAAGGAAACCCTCGATGCCTTTGTCGAAGCCATGCTGCAAATTGCAGAGGAAGCCCACACCAACCCCGAGGTGCTGCACAGCGCACCCCACACGACGCCTTTTGGGCGAGTAGATGAGGTCAAAGCCGCCCGCGATTTGGTGTTGCGGTGGGGCGACCGCCCCCGTTGAGCCCAAGGCTGTTTGTGAGCAGCGACGGCACAACCAACCTGAAAGAAAAAGCAACAAAGCCCCAAAGAGCGATTGGGGCTTTGTTTTGTCTGCTGCAAAATGGTGCTGGCCTGACACAGAGGCCAGGCCAGCACACGGCGGGAGGGGAGGATGGTTATGGACTGCATCGCCAAAGCGATACAGCATTTTCTACTCTGTAAGACGCAGAAACCGCAAAAAGGATACGGCTTCAACGCCATACAGTTTTAGGACAATGGGATTATAATTTTGTAATGAAATTGCGCGCTGGAATGATTGAACTTCCGCCTAAAGAGGGGTATGATAGAAGCGGAGATTTTTGGAGCATTTAAGCATTTATCCCAAGTGAGGGTCTTATGCGCAGAAAGAAAACCTTTCGCGGCCAAACCTTAGTAGAGTTTGCTTTGATTTTTCCCATCATGTTGATGGTCACTTATGGGCTGATAGAACTGGGGCGCTTCATGTTTGTGTATGCCTCGGTGAGTGCTGCCGCGCGGGAAGGCGCGCGTTACGGAAGCGCAGTTGGCATTAGCGAAAACGGTGTGCCTTATTTCCAGGATTGCCAAGGTATCGAAGATGCAGTGCATCGGGTCAGTTGGTTCGTGACGGTGACCAACATTGATATTCAATACGATTATGGCGATCCTGCGACGACGTTTGCCACTTGCCCACCCCCCGACAGCGCGATTTCCACCGAGCAGGGGACGCGCATTCACGTCACGGTGACGGCCCAATATCATCCTTTCTTTTTCTTCAATTCATCCTTTGACATCACGGCCGACAGCGCGCATACGATTGTTCGGAGTGTGCCTGTCGAGCCATAGGGAGGACGGCGATGCCTAAACAAACTCAGAAATCTCCTCGCGGTCAAGCGTTATTGGAATTCGCGTTAACGATTACGGTGTTGTTATTGCTGGTGGGCGGCATTGTGGACGTGGCTCGGATGTATTTCGCATATCAAACTGTGAGCGAAGCAGCCCATGAAGGGGCTATTTATGGCTCGTTACACGCGGGCGATGACGCTGGCATTGTGAGCCGCGTGACCAAATCTTCCCAAGTGATGGAAGACGCCGCTTCATCGGGCAACGTCGCAGTGGACATTACCTATGACACCGCCGCCTGCGCCAATGGAACCAATGTCATCAAGGTCAAAGTCACTTTTGACATGGCGCTCCACATGCCTGTGACGATGGCCATGTTTGGCGATTCGCTGCCGATTAGCGCCACAGAACAAGCCGTGATTTTGCAGCCTTCATGCCCATAAAGGATATTTTCATGGATTGAGTGAGCCATTGCTTTTTGCCTGCTGAGGCAGGCCAGGTATTATTCTCATCATCACAAACTTCCAGTCTTTTGGGAGAGAGATTGGAGAGGAGGTGCTCAAATGTTCCGCAAAGGAGCAGCAAAAGGTGTTTTAAAGAAACATAGGGGGCAAACGTTAGTCTTGATGGCCTTAGGCATGCTGGTTTTCATGGGATTTGTCGCCTTGAGCGTTGATGGCGGGATGATTCTCTCGACCCGCCGTCGGGCTCAAGCCGCGGCCGATTCCGCAGCCTTGGCTGCCGCCTATGCCCGCATCCGTAACGAAGATTGGCAGCAACGCGCTTGGGACGTAGCCAGCGACAACGGCTTTGACGCCGCTCAGGGCGACGTCATCCAAGTGACGTGCGAGACGGCCACCGGCGCGCCCTGCCCGCCGGTTTGGAACAACGACGAAGAATACATTCGGGTGGCCATCACCGCGGCGCGGCAAACGTCCTTTGCCCAACTCTTGACCGACGCCGACCTCAAAACCACCGTGGAGGCCATCGCTCGCGTGCGCTTGAACAAACGGCCCTTGTTTGGGTCCGACGCGTTCGTCGCGCTCGCCCCGCACGGCTCCGGTGGTTTGAATGGCGGCATCAAACTCAATAGCAACTCCGTGGTGATTGTTCACAACGGTGGCATGTTCAGCAACAGCGACCACAGCACCAAGAGCATTTGGGGGCTGGCCACGTCGCGGATATATCTGGATAGCAGCCAAACGTTGAAAGCCGTGGGCGGCATGAAACTCTCGCATGTGATGGTCAACGGCATGGATATGAGCTGCGATTTGGGCCTTGGTTGGCTTCCCGCAACAATGCCGATGGGATGCACGCCCAAGATGTCGCCCATCCCCTTCCCGCCGACCGATTACTTGCATCAGCGGGTGCCTCCCATGCCCTCGCCCCCGGCGTGCACAGACCACGTCTCGCGCCTCACAATGAACGGCGGCACTTTGGGAACCCCCGGCGGGCACAAAGTGTATTGTGTGAACGGCGACGTGGACCTGAACAACGTTGACATCAAAGGCCATGTCACCTTTGTCATCACCAAACAAAACGCCGACGTGGAATTGGACAGCGACATGAACATTGATTCCCTGGATATCTTCATGCACGACGGCGAAGTGAAGTTCAAGGCCGGGTGCGACCTCCACGCGGATCATATGCATGTCTATGCCGACGGCGATGCAGACATCAACATCTTGGGTAATACCAAGGTCAAAATCGAGGATACGCTCTTCTACCTCATGGAAGGGCGCGTGGATTGGAACGGGAACGCGGAGGTTAAATTCTGTGGGCCGCCCAAGAACGACCCCCACGGTTTTGGCGGCTTGACCATGTACATGGTGCATTATAATGGTTCGCCCGACCTGCATATTCACGGCAATACCAACAACTGGATTGCAGGTACGGTGCTCGCCCCTTATGCCTCTGTGATTTACAATGGTAACTCGAACAACACCTACAGTGCGGCCTCGTGCCACGGCATCTCTGACCCTGAAGGGTATCCTTCCCAGGTGATCGCGTATGCCATCAAGTTCAACGGCAACACCTACACGCGGGTTGATTTCAATCCTGATTTGATTTACACGGCTGATGCCCCAGTGGTTGAAATGCTCAAGTAAGCGTGTTCGTTTGTCCCCCATAAAACCTTGCCCCCGTGCCAAACGCACGGGGGCTTTGGTTTGTTTGGTAGCCTTTGAGGGGCTCTGACCCTGCCTTGGAGCAGACGCTTTTGTGGGCAGAAGAGAATGTCGTTGTTATCGCGTCGCCGTGTTGGAAGTGTGCATGTGTTGCGGGGCAGCCTTTATGGCGTTGGGGTTGGCGTTGGGCTCAAATAGGGCGTGCGGGTCGGGGTGGGCGTTTCGGTTGGCGTGACGGTCGGCGTCGGTGTGATCGTCGGCGTTGGCGTGGCTGTGGCGTTGGGAATGGGGGTTGGCGAAGGTGTCGCCGTGGGCTCCGGCGTAGGCGGCTCGCCTTCAACCGTAAATGTGCCGCTGGTTTTCCATTCGGTGCCGACGAAAATGACCACCTGATACTCGCCAGGCAGCCAAGAGGAAGGCGGCGGGTTCCAATCGGTATAGCCGTAGCCGCCACTCCCCCCATCCCACGGCTTGGTCTCAAAATGCACCACCTCGCCCTCGTAATACCAAATGGCCGTCCATTGCACCCCGTTTTGCATCTTATCGTAACTGAACACAGCATACAAATGCCCCACAGGGTTTTGGAACGTGGTGCCGGGGTGCAGCGGTTTATAAGTTTCCAGATCCAGCCCTTGGGTAAACACCAGCGGGCTAAACGTGGCGCCCGGCTGCGGCGTGATGGTGGCTGTAAATTGAGCCTGAATCGCCAAAGGCACGTAAGGCGTGGGCGTTGGCGTGGGGGTGTAAGTGGCCGACAACGTGGGGGTAATGGTTGGCGTGGGGGTGATGGTGGGGGTGGGGGTGATGGTGGGCGTGAGGGTGATCGTGGGGGTAAGGCTTGGCGTGGGCGAAGGCGCGTAAAAGTGATAGACCACAGGCTCGGTGTAATGGGGCAACACAAAGCTCAACAACGCCAAGCCGAAGGATGTGAAAAGCATCTTCCAGCCTGTGAGCAAGCGTGCTCGGCGCATGCGGAAAAAGGGCAAAGTGCGGGCAGTGCGAAAAGCATGGAGGCTGATGAGGAAAGCCACCAGCGCGCCGAGCGCAGCCAGCCAACTGGCGACAAGAACGGTGGTGTGAATATCCAGGTTCATAGGCAATTGGGCGTGGAAGCTAATGCAAAGGCGAAAACTTCTCTTGGGTGTTCCATCCTACAAGCGTGCAGAGGCCGCTCAGGAAGCCTGCCTGTAGGCCGCCTTGGTGACATGGGGGCAAAAACCTCGGCGCTTGCTGTGAGGCCGTCTGCCCTCGCAGCAGGCAAAAGCCCTCGGAAGCGGAGACCGCGCGGGCGGCGCGAGTCTGCTCGAGCGTGTGTCCTCTTGCCGTCAAGTATACCTTGTTTTTGGCGGGGTTGCGTCTCATCCCCTCCAAAGCCTTGGCCTATAGGGGCTTCGAAGGCTTCCTGCAGGGCTGCGACGCCCTCCACACGAATATTTTACCCTTTTTCGTGCAAAACGGCATCCCCTCTCAGCCTCACGAGGGCGCGATTTTGCAGGGCGGGAAAGGCGCCCCTCGCGCTCGCTCGCGCCTGTGGCCCAATGCCGCCTCTTTCCAAGGGGAGGCAGCCTGTGGATGACACCGGTTGCGCAGATGACACGCCCCTGAGCAACCCAGCAACCCAACCACAGACGGCCGCCGAAAAAGGGGATTTACTGTATAATGGGGGGTGGAGGCGCACATGGGTACGGCAGAAGATTTTCGAGAGCAACTCAAACAAACGTGTCGCCTAACTGGCGCCCAATGGGCGGCTTGGCTCACCCTCACCCGCAGTGAATGGCAAATTGGCACCCAGGCGGGCCTCTCTGCGCGGCGCCGTGAAGCGCTGGAAGCGTTTTTAGAGCAGCCTTCATGGCGTTCTTGGTTGGGCGGGGCGCTCACCAACGGCCGCGTGCGTAGCCGCCGCCTCCTCAACAACGCCCGTGCTGCGCTGGGCGCGCGGGTTTATGCCTTCCCTAACCGTCAGCGCCGCGGCATTTTGTTGGCTGCCAGCAACGAAGCCTTGGATGCCACCACGCGTAAATTTTTTAAGATTTTGGCCCTGAATGGTCCCAGCGACGAGGAGGCAGTCGAAGCCCAACTGGCCGATTGTCGGCTCATGGGGCAACTCTCGGGCGCGTGGTACCAGCCTCGCGAAGCCGCTGCCGAAGTCTTACGGGCTTTGTCTGAAGAAATCCCGGCCCAACGGCTGTATTTGGCCTTGCGAGAAGGTCGCACCCTGCGGATTTTGGCGGCCTTGGGTGACCACGCAGAGCAATTAGAAGCCGCAGAAGTGTCGTTAGAGCAAGTGCCGTCCCTGGCGCCCCTCTGGCAAGGCGATGCCCTGCTGACCCTCGACGAAGAGCCGTGGCCGCACGTGCCAACCCCGCAACCCTGGCGTTGGACAGGCGTCCCCCTGATGCGCGGCAAGCGCGCTTTGGGGGTGTTGGCTCTGGGCAACCCCGAACGCCCCTTGGGCGCATGGCAGCGCGGCTTCCTGAAGCGGCTGGCCCGGTGGAGCGTTTGGCTCTTGGAAAGCGCCTTGGCTTTTGACGAGGCCAGCAAGCACCTGCACCGCAAAGCCGTTCTCAACGATGTCCTCTTGGCTGTGGTTTCCAGCGACGACGTTGAGGAAGCCGTCCACAACGCCACCCGTCATTTGCGGCGGGTGTTGCACGCCGATGCCGCGATGGTGCTGTTGCCCAAAGAAGATGCTACCTTGGAACCCATCGGGGTAGCCCCCGCCGATTTGCCCCACGTCCGTTTGCCCATTCGCGAAAGCCTTTGTGGCTACGTTTTTGAAACCGGTCAGACCGTGCGGGTGGGTGATGTGCGGCAGGCGCCGCGTTATTACCCCTCTTTGCCAGGCATTCGCTCAGAGGTTTGCGTGCCCTTGCGCACCCGCCAGGGCGTGATTGGGGTCGTCAATTTAGAAAGCCGTCAGGCCAACGCCTTTGACGAAGACGACGAGCAACTGCTCACCCTGGTGGCAGGCCACCTGGCCCTTTTGTTGGAAACCGTGCGCTTGCAAGACGAAATGAAAGCCCGGGCCCAGCGCATGGAGTTGGTACACCGTGTCGTGATGGAAGTGGTGGGTTTGTTGGATGAAGAGAGCATTGTCCAGACTGCGGCCGACCACATTGCAAAATATTTTGGCTTTGAAGTGACGATGGTCCTCTTGCTGGATGAAAAACAACGGGTGCGCGTGCGGGGCGTAGGGGGCAAACAAGCCGCGGCGGCCGCGGCCTATTGTCAAGAAGCCTGCGCACAATACGGTGTCATTGCGCACGTCATCCGCACCGGTGAAACCGCGCTGATTCACGATACGGAAGCCTCGCCGCTCTATCGGCCTTTGCCGGGGTTTGAGGCTGGTTCGGAATTGTGCGTGCCTTTGTTTTCCCACGACGACGATCAGCGGGTGATTGGCGCCATCAATGTGGAGCGTGGCGTCAAACACGCGTTTGGCGAGGGCGACCAACTGGCCCTGGAAGCCATTGCCGGCGTGTTGTCGGCCGTGCTTTCCAACGCGCGGCGCTATCATCGTTTGAACGTGACCGTGCAGCACCTGGATGCAGCCCGAGCCACAGCCCTGGACATCATCGCAGATTTGGAGATGGATACCCTGTTGCAGCGCATTGTGCATCGGGTCAAAGAGCTGCTCCAAGCGCGGGGCGCAGAAATTGGCTTGCTGGATGCGGAGCACCAAGTCGTGCGGATTGTGGCCTCGGAGAACCCCTGGCGCGATTACACGGGGCATCAGTTGCCGCTGGGCGAAGGCATTGCTGGCTGGGTCGTTGCCACGGGTGAAACCTTGGCCGTGGAAGATTACAACGCTTTGCCGAAACGCTCCTCGGTCTATCCGGCGGCCTTCCGAGCCGTGGTTTGCGTACCTTTGAAGTTTCGGGATGAAGTGTTAGGTGTGTTGACCGTTTACGACAGCCGCGAAGGGCGCATGTTTGACCAAGACGAAGTCGCGCTTTTGGAATTGCTCGCGCCGCAGGTGGCCATTGCCATTCGGAACGCGCTTTTATATCGGGAACTCACCGCGCGCATGGAAGCCCAAGCCAAAGCCGAGCGTGAAATGATTCGCTCGGCGCGGCTGGCAGCCGTGGGTGAATTGGCCGCAGCCGTGGCCCATGAACTAAACAACCCCCTCACCACGGTGACCGGCTTCGTAGAGCTGGCCTTGGAAGACCTGCCCCCCGATTCGCAGACTGCGGAAGATTTGACATTGGTTTTGGAAGAGGCCCACCGGGCGCGGAACATCGTGCGGCGCCTTTTGGATTTTGCCCGCCGCAGTGAACCTGTGCGCATTGCCACCGATTTGAACGATTTGCTCCACGAAACCTTGGCCTTGGTCAAACACCTCATGGCCACTTCGGGCGTGACCCTGCGGCTGGACTTGGCCGAGACATTGCCCCTGGTGGATGTGGATCGGAGCGAAATGAAGCAGGTCTTCCTCAACCTGATCACCAACGCCTTGCAAACCATGCCGCATGGCGGCGTGTTGCACATCCGCACCTTTGTGGAAGACCGCGAAGGCAAATCTTGGGCTGTGGTGCAAGTTGCCGATACCGGTGAAGGTATGACGCCCGAACAGCAGATGCGGGTCTTTGACCCCTTCTTCTCGCTCAAACAATCAGGGCCGTCGCTGGGGCTTTCGGCCAGCTATAGCATTGTGCAAAAACACGGCGGCGTGTTAGACGTCCAGAGCGAGAAAAACAAAGGCTCGGTGTTTACCGTCCGTTTGCCGATTGGGTGAGCCTTTGACGGGCCAACCCCGCGGGCCTGGCGCCTGCTCGGCGTAACCCCTTTGGGCGTTGCAAGGCGCACAGCCATCCCCTCACGCAACAAAGCTGGCCTGGGTGAGCGGCGCAGTGCGGCTTCACCCTGGCCAAGCCATCTTGGCGGATTCCTCGTGGACCTGCATGCGCCACGATGGTGATTTTCCCTCCTGGGTTGCAAAGGTGACAAAGTGACAAAGAAGCGGCGCGTGGTTGTTGTGGATGAAGAAAAAGGCATCGTTTACCTGTGCCAACGGCTGTTGGAGCGGGCGGGTTTTGAAGTGGTGCCTTTTACGCAATCCTTTCAGGCGTTGGAATATTTGCAAAAGCACCCGGTTGATGTGCTGTTGGTGGATGCGCAGACGCCGGAAATGGACGGGTTTGTGCTGATGGAACGCGCCCGCGCGCACCAACCCAGCCTGGCCGTGGTGGTCATGAGCGGCTATGCGATGGTGGAGATGGCCGTCGAAGCGCTCTATCGGGGCGCTGACGGCTTGGTGCTCAAGCCTTTTGGTTCGAGCGAGCTGGTCGAAAGTGTGTGGCGGGCTTTGGCCAATCGGCGCCGTCAAGAACGCATCGCCCGTTTGGCCGCGCTGCGGCCGCTGTTTGACGTGGCCGAGGCCCTGTTGGGGGAAACCCGCCTGGAGCCGTTGAAGGCGCTCATTGTGCGTAAGGTGGGTGAGGTGTTGCCCAGTGGCGTGGTGGGGCTGTATGCCTGGGATGGCGACGGCGGGCAACTGCTGGCCTCGCAGGGCGAGGCGCCGCCGCCCACCTCACCTTTGTTGCAACAGGCTTTGCAGAGTGAAAGCACGTGGTTGCGTTCGGTGGACAGCCCAGGCAACGAGGAAGACAAGCGCATCCTCCAATCGCAGCGGTGGCATAGCGCCTTGATTTCGCCCGTCACCCGCGAAGCCCGACGCTACGCAGTGTTGGTCGCGCGTTACCATCCCCCCGCATTCCGCGAAGCCGATGCCGCGGCCCTGGGCATCTTGGCCCGTTTGGGCGCCGCAGCCTTGGAAAACGCCCGCCTTTACGAAGATTTGCGGGAATCGCTCGCCCAGCTGGAGCGTTCCCAGCGAGCGTTGGCCCACGCTGAAAAAATGGCCGCTGTGGGGCGCCTGACCGCCTCGATGGCCCACGAGGTCAACAACCCCCTTCAGGCCGTGCGCAACAGCCTTTATTTGGCTTCTCACCCCAGCGTGGACGACGAACGCCGCCAGAAATACCTCGCCGCAGCGCAAAAAGAAGTGGAGCGTTTGGTGGTGTTGGTGCGGCGGATGCTTGATTTTTACCGCCCGGGGAGCATTGAACTGCAATTGACCGAGCTCAGACCTTTGATTGAACGCGTCCTCGTTTTGATGGAAGAGCAATTTACCCGCCAAAACATCGCTGTTGAAACCGACATCCCCGACGATTTGCCGCCCGTGCCCGCGGTTGAGGATCAACTGCAGCAAGTTTTGCTCAATTTGATTATCAACGCGATGGAAGCCATGCCCGAGGGCGGCACCATTTACATTTTGGCCTGGGAAGAAGGCGAGCACGTGGTGTTGGCCGTCGAAGATACCGGCCCGGGCATCCCCCAGCATCTGCGAGAGCAAATCTTTGAGCCGCTGGTGAGCACCAAACCCCAGGGTACAGGTTTGGGTTTGACGGTAAGTTATGGTATCATCTCTGCTCATGGAGGCCAATTCATTGTGGCAGAACCGCGCCGCGGAAGTGGCGCCGCTTTTCATATCGTCCTACCGCGCGACGATGCGCAGCAACAAGCGAAGCATTAAGGGGAGGTTACCATGATGGCATCAGGACGTATTTTGGTGGTTGACGACGAAGCCAGCGCCCGATATACGCTCACCGAGATCTTGCGCCTGGAAGGTTACGAAGTAGATGATGCCCCCAACGGCAAACTGGCGCTGCAACGGTTAGCGCAAAAAGATTACGACGTGGTGTTGCTGGACATCATCATGCCGGAACTCTCAGGCCTGGAAGTGCTGGCCCAATTGGACAACGTCGCCCCCGATGTGGAAGTCATCTTACTGACGGCGCATAGTTCGGTTGATTCGGCCATTGCGGCCCTGCGCCACGGGGCTGCCGATTATCTCCTCAAACCGGCCAACCCCAAAGAGATTTTGCAGGCCGTTGGCAAAGCATTGAAACGACGCCGCCAGCGCGAACGCCAGCGCATGCTCTTGCAGCAATTGGAACAATCGGTGCAACAACTCAAATCTTGGGATAACGAAGGCGAGGCCGCCACCCAGCCTCTGGAAAACAGCATCGCCTTGCCCAATGGCGCGTGGGTTGACTTGACGCGACGCCGTTTATATTACGCCGGCGAAGAAATCTCCCTTTCGCCGGCCGAAGCGCGCTTGTTGGGCGCGCTGCTGGAGCATCGCGGGGAAGTGTTGAGCCATCGTGATTTGGTGCGAATGGTGCAGGGATATGAAGTGACAGCCTGGGAAGCCCCCGAAATGCTTCGGCCTTTGGTGAGCCGTCTGCGGGCCAAGTTGGATCATGTCCCCGGAGGCCGCGACTGGATTGTGAACATCCGGGGCGTAGGCTACGTCTTGGAACTTCCTGAAGACAAGCCCTTGACCTAACCGCTCACGAGGCCTGCTGCTTTGGCGCAGCGCGCAACAAACGCAGATAAACAGCATAGCCAGCCAAGGCCAACACCAAACCGCCGAGCACGTCAACGACCAGGTGCTGTTTGACAAAAAGCGTTGAAAGAATAATCAACACCAAGAGGGGGAAAAGCGGCCACCGGAGCTCTGGGCGACGGCGGATCATCACCAAATAAGCAAAGGTGTTGAGCGCGACGTGAAGGCTGGGAAAAGTATTGAAGCCGGTGTCGGCCGTTTGCTGAAAGCGCGTCAGGCGTGAGAGCCAATCTTGGCCTGAGGCAATTTGTTTGTGCATCTCAATGGGGAAAAAATAAAAGGTCAGAAAAGCCACGGTGAGCATACCAACCATCACCAACGCTGACGCGTTGATTTCCCGCCGGTCGTCTAACACCACGAGCCCAAGGAAGACGAACAAATCGCCCAAGAAATAAGGGATGATGAAAATCGGCAGGAGGGGCAGCGCGTGGTCTATCCACGTGGCGGCTTGGATGGCATGGCCGCGGTGTTCGTTGAGCACGGCCAGCGTCCCATAGCCCAAGGCAAAATACAACACCACCAACACAGCCACCTTGGCTTTGTGTTTGCGAAGCGATGCAGAAGACATTGCAGGGGATCCTTTGGATGGGTTAGCGGCGAAAGCCCCCTGGGCTGATCCAACTCAGCCAGCCACCTTGGGGGTTGCGCGCGGGGTGAGGGTTGGGTTTTTCCAGCCCTGTGAGGAGCAAAGTCAGGCCCAACAGGGCTGCGCCGAGCCATTGCAAAAGTGTGAGGCTTTCGTGTAGCCACCAATGGGAAAAGGCCAAAGTTACCAATAGTTCGCCTAAACCCAAGAGCGCGGTTTGCATACCACCGATGTGTTTGACGCCTAAAAAGAGCGTTAAACGCGAAAAGAATGTGACCAGCGTCAGCCCTACCACTGGCCAGAGGGTGGCGCGGGTGGTCGGGAGTTGCACCGGGCCGAGGATGAGAAAAGCCGGCACCACAACCATGCTCATCGCCAACAGCGTGTACAAAGTCACCGTGGGCGCAGGCACATCGTAGAGCACCCGTTGATTGACGGGCAAGTGCAAAGCGTATAGCGCAGCCGCAAGAAGCATTATCCCCATGCCGATGAAATCCACATGGTGCGTGCCGCCCAAACTGAGCAGAGCCACCGCGGGAATAGCCAACCCGATGCGCAGCAAGGTCAGTTTGCTGGGCGGCTGCTTGTCGAGCCACAG
>Ga0256914_1002370_pt1 | contig 15830 bp, 12 predicted proteins | sample HulkmetaG_FD_191571 | JGI IMG/M metagenome (GOLD analysis project Ga0256914, IMG submission 191571) | Hydrothermal chimney microbial communities from Main Endeavour vent field at the Juan de Fuca Ridge, Pacific Ocean - Hulk | ecosystem: Environmental > Aquatic > Marine > Hydrothermal vents ... | reverse complement strand
AAATTAGGAAGGAACGTGCTATCTCTGGGAATGGTTTCGCTCTTCACCGATCTTTCGAGTCAGATGGTGTATCCCTTAATCCCATCATTCCTCTCTGCATTAGGAGCCTCCCCTGCAATACTGGGGGTAATTGAAGGAATTGCAGAGGCTACCGCTTCCCTTTTAAGAACTCTTTTCGGACGTCTTTCGGATAAACTGGGGAAGCGAAAAATTTTCATTCTACTTGGATATGCCCTCTCAGCAATTTCCAGACCCTTCTTTTATGTTGCAAGCAACTGGATTACTGTCATGCTCATTAGATTCTCAGATAGAGTAGGAAAGGCAGCAAGAACACCGGCAAGAGATGCTCTCATTTCTACCTCGGTACACCCCTCCATTAAAGGAAAAGCCTTTGGTTTTCATAGAGCAATGGATAGAATTGGTGCCATTGGAGGTCCCCTACTGGCAATGCTTACCCTATACCTGCTCCACGACAAAATTCCCAAATTCAATGCACTGAGAATTACCTTTCTTATCTCAGTCATCCCGGGTTTCATAGCCCTAATATTTATAAAATTTGCTCATGAAACAAAGTTTATCAAAGTAATTACTAAAAAAAAGCAAAAAACTGCGATGCTCGAGACCCCCTTCATTATCTTTCTCGTTGCAAATGCCTTTTTCGCTCTCGGAAATTCTTCCAATGCATTTCTGATATTGAAAGCGCAGGAAGTAAAAATCGCCACTTTCCTCATCCCAATCTTGTGGGTTGTATATAATATATTCTGCACGATTTCATCTCCAATTCTCGGTTCTCTCTCCGACAAAATTGGTAGAAAACCCGTTATCGCCACTTCATTTATTTACTATTCTACAGTCTATATACTCTTTGGAATAGCCAACAGAGCATGGATGATCTGGGCACTCTTTGCAGCCTATGGAATCTTTTACGGTTTATCAGAAGGAATATTCAGAGCTTATATTGCAGATATTGTAGAGGAAGAAAACAGAGCTACCGCTTATGGAATTCTAAACACAGTTATAGGTATATTTCTCCTACCCGCCTCTGTGCTTATGGGCTTGATCTGGACAAAATTCGGATCTAAAAATGCCTTCATTGTAGCCGCAAGCATGGGAATAGTCGGATTTGTTATATTTTTAATCAGCTTGGCTATGCCTAACAGAGTAAAAGCCAATAGTATAGGGAGGAAAAATGACCACACAGGATTGGGAACTCAATAACAAGCTGATAAGGAAATTTTTTCTTGGCTTTATAAACATTCACATACTCTATCATGCCCAGAGAGAACCCATATATGGAAAAGAGTTCAGGAAAGAACTTGAGCGTCATGGATATTCAATTTCTTACGGGACTCTCTATCCAATTCTCCATTCTCTCGAGAGGGAAGGATACTTAAAAAGAGAAGAAAAAAACGTAAAGGGGAAAATAAGGAAATACTATACAATTACTGATAAGGGAGGACAAGTCTTTAACCTTTTGCTGAAACAAGTCAAAGAGCTGGTCAATGAAGTATTCAATTGAAATACTTAGAGATCGAGAGAGAACTTCTCCTGGGATATTTGCCTAATAGACAAAAAATTATTATTATGGAGAAAGAGGGTGTCTCTTCTGTACAACCTCTTTTTTACACGGTAAATTTTTCATAGTACTATAGATACAGTACCACACTGGTGAGCGACAATCTATTAGCTCGTAGTCTTTTAGCAAACTTGCATATTATAAAATTATAGAAGCTTTTAAACCCAAACCTGAGAAAGGAGAGTTAGATGAAATGTCTAATTATCGCTGCAGGTAGGGGAGAACGGCTCAAATCCAAACATGTGCCCAAACCACTCTTGCCTGTGGCAGGCCTAAAACTAATAGAAAGAACCATTGCAACTGCTCAAAGAGCAGGTATCGACACTTTTTTTGTTGTCACCGGTAGTAGGGAAAATGAGGTCGATAGTTTCCTAGAGAACATTGCAACAAGGCGGAGAGTAAATATTACCCCCATTCACAACGAAAATTGGGATAAAGCAGAGAATGGTCTATCAGTACTTGTAGCAAAGGATTACATTAAAGAGGATTTTGTACTCCTAATGGCTGATCACATTTTTGAAGAGGAAACTCTGAAAAATTTAATACAAAATGGGTTAAATGGAAACAGGTTGGTTCTTGCAATTGATACAAGGATAAGTAACAACCCCTACATAGAAATTAACGATGTAACAAAGGTAAAATACCAGAATGGGAAGATTGAAAATATCGGCAAACAAATTGAAGACTATAACGCCTACGATACGGGAATGTTTCTCTGCTCTCCCTACTTCTTCTCCGTATTGGAAAAATCCATGAAAAAAGGGGAAACCAGTTTATCCAACGGGGTAAAAACTCTTGCCCAGGAGGGACTTGCCGGTGTATTTGACATAGGCAATCGATTCTGGATGGATATAGATACTCCCAACGACTTAAAAAAAGCGGAAAAACTTCTCTACAGCAAGTTGGCCAAACCTCACGACGGCTGGGTCTCTAAAAAAATAAATCGAAAGTTTTCAACTCGTATCTTTACTCCTCTATTTCTCAAACTATTTCCTTCAATTAGCCCAAACACAGTCTCAATCATAAGCGCACTGACGGGAATACTGGGTGCCATATTATTCTTTTTGCACAGAGGAATCTGGGGAGGGTTAGTCACTCAACTTGCAAGCATCCTGGACGGTTCAGATGGTGAAATCGCAAGATTAAAAAAGCAGGAATCTCCATTTGGGAACTTTTTCGATGCATTACTCGACAGATACACTGATTTTTTTATTCTCTCGGGAGCTGGTTTTTATCTGCTAACCGACCCCATTTTAAAAAACCTTATAGGGAAACCATTCTTCCCAGTAATCCTTTCCCTTTCACTCTTAGCGGTAATCGGACATATTATGGTAAGTTACTCCTCTGCACGTGCGCTTGCCGATTTCGGATACAAATACCGGGGTAAATGGTATGCAGCGGGGAGAGGAAGAGATATTAGACTATTTATAGTATTCATAGGAGGAGTTTTTTCAGCTTTGCATCCAGCCTTTCTCTTGGTAACGATAGCAGGAATAGGAATTTTAACAAACGCAATAGTTCTAAAAAGAATTCTCGTATCCTATAACATGGCCTTTAAAAATGAAAGAGAAACAACTCCGGGAAAAAGTATTGAAACCATTCCCCCCAAAATCCACAAAAAATCCCTTCCTGACGCAGTTATATTTGATTTAGATGGAACCCTTGCAGACACGATGGGTCAACTAATTAACCTAGCCACAGATATGATAGTATCCAACTATCATATACCAAGGGAAGAGGCACGAAAACGATACATGGAAACAACCGGCCTCGACTTTGCTACACAGCTCGAAATAATATTCCCGGGTGACGAGAAAAACAAGAAAGTGGCAAAAGAGTTCGAAGAGAGGAAAAAATCCCTCATACTTGGTAACCCGCTATTTCCCGATGCCCTAGAGGCTCTTAGATACTTCAAGAAAAATGGTGTAAGAGTCTTTGTTTGCAGCAGTACAACCGATGAAATGATCAGAGAATATTTTAAAAGACATCAGATGGATGGCCTTATATACAGCTTTTCGGGACTGAAAAAGGGATTCTCCAAAGAAAGCCAGATCAAAAATATCCTGGAAAACAACAAATACATAGGAGAGAAGGTGATTTTTGTTGGTGATTCCCTTAAAGACGGAGAGATTGCAAAGAACCTCGGAATAAAATTTTATGGCGTAGAAAGAATGTTTACCAACTCCGATTTCTCAAAGAGAGGATTGCAGAGTGTAAAGGATTTAAAAGAGTTTATAACCCTATTCGATTAACAATACCTATAGTATAAACAAAAGCCTCTTATTGAGGCTTTTGCTCTCAATTTGATTTTCTCTTTCAACAAAAGTATACTATGTATAGGAATTGACTGTATATATAGGTTATGGGGGAACAGATGCAACCGCAAAACCCACGAGAATACATACCTATCTGTAACAGAGAAATCGAAACTATCTTTTCTAAAATGACAGTCATCACACTACTAACCATGGCAGTTGGTATCCTCTTTTACGGCGAAAAATTCAATTTCTGGACAAATCCTATAAGCGACCTCGGAGTCACCGTAACCGCCCACGGACATTCTAATCTGGCATCCCTTGCAATTTTTGCAATTGGAATGTTGAGTAGCGGTATCTTAATGTTAAAAATAGCCATCATCTTTAAAGAGAACATATACCTTCAATATCACAAATTCAAATATTACATATCAATAATGACTGCCTTTGGGTTCTTTATAATCACCTACCCTCACAATATAAACAATAACATTCATAGTATAGGAGGGGCACTTCTCTTTGGAGGACTCTGGGGCTTAACCTTATTATTCCTTATAGAGGCGCATTCAATCAAAAAAACTTCACATCTTATACTTTACCATCTTATCCTTCACTCCACTGTTCTTACCTACGCATTTAACTTTGTCATAAAATCACGTATTGAACAGATCACTCAAAAAATAGCTATTCTCAGTTTGATGATAATACTAAAATTATCAACCTCTTTTCATAAGGATTACATCCTGCCCACCGTTCCTGAAACCTCAACCGAGGATACTACAAACAATGCCACTCTTCAATGTCCGGAAGATTGCAAAAATTACAACTAACTACCATTATATTATTACCTACCACCAATGAACATTTAAATTATCAGCCCTGGGCCTATCCAGCACCTCTTTCCAGACGAATCGCTGGACAAGTGGCCGTAATTTATTTATTCGCTTTAAACCAGGCGATTCCTCCCTTTCTTTGGGAATTTTCCTCTCACCAGATCCGATTTCAGAAACCTCTTGTTCCAATACCTTCACCGCTGTTTCGATTTCCTTTCCAAATTTTTTAGTAGAAAAATTACTACTCCTAAGTTCCCCCAAGTGTCTCTCTGCCAACTCATCGAATTTATCGTTACCCAGGTCAAATCCACTTTCCTCGAGGGTTATTACACCAGTTTTAACCTCCTCCCCCACATACCTAAGTCGTGCACTCTTAAGTCTCTCAAGCCTCAATCTTCGTTCATCATCAGGCTTAACCGTAGAGGCACTCACCCTCCTACCCCGATCTCCTCTATTTTTCAATTTCATCGCCGTTATCCAGTTCGGTTTCCCCTCCTGTTTCCTTCGAAGGAAATACCTAAATACCAGAGTTCCAATGAAAACCGCCACCACTGCAATGTAGAAAAGATTTGCAAGAAAAAAACTCATTTTATCCCCCAATTATATCCTCCATTATTACATTATTACCCACTTAAGTTTCCGTATCCTGATTATCAACCTCACCGCTTATACTCTTTCTCATCTCCGTGTCAGCCTGGATATTTTTAAGGCGATAATAATCCATTATACCAAGATTACCCGACCTAAAAGCCTCGGCTATTGCTTTGGGAATTTCTGCCTCCGCAAGCACAACTTTCGCTCTGTTCTCCCGCACCTGCGCAATCATCTCCTGTTCACGCGCTTTAGCCGCGGCTCGTCGCTGTTCGGCAATTGCCTGAAAACGGCGTTTGTCTGCCTCTGCCTGATCCGCTTGTAACTTGGCGCCAATATTTTCACCAACATCCACATCTGCTATATCTATAGAGAGAATCTCAAAGGCAGTACCCGCATCAAGCCCCTTCTCCAGTACAGTTTTGGAAATAACATCCGGATTTTCCAAAACCTCTTTATAGGTATTAGCAGAACCAATAGTGGTCACTATACCCTCACCAACCCTGGCTATAATTGTTTCTTCCGTGGCTCCGCCTACGAGACGTTCAATATTGGCCCTAACCGTAACCCGAGCCTTGGCTTTTAGCTGAATCCCATCCTTTGCAACGGCGTCTATTGTTCTTTTCCCCGTAGCAGGATTAGGACAATCTATCACCTTTGGATTAACACTGGTCTTTACAGCATCAAGAACATCCCGACCGGCAAGGTCAATGGCTGCTGCTTTTTTAAAATCAAGATGAATTCCCGCCTTGTTAGCCGCGATTAAAGCCTTACTCACCCTTATAACATCACCCCCTGCAAGATAATGAGTTTCCAGAAGATCAGAATCGATGTTGATTCCGGCTTTAGTAAGCATTATCCGGCTATCTACAATCACACCAGCCTTAACCCGTCGGATCCACATTCCTATCAACCTACTAAGTTTAATAGGGGCACCGGATAGTAGTGCTCTAAACCATAAGCCAAAAAACTTAAGAAAGAAAGCAATAAAGACAAGTATTAAAATTCCTATAAGAATATATGCAACTAACATTTTTAAACCCTCCTAAAAATTACTCTTTTCGTTTTCTTACCTCTATACGCGAACCCTCCACCCTATGTACCTCAATTGCTTCTCCCTTACCTATAAATTCCCCCCCTGTCACCACGCTATAACGTTTGCCATCAATAAGAACCGTTCCCGCTGGTCTAAGCGGAGTCAGGCTCTTCCCCCTCTTACCCACAAGCTCCTCATAGCCATTCGGTGAATGTGCAATAAATCCATCCTCCCTATCCTGCCTCTTTGCCAATATCAACCTCCTTCCCAGAAAACTTTTTGGGAATACCTTAAAGTACAAGAGTACCAGAATAGGTGTTGCAACCACGGCAATCACCAGAAATATATAACCGAGCAATTTTCCATAATTTATGAAAATTATAACTATAGCTCCGACAATACTTCCGGCTCCAGCAAGACCGACAAGCCCACCAGCCGGCACAAAGAACTCCACTACTATCGCGACATAACCTACCAGATACAATCCTAGTGCAAGGAAAAACATCATATCACCCTTTTCACAATAATCTTATTTTCACTTGCATCGATTATCTCAACGTGACTTCCCCTCTCTATAAACTCCGCCTCCGCCTGTACCTCCAGTACCTCATCCCCAAAAACAGCTTTTCCAACGGGTCTTAGGGTTGTTACTGCCACTCCCCGTTTCCCCAGAAGTTCATCTTTAACAGTCGATGGCCTAGCCACGAAACCACTCTCGTCCCTTTGTACTGTCTCAAGGATCAATCGGTTAAAGGGCCTTAACCGGGGTAAGAGAGGGATAAGAATTGCAAGGAGTAAAACCGCTCCGACAATACTACTACCCACTACCAGGATATTTGTTTTAAGGATATCCCACTGCCAGGAAAATTTGGGAAGTAAAAACCCCTGCCTGGATAAAATTAGCCCGACCACCATCAAAATAATACCGGTAATACCTGTAATACCAAATCCGGGTATAAGAAAAATCTCAACGATAAGAAGAACAACTCCCATTATAAAGAGAAGAATTTCCAGTGAACCAACATTACCTAACAATCCGCTAGCAATAAACACGATTGCAAAACAGATAATCGCAATAGTACCAGGTACCCCAAAACCAGGACTTGTTATCTCTATATATAGCGCAACAATTCCAGCCATTATTAGAAGAGAGGTAACAACCGCACTTGTCAGAAGAGCTACGATCTTATCTTCTACACTTTCATTATGAAAAACAACATCCTCCTTTTTAATAGAGAGTCTCTTATACAATTCGTCCAATGTAGCTACAGTTCCAGAGGAAATCCCATACTCTTCCATCTCCCCGGCAGTAAGAGTAAGGAGTTTCCCCTTTGGAGAGATTAGCTTGCCCTTCTCAAAACTAAGGTGATGCTTTTTAGCCTCTCGTTTAAGCTCTGGTATATCCTCTGCCAGGGCTAGTTTCATCTTTCCCCCGATAAAAACCTCATAAAGTTCCAGGTCTTTATCCACCATGGCCATGGCAACCGCTTTCGGATAACCATTCTTTTCTGCCAATGCTGCCATTTGAGTTCTAACGGCACTTACTACTTTCTCCGGCGCCATTTGCATCCCACCTCCTGTTTCATACACAGGAGCGGCGGCCCCTATAGAGGTTCCAGGTGCCATGTATATGGCACTACACGAGAACGATATCAAAGATCCTGCAGACCAACTAACACCCGTTCCCTCTGGGAGAGAGGGAATAAAAGCTATCGTCCTCGCCTTTCTCACAGACCCTATCATAGAGGCTATCTGCAAGGCAGAATCAACTCGGCCCCCAAAAGTATTGATATCAAAGACAATATAAGAGGCATTTTTTCGCTCGGCCTCTCGTATCCCCCGCCTTATAAAGACCATCCTATACCTATTAATTTCCCCATGAATAGGTATTACATACAGCACAGGATGCAAGGGGGCAGATTTATTACCTGTTCTCGTCAACTTAAGCTTCAAGTATTCTCCCGATTCACCAAACAGCCATCCGGAAGAGGCAAAAAACATAGCAAAGAAGAACAAAATCCTTACAGACTTTAAAAGAGATACAGTCAGCAGAGACTTAGGGAAGCTTCCAAACTTTCTCACATACCTACACCCCCAGCTACTATATGATCGTTCCCGTCTGATCATTTGTCAAGATAAATGATGAATTACTATGAAAATCAATTCTTAGTTGGACTTTCCAGTCGAGAAGCTCCTAATAGTCTCAAATTTTCACCGGAAAGTCTCGATTCTCTATCCGAAAGGGGTACAATATTAAACTCTTTTAATATATTCAAAAGTTGAATCCTGGTTGTAATTTTCAACTTTTCATATATATGTTTTATATGAGCCTTCACCGTTCGCTCAGAAATCCCCATACATTGAGCTATCCTCCTATTTGAAACCCCCTGGAGGAGATAATGAATTGTTTCCCATTCGCGATTACTAATATGATAACTAGTGACAAAATCCCGAACTCCAAGAATTTCATTTCCTACAAGCAAAATTCCCAAAGCCTCATTGGCACCATCCCTCACAAGAGAAACAGATACATTCACAATTTTACTTTCCCTCTCCAATTTAGTTTTTAACAAACAGGAAAAACTTTTAATTCGTCCCCTAAGTAATCTCAGCAGCTCCATATTAAACGTATTGCTCCCTTCAAAAATCGAAGTAACACTTTTTTCCAGAACATCTCTGACACTATTCAAACCAAGAAAAATCTCCGCTCTCCTATTAATTAACGATATATTTTTCTCCTCATCCAGAAGTATCACAATTTCATCTAAATTCTGAAGGATATCTCTATTCACAGTTATATGAGTCAAAGAAAAAAAGCGAAATTTTATAATAGCATAACAGGTACCCACAAGGAAAATGATAAAATAAGCCGGACTTAACGGGGGGAATCTTACCATAGGGAAAAGTACATAGTCACCAATTAGAGCAGCAACAACAAAAACTAATAGTGTAATAAATATAGTGTGAGCCTGACGCTTCGCCCGTTTTGAATGAGTTTTTCTCTTCCACCTATGTAAATGATAAAGAGAAAAAACCAGCATAAGGTTATAGTAAATTATCCAGTAATAGATCCACGGAGAGGTAAAATTGAAATGAAAACTCCAGACTCTATCTGTCCTCATCACCCTATCGAAAACCAAAAATGAGTTCCAATTTATATAGTGAAGGGGCACTGAAATTCCATAAATCACGAGTAACAACCAACCTGTTAGATGTCCCCCTGTTAGACTTACCACAAACCAGAAAATCGTAGGAGCCAATAAAATGGCAGGAATTGTTCCTATTCTAATTCTACGCCATACTACTTCCTCTGTCTCGGAAATAAAAACTAACGAAGCAAACAGATTCCACAGTCCTATAATTACAGCCATTAAAAAAAACAATTGAAAAGTTTTATCCCGTATATCCAAAAGGAGGACATAACAACCCAAAAAAATGATGAGAAAAAATATAGTTAGTAATGATGTTGAATAAATATTCACTTTTTTTAGATCATTGTAGCATAATATTTATAATTTGTCATTTAAAAATATTTTTACAATATCATAACAAAAAATTAATATAAAAATTTAAAGAGGCCCCTTCATTATGATAATTTTAAAAAAGCTTTATACTAAAGATACATAAATTTTACATATTCTAAAAAGTAAGTTACTATAGTATTAATGCAACCCATACCATCTTTTATGTTCTTCATCTTTCTCATAGCAATATTCCTTGGAGGATACATTTTAATTATTGACCCCAAAAACAAAACTCACAGAATGTTCTTCCTACTCGCTATTAATATGGCCCTCTGGAATCTCTTCGCTGCTCTTGCCTTCAGTTCTTCCACAGAAAAACAGCTATGGCTGTTTTTTAGGATAGGGGCTGTTTTTGAAATAATATTTGTCTCTTTAATGTTTCATTTTATCATAATTCTTACACACTCCAGAATAAATACCCTAATAATCTTAACTATCTATGCACTTTCCCTACCTGTCCACTATAAAAATTGGAGTTCTTTCTTCGTATTTGACCGAGCAAAAAGAGAGAGCAACATATGGGTACTTCACCCCGCATTTCATTCATTTTGGATGCACTATTGGACTATCTATTTTGAATTCATACTTGTCATTTCTCTTATACTCCTACTTCGTCAGTTAAAACGGGCGAAGACACAACGAGGAAAACAGCAAGCCAGAATCTTTTTTTACTCATTTCTAGTCTACGTTGTAGCATGTATAATCGGTGATTATTTCTTATCCCCTCATTTTAAGATCCCCCCCCTGAGTCCCAGCTATTTAATACTTTTTCTCATAGGGATTTCTTACTCAATAGCTAAATATCGTTTTATGAACCTCACCCAAGTCACAGTTAGCAAGGATATCTTAGAGAACATGGATGAACTAATAATTCTTTTTGATACCAATATTGAACTCGTAAAAGCGAACAGAAAAACATTCAAGTACTTTGGACATTCTCCATCAAAAATGATAGGCAAAAATCCCTCCGATCTATTTGGAAATGTAGCTATTTGCTTTCAGAAAGTACTAAGTGGCCAACAAGAAATCGCCACCTGCCTGGTGAAGGTAGAATTTCCTACCCCCAGAACGACAGTCTTGGAAATCCATCTCTCACCGGTAAAAGACAAACACGAAAAGATTACAGGAATACTTTTGCGAGGCAAAGAAACCCCCGGTGCAACCCAATTCATCGAACGATTCCACATATCAAACAGAGAGTGGGAAACAATTCAATACTTAAACATCGGGATAACCAACAGAGAAATAGCAAGATACATGAATATAAGCGAACGAACGGTGAAGGCTCACATAGCACACATATACAACAAGTTAGGTATTAAGAACAAATTCGAACTGGTAAATAAACTCAGAGGATTTAGTATATCATTTAGAAATTAACTCAATCATTATTCGGTTATTTTGATGTAGCTTGCCCCAGCATTGGACCCTTCGGCATCATTACCATAAGCACCGGCAATAATATATTTACCATTAATATCAACAGATCTTCCGAAGTAGTCATTATCCGTACCACCAGGTGCTACTATTTTAGCCTCAAAACTCCAATCATTATCTCCGGCGTGAGAGAAAAGATATATACCACCGGCATCCGTACCATTCTCATTATCATCCACATGTGCACCCACAACAATAAACTCACCATCTATAGCCACAGAACTACCAAAATAATCTATGGCTGCACCATCGGGAGCGACAATCTTTGTACCAGTATTCCACGATGTACCATCGCCTCTTTGAAATACATAGGCCGCACCGGCCCTGTATCCTTTAGAATTCTCAAAAATAGCACCGGCAATTATATAATCTCCGTCTATCCCAACAGAATAACCAAAATCATCCCCCGCTTCACCATCAGAGGATAATATTTTAGTTCCCAGATCCCACGCATTTGTACCGGTTCTGTGAAACACATAAATTGCCCCTGCATCAGTACCTGCTTCGTCCTCGTAAGGGGCACCTACCACTATGTAATCTCCACTTATCGCAACGGAATAACCAAAATTATCAGAGGCTTCTCCATCGAATGCCTCCAATTTCACTCCCTCATCCCATCCATTAACTCCTATCCTATGAAAAACATAGGCAGCCCCGGAATCCGTACCATTAGTATCCTCTCCATAGGCGCCTACTACAATATAGTCTCCGTCGATATCCACCGAATAACCGAAATAATCACTTTCTTCGGCATCAGGAGCAAAAAGCATAACCCCTGTATCCCAAGCATTATCTCCAATTTCATAGAACACCTTGACAGCCCCCGCATCTGTTGCCTTTGTGTCATTACCACTTGATCCGGCAACAATATAACCATTATCAATAGCGACAGAACTTCTACTCCCGGGGGATACCAACTTAATCCCTCCATTCCACTCATTAAAACTAACTCTCTGAAAAACATATAGATCCGCAAAACCGCATCCGATTACCGCATACTCTCCATCAACAGCAACCCTATACCCAAACCATAAATCATCCTGGGCATCGGGAGCAATAAGTTTCACAACCTCCAATACCCACATCGCATATAACCGAATATCCGCATCTCCCATTGTAATCTTATCTCCTTCCACATACGTTTCCCCACTCCCATCCGCCTCCGTATTCCATCCAACAAATACATACCCCGATCTCTCTAACTCCCCCTCATTCCCCAACACCGTTACACTCTCCCCTTTAGCATACTCCTTCTCGTCCACCGGTACCTTTCCCCCGTCATTTCCGTTGCCATCATAGACAACCCTATACTTCGGCACAATAATCTCGCTCTCTTCCCTTACTTTTTCCTTTATCTCTTCCAAAAAACCCTCAGTACATGCAAAAAACCCCCCAATTCCCACTATCACAAGCACCGTCGACACAAACAATTTTAATCTTCGTCCCATACCACTACCTCCTTTACAGCGCTTATCTTCGCCGCACGTGAGGCTTCGTCTCCTTTCAGCGCAAGATACGAAAATCGTTCTGCAAGAAGAGGATCAATCTTTTTAAGTTTTTCATACTCAACCTTTACAATCCCATAGTTTTCAAGCTCGTGATTAACCCTAGCCATACACAAAAGAACTTTGGGATTACTAGGCTCTTTTGCCTTCGCCCTCCTGTAATATGCCAAAGCTCCTTCCATATCTCCCTTCAAATACCTAATATTGCCCATGTTAATTAACGCAGGGAGATATTCGTTTTTCTCCAGTACTCTATTAAATTGAAGGATTGCTTTCTCCATCAAACCATACCTGGCATACAAAACCCCAAGCTTATTTACATACTTTGGGTTGTTGTTACTCTTTCTAATCAGTCTTTGAAGTTTAGAAACTCTCGGATATATTTCTCTATCAATAAACTTTATCATTTCCTGTTGAAAGGCATTCACTACCACCAACCTGGCAGGTAGTTTAACGCTTGCTTCCACCCCGGGAAGCCCCACCGGAGCGTATTCCTTCCAACACTCATGCGTTGGGTAAAAATTTGTCTGTTTTCTTGCTTTATTTTCCCTCCATTCTTTAGCACCCTCTCCCCATGCCTTTAAAAAATCATCGTCAATCATAGTAACCTCTACGGGGATCCACACCTTTCCATTCGCGAATATTAATTCATCAGGCTTAAGGAAATTTCTCCTTGCTTCTTCAGGATTAACATTTAGACAAAAGGCCATATAAACGTGTCCCGGAATTGTAATGAATGCTGTCTCTATACCTACGGATTCTAAAAGAGCACAGTACAGAATAGACAAATCATCACAATCTCCTGCGGAATATTTTAAAGTTTGCCTGGGAAACTGTAAAAAATCCACGGCAACTCTATTCTTAGAATACTCTGAATAAGGAGTTTTAGGATCAACTACATAACCAATACCATAAAGCCGTAAAGCTTCATGCAAGCCCATAGCTACACTCAAATTAGCATCCACAGCTTTACTCCTAATTTTTCGAATCCATCCCACTATCTTTTTTGAGAATTCCAATACAGAGGGGTCCTTAGCAGTTACAAAGGCAGCAGCTTTTCTATTATCATCCCAAGTGGTTGCATTCCTATCATAAATATCAAGCACCACTGTTTTCTCCGAGTTATATCTACTCCCCCCAACCATATAGGACAACATCACCTTGGCAGATACCTTTGTACCCTCTGTTATTTTGAGGACGGAATCTGAAAAGAGGGCATATAATTTCATCTCGGCTTTCTCACCAGTCTTAAGGTTTGCAATTTTCCCACACTCTTTGGGATTATCCATATATTTATCTACGAAAAAACTTACCACAACATCCCTAGCCACCGTTTTTCCGGTGTTACGAACCACCACTTTTCCCAAAGGAGATGAATTATAATGCTTGAAGAGGACAGGGAACACCGGCTTAAGATTTACAGAAACAATCTCCACTCCTCTACCCTGTGATAACTCTGATTCCCCCTTTAACAGCCGAGGTTTCGGAGAGAGTCCTTCTTTCTCTTGTTTAACCGGCTTTTCCGAGAGAGAGTGAAAAGGCATATGATAAGAAATATCCAACGCGCCCCCTATTCCGGTGTAAAGCGCATGATTATACAAATAGTATGAATCAAAACCTAAGCTAAAAAATTTAGAAAAATAGTAGGAAATACTTAAACCACCAGAGAGAAAAAAATTGCCACCCCCCCTTCCGGTTCCATCGGTAATAAAACCATAGTAATAACCTCCCATTCCATAAGGAGATACTTTCAAACGCTCAAATATTAAAATATTAAACGCTACTCCTCCACCCACGGAAAATACAGAAATTGCATCTCTAGTTACCAGCGGGATATACCTACAATCAGCAGCCAACTTAATAGCCAATAAATCTCCGAAAGGAGGCGCTAACTCAAAGGAGAATCCCCCTCCGCCTCCGTAGTCAAAATAATTTGAGCTCTCCCCTAAAGGTATAAAACCAGTAGGTAATATGGTAAAAGAAAACTCTCCACAATTTTCGCTGTATAAATCAGTGCCTATTAATAATAGAAGTACTAGAAAAATATAAAACTTTTTCATCTTCTCCTCCTTACTGCACACCTAATATAATTCTTAGACTCATACAGAGGAAAAACATCGTCCAAAAGTACAATATGAGGGATTTTTTTATCTTTTTGCAGAGAAAAATGTAGAGAAAATACCTTTTGCTAAAACCTTTTTCTAAACAAATCTCTAAAATACAACTTTTTCCTATACTCCCTATACAAATAAAGGGCCAACATAAGAATACCAGCATAGATTGCAGAAACAACTGCGGAGGGTAAAATCACGTAGAAAGTAGCGGTTTCAATAGATATGGAGAGATGGTCGGTTATCCACTCTGTAACTGAATTGGGACATTGCTTACCGTACACAGTTATAAGAAACCCCATCCCAAGAGATACAACCACAGTGAGGGTAAGCCAGAAGAGAAGCCATCTTATCCATCTTTTAACAAAGGGAAGTCTAAACCATACAAGGTGAGCAACAAAAAAAAGGAGGGGATAAATTAAAAATAGATAAAAGTCCTTGGGATAATACTTGAAATAAAAAGTGATAAACGGAACGGCAAATACACCCGCCCCAATAATGGAAAAAACAAATCTTACCGGATGAAGAGGTCTACGCCATATCCTTAAGAGACGTTTAAATCTAGATTGCTTCATATATACTATATTGTATCGCTACTTCGACTGAGAGACAACTAATTTCCCATTTGCCATCTCTGCAATCTATAACTATCAATCTTATTCGTTACTTTATGACAATTCTAAAGTATCTCTTTTTCCCCGCCCTAAGAAGAAGTTGATTGTCACGGATTTTCTCTTTTCCTATTACGGCCTCGATATCCCTTATATTCTCGTCATTAATATATGCTCCGCCCTGCGTAATGAGCCTCCTTGCATCACTCTTAGAAGAACAGAGGCTAGTGCTCGCAAAAAGGTCCACTACTCCTACACCATTTTCAAACTCTGCCAACGACATCTCTTTCGATGGTATCGCATCAAGCGAGGCACCCTCGGCTTTGCCAAACACCGCCTTGGAGGCATCCC
>Ga0256914_1002369_pt1 | contig 15833 bp, 15 predicted proteins | sample HulkmetaG_FD_191571 | JGI IMG/M metagenome (GOLD analysis project Ga0256914, IMG submission 191571) | Hydrothermal chimney microbial communities from Main Endeavour vent field at the Juan de Fuca Ridge, Pacific Ocean - Hulk | ecosystem: Environmental > Aquatic > Marine > Hydrothermal vents ... | reverse complement strand
CGGAGGTGTTTCCCCGGATCAATAGCACCGGCTCGGCGATCCCCGCCATCACGCCCGCCACCAGGGAGTGCAGTGGTGGAATGCTGGCCACCACCGTGGGCGCCTGACTCGAGTGGGCCGACGAGAGAGGAAGCCACAACAGCAACGACAGCAGGAAAAGGGTTCGAAACATGCTTGTGGTGCTTTCGGTAAACGGGTTATTTTATGACATTTTCACGGTTTCCGGCAGGGTGAATGGAAAAATCGGCTGAGGTGCTCGCAGAGGTCCGCAATGTGGAGGTGACATTGCGGGGTCGCCGGATCCTGGAACAGATCGATCTGGTCATCCACCGGGGTGAGATCGTCACCCTGATCGGACCCAATGGGGCCGGGAAATCCACACTGGTGCGGGTGCTGCTCGGTCTGATGGAGCCGGACGAAGGAACGGTCTGGCTTCGCCCCGGCCTGCGTATCGGCTATATGCCCCAGAAGCTGACCATCGATCCGGTGCTCCCGTTGACGGTGCGCCGTTTCCTCACACTGGCAAAGCGTTGCGAGGAGTCGCGGCTCCACCAGGTCCTCGATCGGGTCGGGGTGGCGTATCTGCTCGACACGCCCATCCAGCATGCCTCCGGTGGGGAGCTGCAGCGCATTCTGTTGGCGAGGGCGCTCTTGCGGGATCCGGACCTGCTGGTGCTGGACGAGCCGGTCCAGGGAGTGGACATCACCGGCCAGCTCGAGCTCTATCGCCTCATCGGTGAGATCCGGGAGCAGCTGGATTGTGGCATTCTGCTGGTATCACACGATCTTCATCTGGTGATGGCGACCACGGACCGGGTGCTCTGCCTCAATCGCCATCTCTGTTGTTCCGGTGCGCCGGAGGATGTGAGCAGCGATCCCGCTTATCTGGCGCTTTTCGGAGCCGTGCCCGGTCTGGCGCCCTATACGCATCGTCACGATCATCACCATGGCCCGGGTGGAGGGATCCTGCCCGAAAGAGAGCACAACACCCGGGGGAACGATGATGGATGAGTTCATGCTTCGTGCCCTGCTGGCGGGCGTCGGAGTGGCGGTGGCGGCGGGGCCGATGGGGGCGTTCGTGGTGTGGCGGCGAATGGCCTATTTCGGTGAGACGCTGGCCCACTCTGCGCTGCTCGGTGTGGCGCTCGGTTTCCTGCTCGAGGTGAGTGTGACATTGACCATCGTCGCCGTTTGTCTGCTGTTGGCACTGCTGTTGGTCGCCTTGCAGCGCCAGCAACGTCTGGCCAGCGATACCCTGCTGGGGATCCTTTCCCATGGTGCGTTGGCGTTGGGGTTGGTGGTGTTGGCTTTCATGGAGGGGCTGCGGCTGGATCTGCTGGGGTACCTGTTCGGAGACATTCTTTCGGTCTCCTGGGGGGATGTCGCGGGCATCTACCTGACCATGTCGCTGGTGCTGGCCGGGCTGTGCTTCATCTGGCGCCCATTGCTGGCGGACACCGTTCATGAGGAGCTCGCCAGGGTGGAGGGAGTTCCCGTAGTGCCGGCGCGCGTGGGTTTCATGCTGTTGCTGGCGCTCTTCATCGCGGTTTCCATGAAGGTGGTGGGGATCCTGCTCATCACCTCGTTGTTGATCATACCGGCCGCCGCGGTGCGCTGTTTCTCCCGTACCCCCGAACGGATGGCGTCCTATGCCGTGGCCGTGGGGTGTCTGGCGATCATTGGGGGGCTGCTGGCCTCCCTGCAGTGGGATCTGCCCGCCGGACCGGCGGTGGTGCTGGTGGCCGTGTTGCTCTTCGGTTTTTCACTGTTGTGGCGGGAAAGGAGCTGATGGTATGGGGTGGTTGCTGTTTGCCTGGTCGGTCGTGGTGATCTCGTCGGTGATGCTGATCGAGCGTTACGGGGTTCCTTCACCTGGACAGTCGGTGATCTACCTGCTGTTCGGCGCACTGTTCGTCCTTTTCGGGGTGATGGTGGGCAAGATGCATGAGGCGGATGTGTGGAGCCTGCTGTTGCTGCGGGAGTGGGGAATCAACCTGTCGCTGATGGGGATCGGTTATGCGGCGATGGCGGGGGGGGTAGTGGGGCTTGCCGCCCCCCTGGTACGCCGCATTCGAAGAAGATGAGAGAGTGGCAGCCGCAGGGAGAGATTAGCCCGTTGTGGCCTTTTTTATGGGCAGGGCATCGCGCTCGATCTTTTCCTCGATCAACCTGGCCAGGATATTCATCAGTTCGCGGCTGCCTGCTTCGGCGGCATGCATCGCTTCCACAATCGCTTGTTGCAGCTTCACATTCTTTTCCCAAGGTTCTTCGGATAGCCGGATTGCCCGGTGAACGTTTTGGTGAACCTGGTGATGTGGTCGGTCGATGGCGCTGAAACTGGGGAGATGGGCATACCGTTTGCCGCCGTCGTCCTTGTGCAGCCACTTTCCGAACCGGCAGTTGTTCTCGTCCACCATGACCGCTTTTCCTTCGGGAGAATCCGCGCCTTTTTCCATGGCCCGGTAGGCGCGTTGCATGTAGAGGAGATGGTCTACCTTGGTCAGCGAGACGTTGGTCACCATGTCGGAATGGGAGACCCATTCGTGGGTGTGGCGCGCCACCTCGGAGAAAGTGACGAAGGCCCGCTCGAATTCTGCCACCAGCTGGTTGCTGGTATTGCTCAGCTCGTCGATCAGCTCTGTTCCACTGGCGATCTTGCGGCTCGCATCGACGACCTGCTCGATGATGCCCCCCACTTCGGCAATGGCGTCCTTGGTGTTCTTGGCCAGGGCGCGTACCTCATCGGCAACCACGGCGAAGCCTCGGCCATGTTCACCTGCCCGGGCGGCCTCGATGGCCGCATTGAGCGCCAACAGGTTGGTCTGTTCTGCAATGTCGGTGATCAGACCAACCACCTTGGTAATTGCCTCGCTTTGCTGGTTGAGTTCGCTGGAGGTCTGGCGGAGCTCGGACATGCTGGCCATGATCTGTTGACCATTTTCCATCACCCGTTGTACCGCATCCCGGCTTTGTTCAGCCTTGTCGGCTGCTTTACCCGATTGGCGGGCGATATCCTTCATCTCATTGGTGATGGCCATCAGGTCTCTTTGTACGTCCTGCAGGTTCTCGAGCAATCCCGCTGTCTTTACCTCGCCAATCTGGGCCTGCATTTCCCGGTGGGTGTTCTGCCAGTAACCCTTTTCAAGCTCATCAAGAGATTTGCCGAGCTGCTGCAGCCCTCGTTTGAACATGCCATGCATGCCGTTGGTCAGTACCTTTCGGTAGAATTTGTGCTGGTTCTGATATTTGACCAGCGTGGCGGTTTCCCTCATATACACCTCTACCTGATCCAGCGCGCTGTTCAGTGCCCAAGCTGCTCGGGAAGTGGAAAGGAAAGGGGGGATCTCGGTGATCCGGTGCTCCAGCTCTCCTCTGGCCATCTGTTCGCAAAGATCGATGATCTTCTGTTCTACTTTGCGGTTTTCTTGCAATTGCCAGTGAATCAGCAGCAGGCTGCCCAGGATTATGGCGGCTGTAAATAGCCCGAAAAGGTCAAATCCAGCACGCCACGCGTCATACCCCGTTAACCCGAGGATGCAGAGCGCACTGGCCAGTATCAGGTGGTTAATGTTGAAGCGTACAGACCAGTTCGTCATAGCTGACTCCTTTGTCGGCGAGTAGGGTATCGAGGACGGCCAGAGAGGCATCGATTGCCCCCTTGGCTCCCGCCTGTCGCTCTGCGCTGAGCATGTCCCGGTAAAGGGGCTCGATCACCTGGAGTGCCTCCCGCTTGCACTTTCGGCGTGCCGAATAGTAGCCGATCAGGTTGCCTGCCGGGTCGTAGCTGGGAGTAACGTTGGTATAGACCCAGTAGAAATCCCCGTTTTTACAGAGATTCATGATAAAGCCGTTGTACTCCTCGCCTTTGCGTATGTAATCCCAAAGCAATTTGAACATACCACGGGGCATGTCGGGATGACGAATGATGTTGTGCTGGATCCCAAGCAACTCCTCCTCTCGATAACCGGTTACATCGATCAGCACCTTGTTGGCGTAGACGATGCGTCCTTTGGGGTCGGTCTTTGAGACGATGAGGTCGTTGTCGGATAGGGGAACTTCGACGCCGGTAGGTTGAATCCTTTGTTTCATGATCTGTGCCCTCTCGTCTCCCACGTTGGATTTTCAAGGGGAGTCATGGAACAGGACGTAGAAGGAAGTTTCTCGGACCGGTTTCTTTTCAAAAAGAAGGTAAGGGTTTTGCTCCGGTTTATCCCTGTGTTCATTCTTCTGAAGGCTCCATTTGCCAGGAATGACAGGGATATCGGCAGGTATGGAGCAAACTTGAGCGTCTGCTATGAATGGATGCCCCAGGGGTGGCGGGTTATCGTCTGTCCCGTGCCCGGGAGCGGTTACCGTGGAGGCTGTTCCAAATACCGAACAGGCAGATAGCAATCAGGGCGAGAGCATTTATTCCCATGAAAATCGCCATCCAGGTGATCATCTCCATCCCGGCCAGTACAGGCCCGGCAGCGATCAGTAGCGTTCCGGCTCCGTAAGCGAAATGTTCTCCTAAAGTGGAGCGCCAGCCGGGAGATTCTGGCTTTGAAGGTTGTTTCATTCACTAACTCCTGAATCGATGGGAGATGGACGGGGCTCCCTCTGCTGTCGGGATGATTTGGCCGTTGCAGGGGTGGTCATACCCGAGGCGATGGTCAACCAGAGCAGGGTCATCACAGCGCATCCGCTGAATACTCCCGCGACTTGGTAGTGCCCCAGCAGCCAGCCTCCCACGGCGCCGCCGACGAAGGCGCCCAGGAATTGAGAGCTGCTGTAGACTCCCATGGCGGTGCCCTTGCTATGTGGCGGTGCCATTCTCGATACCAGTGACGGGAGTGTCGCCTCCATCAGGTTGAAGCCGACAAAGAAGAGATATAGCAGCATTACCACCTCCAACATTCCCTGACCAAATAGTGCCAGTCCGGTTTCCGCCAGCCCCATCAACCCAATGGCACCGAGAAAGACCGGTTTGACCAGCCCGCGCCTTTCGGCAAAAAAGATGATGGGCAACATGGTAACCACCGAAATCAGCAAAACCGGGAGATAGAGCCACCAGTGATGGGGTGAGGGAAGCTGTAACGTATCCTGGAGCAGCAGTGGCAGGGCTACGAAATTGGCGGTGATCAACAGGTGCAGGGTGAAGATGCCGAAATCCAGCCGTAATAACTGAGGATCAGCCAGGACTCGACGGAATTGAGCGGGCACCGGTTCTGTGTCTTCGTGGAAATGGGATTCCTGCGGGTTCGGCACGATGAAACGGGTTACCAGGATGGCCAACAGCGCAAGGGCGCCAGTCATCCAGAAGATGCCGGGGACCCCGATCCAGCCGTTGAACAGTGGTCCCAGCACCAGGGCCAGAGTAAAGGAGATTCCGACGCTGCCGCCCAGGACAGCCATGGCGCGGGTGCGGACCGTGTGCCGGGTCACATCTGCGAGCAGTGCCATGATGGCTGCGGCGATGGCACCGGTGCCCTGCAGGGCGCGTCCCGCAATGACGCCGTAGATGGAGTCAGAGATGGCTGCTATCACACTTCCCGCTGCGAAGATCAGTAAACCCCCAATGATGACCCTTTTCCGACCGATCCGGTCGGAGAGTAGTCCGAAAGGGATCTGGAAGGCGGCTTGGGTCAGGCCGTAGGCGCCAATGGCCAGTCCCATCAAGGTGGGGGTATAGCCGGCCAGCTGGTGAGCGTACAGGGAAAAAACCGGCAGGATCATGAACAGGCCGATCATCCGCAGGCCAAAGATCAGGCCGAGAGAGAGCGCTGCACGACGTTCCACGGGCGAGAGAACGAGATCCTTTCTGTTCGGGGTTTCGCTCGTTTTCATGTCGGAGATTGTACGAAATAACGAACAGGTTGTATATGAAGTCGTATCGCTGAATCAGCTGTCATTCACGCCAGAACGCAGGCTGAAGCAGGACCAGAAGGGTAAAGATCTCCAGCCGTCCCAGCAACATCGCCGCCACAGCGGTCAGTTTTTCCGTCGCCGTGAGGCTGGCGAAGCTTTGCGCCACGCTGCCCAGTCCGGGGCCGAGGTTGTTCATGCAGGTGGCAATGGCAGAGAAGGCCGTGAGTTGATCGAGTCCCGCTGCCATCATGATCAGCATCAGCAGAACGAAGGTAAAAAGGTAGAGAGAAAAGAATCCCCAGATGGCCTGGGCGATTCCTTCCTGCAGGGGGCGTCCACTGATTCGGGTTGGAAACAGGCCTTGGGGGTGGAGGAGGCGGATAATCTCCCGGTATCCCAGCTTCGCCAATGCCAGTACCCGCATCACCTTCATTCCACCCGCCGTGGAGCCACCGCAGCCTCCGATGAAACCGATCAGAATCATCAGTACGGGCAGGAAGTTAGGCCAGGTAGAGAAATCGCTGATGCCGAAACCGGTACTGGTCACTACTGAGATTACCTCGAACAGTGATTGCCGCAGTGCCACGATGGTCGCTTCTCCTTCGAGCCGTTTCAACGCCAAGGTCACGGTCAGGATCATCGCCAGCGTGAAAAGCAGGAAGGTGCGTACCTCTACATCCCTCCAGTAATGGCGGGGATCGCGGCCGTGCCATGCCAGATAATGGATGCTGAAGTTGATCCCACCAAGTAGCATGAACAGGGCAGCGATCAGCTCGACGACAGGGCTGTGGAAGTAACCCAGGCTGGCATCGTGAGTGGAGAACCCGCCGGTGGAGACGGTGGCCAGGCTGTGGGCGATGGCATCGAAAGGCGTCATCCCGGCAAGCCAGAAGGCCAGGGCGCAGAGCAGTGTCATACCGATATAAAGCGTCCATAGGATACGCGCGCTGTGAGCCAGACGCGGGGTCAGTTTCTCTTCCTTCAATGGGCCCGGTACCTCGGCGCGATAGAGTGACATGCCGCCGATTCCAAGCATGGGCATCACTGCGACGGCCAGTACCACCAGACCCATTCCGCCGAACCACTGCAGTTCCTGTCGATAGAGCAGCAGGGAGCGCGGTAATCGATCGAGCCCCGAGATAACGGTGGCACCGGTGGTGGTCAGGCCGGAGACCGATTCGAACAGGGCATCGGTGAATGGCATCCGCAGGCCAAACAGAAAGGGGAAGATCCCGAGCAACCCAAGCAGTAGCCAGAACAGGGCCACCACTAGAAACCCGTCCCGTCGCCGCAGCTTTATGTGGGGCCCCGGAGAGAGCATCCACAGGATTGCGCCACACAGAAAGATGGCGGCAAAGCTGGCGGTCAGGTGCCAGAGTTCGCCGTCGTGGTAGAAGAGTGAGACCCCAATTGGTGCCAACAGGGTCAGGCTGAATCCCATGCTCAGGGCGCCGACGCCCCGCATGATCACTTTGAGATGCATTTCTTTGTCCCCGCTGCGGGGTGGGAAGGTTTCCCGGAAATCACGTGCGGGTGTTCTTTAATACATACGATATGTTTAGATTAGCATACGGGAATCGCCAGGCAAGCCCTTTTTCCCCGGTCAGTCGAAGGCGGGACTCACCGTTGCCGAATCAGCAACAGCTCACAGGGTTCATCAGAAGGATTGCGCCAGTTGTGGTTGCACCGGGGATCGTAATAGACCGCCTGACCTGCTTCGACCTCGATCTCCTTCCCGTTGAAATAGAGCACCGCCCGCCCGCTGCGTACCCATACGAACTCTGACTCTTTTCCCACCAGAAAGGGCTGTTCCGCCAGGCCGCCGCCTGGCTCGAGCCGGACGATGATGGGCTCAAAACTGGAGCGGTGCCGCTGGGCGGCCAGAGGAATCAGCTCGGCCTTGCCCCGGAGGGTAAAGACGGGGCAGTCCGTCAGGTTGAGCACCTCCACCGCCCTTTCTTCCTCGGTGTCCGTAAAGAATGCTGCCATGGGAACTCTCAGTCCGTGGGCCAGTTTTTCCAGGGTGGCCACCGAAGGCGAGGTCTGCCCTTGCTCGATTTGGGATAGGGTGGCAGGACTGACACCACATGATTCGGCGAGCCCACGTAGTGAAAGACCGCGGGATTCGCGCAGGGTTCGGATTCGCTTGGCTACGGGCATGACGGTTATGTTACCGCCGAAAGGGAGCGGCAAAAAGGGCCGGCCTCGCTTTTTTTGATACCATTTACCGGTTTGCGAAGAATCCGGACATCCTGGAGCGGAAGAAGAGGATCCATGAGAGACCAAAGCGAGTTGAACCACGAAGGCATCGAGCGCCTGCCGCTACGTAGTTATACAGAGAAGGCTTATCTGGACTACTCCATGTATGTCATTCTCGATCGGGCGTTGCCGCATATCGGGGATGGCCTCAAACCGGTGCAGCGGCGTATCGTTTATACCATGTCTGAGCTGGGGCTCAGCGCTGGCTCCAAACACAAGAAATCGGCACGCACCGTGGGTGATGTGCTGGGCAAGTTTCATCCCCATGGTGATTCCGCTTGCTATGAGGCGATGGTCCTGATGGCGCAGCCATTTTCCTATCGTTATCCGCTCATCGATGGCCAGGGAAACTGGGGATCACCGGATGATCCCAAGTCTTTCGCAGCGATGCGTTATACCGAATCCCGGCTCTCCCCGTACGCCAGGTTGTTGCTGCAGGAACTAGGGCAGGGAACAGTGGAGTGGGTGGCCAACTTTGATGGTACCTTGAGGGAGCCGGCATTGCTGCCGGCCCGGGTACCCAATGTGTTGCTCAATGGTGCCACTGGTATTGCAGTGGGGATGGCCACCGACATTCCGCCTCACAACCTGCGCGAAGTAGCCAGCGCCTGTATCCGCCTGCTGGAATCCCCCAAGGCCAGCGTCGAGGCACTTTGTGAGCATGTCCGGGGACCCGACTATCCCACCGAGGCGGAGATCATCACCCCCCGCGCCGAGATTTTGAAGATGTATGAGACTGGTGCCGGCAGTATGCGCATGCGAGCCCGGTACATTACAGAAGAAGGGGATATCGTCATCACTGCGCTACCTTACCAGGTCTCCGGTGCAAAGGTGCTGGAGCAGATCGCGGCTCAGATGCAGGCCAAGAAGCTGCCGCTGGTTGAGGATCTGCGTGACGAATCGGATCATGAGAACCCTACCCGCCTGGTGATTACTCCTCGTTCCCGCCGCGTCGATGTGGAACAGCTGATGAGTCACCTGTTTGCCACCACCGATCTGGAGCGCAGCTACCGGGTCAACATGAATGTCATCGGGCTCGATGGCCGTCCACGGGTACGTAATCTGCGGGAAATGTTGTCGGAGTGGCTGCAGTTCCGCATCCAGACGGTGCGTCGTCGTCTGCAGTATCGCCTCGACCGGGTCAATGAGCGGTTGCATATCCTCGAAGGATTGCTGATTGCATATCTCAACATCGATGAGGTGATTGCCATCATTCGCAGCGAGGATGAGCCCAAGCCGGTACTGATGAGCTGTTTTGGTATCACGGATCGGCAAGCGGAGGCGATTCTGGAGCTCAAGCTCCGCTATCTGGCTAGATTGGAAGAGATAAAGATCCGCAGCGAACAGGAGGAGCTGGCGGCGGAGCGTGATCGGCTGGAAAAGATTCTTGGTTCAGAACGCCGTCTGAAGACTCTGGTTCGTAAAGAGCTGCAGGAGGATGCTGAAAAGTACGGAGACGAACGCCGTTCTCCTCTGGTGGAGCGTGAAGCGGCGCGAGCACTGGATGAGAGCGCCCTGGTCAGTGCCGAACCCATCACAGTGATCCTCTCGGAGAAAGGATGGGTCCGGGCAGCCAAGGGACATGACGTGGATCCATCCGGGTTGAGCTACAAAGCGGGAGACGCCTTTCTCGCCGCCGCCACGGGGCGCAGCAACGAGCAGGCAGTCTTTCTCGACTCCACCGGCCGTTGTTACACCTTGCCGGCCCACCAGTTTCCCTCCGCTCGCGGACATGGGGAGCCGCTGACCGGCCGAGTCACGCCACCGGCGGGAGCGGCCTTTTGTGGGGTTATGCTGGGTTCCTCCGACAGCCGCTATCTGCTTGCCTCGGATGCCGGTTACGGTTTCGTCGCCCGGCTGGGCGATCTCTACGCCAAAAATCGTTCGGGCAAGAGCGTACTGACCTTGCCCAAAAACGCCCTGCCTCTGTCTCCCATCCCGGTGGAGGATGAAGGACGGGTGGCCGTGGTCACCAGTGACGGGCGGTTGCTGCTTTTTCCCCTGGCCGAACTGCCGCAGATGGTGCGGGGGAAGGGCAGCAAGCTGATTGGAATCTCTCCTGCAAGACTGGCTGCACGGGAAGAATTCGTGAAAGGTGTGGTGGTGGTTCCGCCCAAGGGAAGCGTGGTCATTCATGCCGGTAGGCGGCATATCACCTTGAAAGGGAGTGATCTGGAGCACTATGTGGGTGAAAGGGGTCGCCGGGGGCGCAAATTGCCTCGCGGATTCCAAAAGGTGGACCGGATGGTCAGTGGCTGATCCGTTTCAGCAGATAGAAGGGATGGGGCTTGGTCACACTGAATTGTAATTGGTGGGGCGAGGGGAGCAGGGTCTCAGCCGTTGCGACGGTCATGAAGGGACCTTTGGGTGAAGTAGCGCCATAAATCCGGTAACGCCCTGATGGCAGGTTCGGAGAATAGATGGTAATCCTTTTGTTGCTGTTAGTGACGCGGAATCCACCGAACGGCTTTGCCAAGGGTTCCCCGATGAAGATCCCCTGGCCCGGCATGGCAACGCTTTTCCAGTAGCTTTCGATGAGTGATTCCCCTTTCAGATAGCGTTCGATGACAATCTCCGGTACTGGAAACTTGGCTGGGAAGTTGCACGGCTCTACCACCGCGCCATAGCTTCCCGTAGCGCCGGCTTCCAGCCATCGCAGGGCGCTCATTTGGCCGCTGCCGGTCAGGACTCCGCCAGCGGAGGTCAGATGGTCAGCGATGGCACCGGGCAGATAATGGTTGGTATTGTACACAGGGACCTTGGCCAGGCCGGTGAAATAGAACAGGACATCACGCTTGTCGCGGATGAAGTCCTGCTTTAGGAGCTCTAGTCTCACCAGATCGGTCAGCTGTCGGGAAAGGGGGCGTTCGAGGTTATTGACCCGCACCGTCCGGTTATGATCGGAGGTCTGCAGCAGATAGGCGGTTCCTCGAGGAAACGAACTGTCGGAAGCGACTCCCCGATCGATCAGGGCCTTGGCGAGATCGAAAGTAACCGCGGCGATACTCATAGTGGGACGCAGTCCGAAATCCTGGAACGGCCGCTTGCTCTCGGAGTTGAAATAGGGTGAGCGTTTGGTGAGCTGACACCCACTGGCGCAAAAGGCAGGGTCAAATCCGGCTGCGAAGGCAGTGGTGATGGACATGCATCCAACCCGGAAAGGGGAGGCCCAAGTGAGAGCGTAGGCCTGTACGCTGGCCGGAGTCTTGGTATCCACTTCTGCCTTGAGGCGGGCGAACTCCGCCGGCGAGAGGGAGCTCCTGCCCGGTTTGAACGCGATGCGAATCACGTTCTGTTTGGGGATTCCGCGTCGTTTCTGATAATAGGCGGCAATGTGCTGGCTGAGAGGATCCCGTTCGTTGACGATGACCGCAAGCTCGGTTGGCCCGATGCCTGCAGTCCGGTTGAGGATTACGGGATGCTCTGCACTGGTTCCTGTGGCAGGCAGTAGCAGGGCCAGGGTTACCAGGACGCCGATCAGCAAGCGGTACTTTCCAGCTGGATGGTGATGGTTTTCAGCGTTTTTCATCGTCGGTGTCGGCGTGAGTTGTTCTTGCGGAGGAAATGCCGAGCCATGCCTCTCTCCGACGCAGGGTGGCGTCATCTGCTTCCATCAGTGTGAGGAAGCAGGTGTCTGGCGGGGCCTCCTGCAAGGTGACATCGAATTCCATTAGTTCATCATAGCGGAAGGCATGTACTGTTACCCGTTCCCCGGGGGAGTAGTGCTCCAGCAATCGCTCCAGATTGCCCGAAGTGACGCGCAGCCGATCGATGGCACAAAGCAGATCCCCAGCGGCAAGCCCAGCCCGTTGGGCGGCCCCCCCATCGACGACGGTGGTGATTCGCAGCAACCCTTTCTGCTCTTCGAACCTGGCTCCGAGTACTGTGCGCGGAATGGAATGTGTAGCAGGTTTCCCCCCTTTGTCGCTGTCGGAATCGGCGGGGCGCAGATGGAATGCCACGCCGAAGCGGGGGAGCAACGTTTCCAGTGGCGGGTCCTCGGTACCATAGAGACAACGCTGGAAGAACTCCTTCAGGTCAGTACCTGCGACCTGTTCCGCCAAGGTTTCGATGGTCCCTTCCGGGATGCCACGGCCGCTCTTCCCGTACCGTTGCCAAAGTGTCCGCATCAGGTCGTCCAGGGAACGACGCCCGTCGCTCTGCAACCGGATGGTGAGATCGAGGGCCAGGGCAATGAGCGACCCTTTGGCGTAATAGCTGACGATGGCATTGGGACTGTTCTCATCCTGGCGATAAAACTTGATCCAGGCATCGAAACTGGATTCGGCTACCGACTGTCTGAGACGGCCGGGCCCACGCCAGACTCGGGTAATGGTCTGGCCGAGAAGCTCGAGATAGCTTTCCACGGAAATGAGGCCACAGCGTACCAATGCCAGGTCATCATAATAGGAAGTGATCCCTTCGAATGCCCAGAGTTGCCGAGTGTATGCTTCCTTTCCAAGGTCACAAGTGGTGAAGGCGGTCGGTTTGATCCGCTTGACGTTCCAGAGATGAAAATATTCGTGGCTGCAGAGGCCAAGGAAGGCGCGGTACCCTTCGCTGACACCGTGCTCGCCATTTCGAGGAAGATCGCCGCGACTGCAAATCAGGGCGGTGGAGCTGCGATGTTCCAGTCCCCCATAGCCCTTGCCGGTCACGGTGAGCAGGAAAAGGTAGCATTCCATTTCCGGGAGTTCACCGAACAGATTCGCATGATAGCTACAGATACGCCCTAAATCATGGCAGATACGGTTTAAATCGGCTCGGTGGCGACCAGTGATGATCAGGCGATGGGGAACGCCCTCTACCTGGAAATTTCCCTGGACAAAGTTGCCCATCTCCACCGGATGGTCGATCAGCTCATCATAATCGGCTACGCGGTAGCAGCCGAATCCGGCGGCGTCAGTCTCCAGTTTGGGCAGAGTGGTGGCTACGTGCCATGTCCCTTTTACTTTGCCGCACGGCGGGCGCAGATCCACCAGGGAAGGTGCTGTCTCTCTGCCATGGACCTTCAAGAACAGGCTGGTGCCATTGAAAAAACCGTGAGTCTGATCCAGGTGTGCGGTGCGCACCGACAGATCCCAAGCATAGACCTCGTAGCGCAGAGTGAGTGGGCCGGAGCAGGGGGCACAGCGCCAGGTTTGTTTGTCCTCCTTGGTCACCGTCACTGGTTGGCCATTTGCCATTGCCTCCAGACGGACGATATGCCGGGCGAAATCCCGAATCAGATAACTGCCAGGGATCCAGGCCGGCAGGGAAAAATACTGTCCCTCAGGATCGGGTATCTGTACAGTACAGGTGACTTCAAAGCGATGAGCTGCCGGATCCGCTGGCAGCACCGTGTACAGCACGGGGATGGCGTCACGCTGTTTCATCGGGATTCGTAGCAGTGTTTCTCGGCCTTGTAGCGCTGCAATAATTCGACTCGCTCGGTGATGGCGGTAATGCGTATCCGCTGTTTGGGCTTGTCGATCAGCTCGTTTTGCAGGATGTAGAGATAAGCAGGGGTGAAAGCGAAGGTGCCTGCCACCGCTGCCGCGGCGTTGCCTTCATCTTCATGGTACCCTTTGGGCGCCAATTTGGCTGCTTGACGATAGAGATCCTGGATCTGCCTGTCCAGCTGGTGACAGGAAAGTTTTCTGTCACCCTTTTGATGAAGAGAGACGCGATCGTTGGGCGGCTCAATCAAGGGGTTCTGGCTGCAGGCGCTACCTAGCAGCGCGGACAGTCCGATGCACAGCGCCAGACGCCGACCGGTTCGTCGCAGCATTGGGAAGGGAGCTGGAATCAGTTTATGCTTCTCCCGATTTCTGTACTTCAGTATCTTCGGAGGTTTTCTTCTTTGTTTGCGGTTCCGGCTCCGGCATCTGCCTTGCTTGCGTATCGGGAGCTATTTCGGTCGCTTTCTTGTCCTCCTGTTTTCGTTGTGACTTGTTTGCCTTTTCCGCTTTTTTTTGCTCCTTGTCCGTTGTTTTCTTTTCTGCTCGAGAAGCGCTTTTTGATGTTCGGTGAGATGCGGTTTGAGCATCGCCGGCCTTCGATTCTCCTCCCAATCCCTTGGAGGATGCCAGAAGTTTGGCGTTTTTCTCCGCCACATGGATATCTTCGTTGGCTTCGTAGATAAGCTGGTCAATGGTGGATGCCGAGAGTTTCTTGCTGACCTCCCGGCTGGCCAGGGTTTGTGCACCGTGTGCCAGATGTTCGTAGACCGCTTTGTAACGCAGGGTCATCTCCTTGTAGCTATCGGTCAGGTTGCCCATCAGTTCCGCAGTCTTTTCGAAATGGTGATTGACCTGATGGCGGTAATCCTCCACTTCCCGCTTGGTCTGCCAGAGCTCGGATTCGATCTCTGCCTTCTGCTTCGTCTCTTTCGCCATCGAACTGCGGCCGGCAAAAAAACCGATCCCGATGCCGATAAGAAGGCCGATAGCGGCCATCAACAGAATTTCCAAACTCATGATATTTCCCCCCTAAACGATACCCTCAAACAGGACGCTGGACAGATAACGTTCTCCTGAGTCGGGCAGGATCACCACTATGGTCTTTCCAGCATGGTCGGCTTCATTTGCCAGCCGTGCCGCCACAGCCATCGCTGCGCCGCTGGAGATGCCCGACAGGATTCCCTCTTCCTTGGCCAGGCGACGGGCGTACTCGATAGCCTCTTCGTCCTTCACTTGCTCCACCCGATTTACCATGGAAAGGTCCAAAGTGTCTGGGATGAACCCGGCACCGATTCCCTGGATCTTGTGAGGGCCTGGTTTGAGTTCCTCGCCCGCCAGTTTTTGAGAGATGACCGGACTGGCGGCTGGTTCCACGGCGACGGAAAGGATCTCTTTTCCCAGGCAGCCTTGCTTGATATAGCGAGAGACACCGGTAATGGTTCCACCAGTTCCGACGCCGGCGATCAGGATATCAATCTCCCCATCCGTGGCTTTCCAGATCTCTGGCCCGGTGGTCAACTCATGGATCGATGGATTGGCTGGATTCTTGAACTGTTGCGGCATGAACCACTGTTCAGGTGCCTCGGCCGCGATCTCTTCAGCCTTGGCGATGGCACCCGGCATCCCCTTGCCGCCTTCGGTGAGGATTAGATCGGCTCCCAGTGCCTTTAGTACTTTGCGACGCTCCAGGCTCATGGTTTCCGGCATGGTAAGCGTTACCTGATATCCTCGTGCTGCAGCAACGAAGGCCAAGGCGATCCCTGTATTGCCACTGGTGGGCTCAACGATTTTCATGCCGGGCTTCAGCACACCCCGTTTTTCTGCGTCCCAGATCATTGCCGCACCAATCCGGCATTTTACGGAATAGGAGGGGTTGCGGCCCTCGATCTTGGCCAGAACCCGAACCTTGTTCGGATTGACGATCTTGTTGATCTGTACCAGTGGGGTGTTGCCAATAGAAAGTGAATTGTCCTTGAAGTATTCCATGGTGGTCTCTGTTCAGATATGAGCCGTTTTTTGATCTACCCAGTTCTGAAAAGCCCCTATGACGCAATACCGCATAGAAATCGGTCTAAAAGGAACTTTTTTGTTTCTTGAAATACGCTGTCCATCGCCGGCGGGAACCAGTCGACCGTTCCCGTCCTGACCTTAAGGTTGACGTTGGTGTTGGCAAGACATGCCCACGCGTTTTTCAAGAGCCTGCTAATACTTTACGCCCGTGTCTTGACGGGGGCAATGGGGAGAACAGTGAATGGGGTATGATCCATGCCGGATTGAAGCGGGGAA
>Ga0256914_1002368_pt1 | contig 15835 bp, 7 predicted proteins | sample HulkmetaG_FD_191571 | JGI IMG/M metagenome (GOLD analysis project Ga0256914, IMG submission 191571) | Hydrothermal chimney microbial communities from Main Endeavour vent field at the Juan de Fuca Ridge, Pacific Ocean - Hulk | ecosystem: Environmental > Aquatic > Marine > Hydrothermal vents ... | reverse complement strand
AAGAGGCCACACGACTGGTTGAGAGATATTTCCTCGGAACGCCACCCCGTATACGCTCTTACCAGACCGCCGGTGATCTTTTTTTTCTCAGCGAGGATACGCTGTCGCCTGTGACGGATTATCGACGGGAGCTTCTTCTCGAGCAGGGGGTTGCTCGTGTTGTCTACCGTTGTGGCCCGGTCACCTATGAGCGTGAGATCTTCGTTTCGGCTCCCGACGATGTGCTGGTTATGCGTATGCGTGCCCTGGGAGGGGTTGTGGGAGGGCGTTTTCTGCTGGAGCGTGACCGTGATGCTGCCACCCGCGTCGAGGGAGACCGTCTGGTGATGACCGGTCAGATCGTTGACCCGCCCGACACTCTGCGGGGCCCGGGAGGCAGACATATGCGTTTTGCCGGCATGGCTCAGGTGAAGGTGCATAAAGGAACGGTGCTTCACGACGGGACCTCCCTCGTCGTGAAAGATGCGGACGAGGTGATCGTCCTGCTCACACTGCATACCGACTATGATGCCGAGGCCCTGGATTTCGATCGTCGCATCGATCCCGAGCAGGCGTGTCTGAACACCCTCGCACGGGCTTCCTCGCGCTCCTGGGACGAGCTGTACCGGCGGCACGTAAGTGACCATGCGGGGCTCTTTGACCGGGTGAGGCTCACCCTGCCCTCCACACCTCTGGACACGCTCCCCACCGACAGACGTCTGCAGGCGATCCGCGAAGGAGCGGACGATCCTTCTTTTGCTGCGCTCTACTTTCATTACGGCAGGTATCTCCTCATGGCCAGTTCGCGCGCCCCGGGACGTCTGCCTGCCAACCTGCAGGGAATCTGGAACGAACATTTCCAGGCGCCCTGGAACTCCGACTTCCATACCAACATCAATCTTCAGATGAATTACTGGCCGGCCGAGGTGGTTCATCTGCCGGAGTGTGTGGAGCCGTTGGGTCATTTCCTCCGGCAGGTAGCCCGTCACGGGACGGTGACGGCCCGGGTGATGTATGGAGCCCGGGGATGGACCCTCCACCATCTTACCGATGCTTTCGGACGTACGGGAGCCATGGACGGCCCGTGGGGACTGACCCCCATGGACGGCCCGTGGATGACCTTCCCCTTGTGGCGTCATTATGCTTTTACCCTCGATACCCTCTGGCTACGGGAGACCGCCTGGCCCCTGATGAAAGGAGCAGCCCGCTTCGTGCTCGATTTTCTCACTCCCGGCCCCGAAGGGTTCCTGGTCACCGCACCTTCCAGCTCACCTGAGAACGCCTATTACCTTCCCGGAACAAAAAAAATCGCCAAGCTCACCTATGCTGCTACCATGGACATTGAGATCATACGGGGCCTGTTCGATCATTGTCTTCAGGCCATGGAGGTGCTGGGCGGGGAAGAGCCCCTGCGGGACAGCCTGATCCGGGCTCTCGACAGGCTCCCTCCACTGCGTATCGGCAGCGATGGCACTCTTCAGGAATGGATCAAAGACTATGAGGAACCATGGCCCGGACATCGCCATATCTCTCATCTCCTGGCACTCTATCCGCTGCATCAGATCACTCCCGCTCAGCCCGAACTGTTCGAAGCGGCAAAGAAGACCATCGAGAAACGCCTCTCTCACGGAGGAGGACATACCGGATGGAGCCGCGCCTGGATCATCAACTTCTACGACCGGCTGCAGATGGGCGAGGAGGCGTACCACCATCTCCTCCTGCTGTTCCGGCGCTCTACCCTGCCCAATCTTTTCGATACCCATCCCCCCTTCCAGATCGACGGTAATTTTGGCGGAACAGCAGGCATTGCCGGCATGTTGCTGCAATCATGGAACGGCGAGATCCATCTCCTCCCTGCTCTCCCCTCTGCCTGGGACCACGGGACCATCCGGGGATTACGGGCCCGGGGAGGATATACCGTCAATATCACATGGAAAGACCACAAACCTGTGATCATTGCTGTCAAGGCTGACAAAAAAGTCCCGGTAACATTGATCAGCGGAGAAAAACGTTACCTCCTGCATCCGGAACCGGGAGTTATGTATACTTTCAACGGCGAACTTGAACCGGTTGTAAAATAATGGAAGAAGATGAGACAAAATAGATGAGGCAATGTTCCCTGTCCCGTTCGTGAAGGGGTGCAGATCAAGATCGTGGTGTGAAGGAAAGATGTGAGGGGGGGTGCGTGATCCGGGTTTTTCCGACTTTGAAGGAAGCGGCTTCTACCTGTGCGAAGATGCTCCTTTTTGCCGGAAAATCCCCGCTTTCCGGAAGATGCCTTTCCATGAGATGGGGGTCAGCGAGAAAGATTGTACCGGGACGGGAAATGAGAAGATTATGGATCGGACAGAAAAACAGATCTTTATGAAACACATGTTTACAATTCTGGTCGTTTGGATGCTTTCTGCTGTCAGCCTGGTTGCGCAGCAGGAGGAGGATCGTTTTGCGCGCATTGCCATGAGGGATGAGGCGGTGCGATGGGGGTTGCTGCGGGAGGTGGTTCCCATGCCGCTTCCGGAGGTGTATCTTCCCACAGGGACAGATGCTGGCGAAGCCTTTTCTTCCGTTCCTTCGTTGTCCACCGCCGGAGAGCTGGAGAACGAGCTGCAGCGGATGCGGGATCGCTATGCCCCTTTCCTGCGCGATCTGGCCCCTGCTGTCCGGGAAGAGCGCATAAGGGTGCCTCTCAGACATTTCTACTGGCGTGTCGAAACACCTGCGGACAGATCCGATTTTTTCAGGGTTCATCGGGGCGAAGGTGACTGGAAAAAGGTCGCCATCCCCCATTATGGTCCGCCTCTTGGCAGAGCGGTGACCTATTACTACCGTACTTTCCGGGTTACTCCTGATATGATGCGGAAAGGGAGCATATTCCTGCATTTCGACGGGGTGGACTACAAGGCTCACGTTTTTGTCAACGGGGCTTATATCGGTTCCCACGAAGGTTTTTTCGCTCCCTTCGAGTTTCCCGTCACCGGTCATGTGAAGGTGGGGGAGAACACGCTGGTGGTCAAGGTGGAGAACGATCATACTACCACTTCGAGGAAGGGCGACAAGATCTATGCGGCTACAGGGCCGGGATACGATGACCCCCGTGAAGGATGGCATCATTGCCCTCCGGGCATGGGCATTTACCAGCCCTGTTACCTGGAGGCCCGTTCTCCGCTGCATATCCGTGATCTGTTTGTCAGACCGGTGCTCTCGGAAGAAAAGGCGGAAGTATGGATCGAGGTGAACAATTATTTCCCCACACCCCGAAAGATCCGGCTTTCCTTGTCGGTCTACGGACAGAATTTCGATACCACGGTGGTGGAAGGGTTCCGTTATCGTCCCCATACCGTTGTGGTGCCGGGGTTGGGTGATCTGGCCAAGCCCACCGACTGGGAGAGCAAGGATCTGCCCATGGGTTACGGTGTGAACTTTCTGAAAGTCACCCTCCCCATGAAAGGAGCCCGGCTTTGGGAGCCGGGAACGCCCTGGCTGTATCAGCTACAGGTGCGGCTCTACGATGAGCAGGATGAGCTGCGCGATGTGCGGAAATGCCAGTTCGGGATGCGTTCCTTTACCATGGATACCCTCCATACCCCCAAAGGAAGGATGTTCCTCAACGGAAAGATGATCCGATTGCGGGGGGCCAACACCATGGGCGCTTTCCAGCAGGATGTGATGCGAGGCGACACGGCACAGCTGAGGGACGACATTCTTCTGGCCAAGATTCTGGGACTGAATTATCTGCGGATGACCCAGCGTCCCGTGCAGAAAACGATCTATGATTACTGTGACCGTCTGGGGATGATGACCCAGACCGACCTCCCTCTTTTCGGCACCCTGCGCACCAATCAGTGGGCCGAGGCGGTGCGGCAGGCAGGCGAGATGGAGAGGCTGGTGCGGAACCATCCCTGTAACATCCTGGTCACCTATATCAACGAACGTTTTCCCAATGCCGAAGGTTCGCCGCAGCGTGCCATGTCGACGGCCGAGGAGTACTATCGCTTTTTTCGTGCCTGCGACCAGGCTGTTCACATGGCCAACCCCGACAGGGTCATCAAGGCCGGCGACGGGGATTACGATCCTCCTTCCCCGGGCCTCCCCGACAACCATTGTTACAATGCCTGGTACAACAGTCATGGCCTCCCGCTGGGGAAGATGCACAAAGGCTACTGGCAGCCTGTCAAGCCGGGATGGTACTATGCCTGCGGAGAGTTCGGGGCAGAGGGACTGGACAACTATCCCGTGATGAAGAAATACTATCCTGCCGGATGGTTGCCTGCCAGTGCAGAGGAAGAGAAAACATGGACGCCGGGAGTCATTGCCGCAGCCCAAACCTGGCGTTTCCACTATATGTGGTTCAATGCCCAGCATTCCGTGCACGACTGGATCGAAGCCAGTCAGGAGCATCAGGCCTGGGCCACCCGGATGTATGCCGAGGCTTTCCGTCTCGACAGCAACATGGTCTCCTTTGCCATCCATCTTTTCATCGATGCCTGGCCGGCAGGGTGGATGAAAGCCATCATGGATGTGGACCGCCAGCCCAAAAAAGCTTTCTTTGTGTACCGCGATCTTCTGAAACCCCTGGTGGCCATCCTTCGTACCGACAGATATCACTATTTCTCTGGTCAGGAGATCCTCGCCGAAGCATGGGTGGCCCATGACTGCAACACCATCCCCCGGGGATACCGACTGAAGTACCAGTTCCTGATAGGCGACAGCGTCGTCTTCGCCAACAGTGTGGATCCGGTCATCCCGGTCAACAGTTCCCGTTTTCAGGGGTACCTGCGGTTCCCGGCACCGCAGGTACGGCAACGCACACCGTGCCGGTTGATGCTGGCGCTCTTTGACGAGAAGGGAGAGGGTGTCAGCCAGTCGATCCTCGATCTTGAGATCTTTCCCCCTGCGAAACATGTGAAAGAAACTCTGTACCTGACCCCTGCCGGGCGTGACCCGCTGGGTATCAGAGAAATGGAAGAAGATGTTGGTTTTGCCGGATCCCCCGCCGAGGCTTCGGCCATCATCGTCTCTGATTACGGATGGTACGACCGTCACAGGAAAGAGATCGACGCGCTTGTCCGAAAGGGTCATACCGTTCTTTTCGGAGAACTCTTGCCCGGCAAGTACCGCATTGGCAATACCACCGTCGAGGTGGAGAAAACCCATATGGGGGAATATTTCTTTGCATCCCCCCGCTTACAGCATCCGCTGGTGAACTGGGCCCAACCGCTCGATTTCCGGTTCTGGTACGATGAAGAGAAAGACTATGTGACCCCCTTCCTGGGGAACCTTTTCCGGGCGGAAGGGTGGTCCCCCGTCATCACCAGCGGCAATCCCGACTGGCGTGGCGACAACGGCGAAGCTCTGGCCGTGGGAGAATACCCTTACGGGGAAGGCGTGTTCCGTATATGCCAGCTGCGACTGAACCATCGCCTTCGGACCGAACCGGTGGCACGCCTGTTACTGGAACATCTTATTTCACCGGTCATTCATGAAAAAAAAGAACAATAAGAAATGGTTGACATCTGTTCTTTCGCTGAGCTGAAATACCCGTCGGTGCAGAACCGGCGGAGTGCAGGGAGCATGTGTCCTCTTTCGGTGAAGGGGCTGAAAGATCATCCTTATTGCAGGAGGAGACATGTTCTGTTCTTTCTGTTCTTTTTGTTCTTGTCAGGTGGGATGTGGGCTGTTCCGGATACGTTGGATCCCGCGGTACAGCGTTTCCGGGAATGGGAATTCGCACGGGTACCTGCTCTGCGGATCATGGAAGGGAAACTCAATACGGCGATCCTCCCCGCTGAAAGGAAAAGTGAATGGTGGCAGAGAAGACACCGGCAGAAGCTGGCCGAAGTGAGAGGAAAGAAAAAAGATACCCGTCTGGTGTTCCTTGGCAACTCCATTACCCACAATCTGGAAAAACCCGGGAATCGGGAAGTGTGGAATGCTTTTTTTGGTGATTATGATCCGCTCAATCTGGGTTTTGGAGGTGACCGGACGGAGAATGTCCTGTGGCGTATCCAGCATGGAGAGCTGGAAGGTCTCCATCCCCGCCTGCTGGTACTGCTCATCGGCACCAACAATACGGATGCGGAGCATTATCCCACCGTTCACACAGGGCCGGAGGTGGCGGAAGGGATCGCGCGGATCTGTTACGAGGTGCAAAAGAGATTGCCTGAGACAAAGATCCTCGTTCTCGGCATCTTTCCTTATGGTCGGGATCCCCATGACCCGCGACGGCTGGCCAATGAGGAAGCCAATCGGCTTGTGTCACAGCTGGCTGACGGCAGAAAGATCTTCTTTCTCAACCTTCAAGATCGCTTTGTTGATCCCCAAGGGCATATCGACCCTTCCCTGATGCCCGATTACCTGCATCCTTCACGTGCCGGGAACTGGTTGTGGGCCAAAACAATGTCTCCGGTGGTGAAGGAGATCATCGAGGATGTTTATGTGCCGGTACGGGCCCTCAGCGACGATCTCCCCCTCAAAGTAAGGTACAAGAAGATCGATTCCACACAACTCTATCTTTACATATGGTATCCTCCCGATTTTCAAAGAGGTGACCGTCGGCCGGCGATCATTTTCTTTTTTGGGGGAGGATGGCGTGTGGGGAGCCCCCATCAGTTCACCAAGCAGGCACGTTATCTTGCACGTCTCGGGATGATCGCCATGACGGCGGATTATCGTGTGGAAAAGCGGGATCATACCACACCCTTCGAAGCGGTCAAAGATGCAAAGTCGGCGATCCGTTTCCTGCGCAGCCATGCACTCCTGCTGGGTATCGACCCCGGCAGGATCGTAGCTTCGGGAGGATCGGCCGGAGGTCATATCGCCGCAGCAGCAGGGATCGTGCCGGGCCTGGAAGAAAAGGGCGAGGATACCACTGTCAGCTCCCGTCCCAATGCCCTGGTGCTTTTCAACCCCGTCTTTGACAACGGACCCGGAGGTTATGGCTACGACCGTATCGGCGAGAGATACGGGGAGATCTCCCCCCTCCATAACATTGCTCCCGGCGACCCTCCTACCATCCTCTTTTTCGGCGACCACGACAACTTAGTGCCCGTCTCTACCATTCATGCCTTCCGGCGGAAAATGCTGGAAGCCGGCAACCGATGCGATCTTTTCCTTTACCCGGGACAAGAACACGGCTTCTTCAATAGCTGGTTCCCCGAATATTTCCAGAAAACGATGGAAGCAACGAGGAACTTCCTGAGATCGCTCGGATACCTGCCAGAAGATGGTGGGTGACAATGCTTCATGGATTGATTGGATCCTGATGCCGTCAAAAGGAAAACCGGATCGTGAAAATGCCTGGAGGAGGAAAAGGATCCCCCGGCAGGAACGAACAACGGGAAAATATGATGGCAAAGGGAATCTCCACGGTGATCGGAACAAACTGTAGAAAGGAAGGAGAGGGAAAAGAAAATACCCACCTATGAAAACTAAAAGGGTGGAAAAAGTTGGGAAAGGAGAAAAAATATTCCTTAAATTCGTGTTTCATTCTATCTGCCGCAACTTAACCTGAAAAATTCGTGCATGATGAAAAAACAACTCACTATTACTTTCTTGATCATCTCGCTGACCCTTTCCGCACAGGAGGGGTGGGTTGATCTGTTTAATGGTCATGATCTGAAAGGCTGGGAACAGCTCAACGGAAAAGCGAAGTACTATGTGGAGAACGGGGTACTGGTTGGAGAGACGGTCCTGGGTTCCCCTAACAGTTTCCTTTGTACCAGGGAGCATTTTGGGGATTTCATCCTTGAGTTTGAGGTTTTGCTCGAGCCGGCGGTCAACTCGGGAGTGCAGATACGCAGTGAGAGCAGCAAGGACTACATGAACGGTCGTGTGCATGGTTATCAGGTGGAGATCGATCCTTCCACACGGCGCTGGACAGGGGGTATCTACGACGAGGCGCGTCGCGGCTGGCTGTACAACCTGGAGCGCAACCCCCGCGGCAAGCAGGCTTTCCTCATGGGCCAGTGGAACAAGTTCCATGTGGAAGCTGTCGGCGATGAGATACGCACCTGGGTCAACGGAGTGATGTGTGCCAACCTGGTGGATACGATGACCGCCTCGGGTTTTATCGGTCTGCAGGTGCATGGCATTGGTCATAACAAAGCGCTGGCGGGCAAGAAGATACGCTGGCGTAACATCCGCATCCTCACTACCGGCCTTGACACTGCCCGCTGGAAACCCGACCCCCGGGTGCCGGTGATCAGCTACCTCGACAACCGGCTCACCCCACAGGAAAAGGCCGAGGGATGGAAACTGCTGTGGGATGGCAAGACCACCAGAGGATGGCGCGGTGCCAGGCTCGATCATTTCCCGGAAAAAGGTTGGGAGATCAGGGACGGAATCCTCACCGTCCAGGGAGCCGACGGTGCCGAATCGGCCAACGGAGGCGATATCATCACCACCCGTACCTATCGCAACTTTGTCCTGGAAGTGGATTTTCAGATCACCGAAGGAGCCAACAGCGGCATCAAGTATTTTGTCGATCCCACGCTCAACAAGGGAAAAGGTTCGGCCATAGGCTGTGAGTTCCAGATCCTTGACGATCAACACCATCCCGATGCCAAAAAAGGTACCGACGGCAACCGCACCCTGGCTTCGCTCTACGACCTCATCCCTGCCCGGGCGGCTAACTCCCGTTTGCAGGGTTATGCCAAGCGACCGGTGGGAGGATGGTACCGTGCCCGCATCGTGGTGCGGGGATGCCACGTGGAACACTGGATCAACAACATCAAAGTGGTGGAATACGACCGTTGCGGCCAGATGTGGCGGGCCCTGGTGGCTCGCAGTAAATACCATGTCTGGCCCCACTTCGGCGAAGCACAGGAAGGACATATCCTCCTCCAGGACCACGGCTGTACCGTGCACTTCAAGAACATCAAAATACTTGAACTGAACAGATGCGATGAAATGTAATCCAATAAGATCATGAGAAAAAAGAACAACCCTACCACCCGCAGGGATTTTATGAAAAAGACGGCTCTGGGGGCGGCTGCTATCACCCTCGGCGGGACCGCCTTTCCGGCAGCCAGCTATCGCCGTATCATGGGAGCCAACGACCGCATCATCGTGGCCCTGGTGGGTATGGGACGACGTTTTCCCGGATACCTCGACCCGATGGTGGAGTACAAGGACGGGGTCACGGTGAAGTACCTTGCCGATGTGATGCGTTCGCGGCGGGAAAAAGGTGCTCTGCGGTTCCGTGAGAAAGTGGGCTACGATCCCATGCTGCTCAACGACTTCCGCAAGGCACTCGACGACAAGGAAGTCGATGCGCTTTTCTTTGCCATCCCCGATCACTGGCATGGTCCGGCCACCTGGATGGCGCTGGAGGCAGGCAAACATGTCTATGTGGAAAAACCCCTGACCCATAACCCGCGCGAGGGAGAGCTGCTGCTCCAATACCTCAGGCGTTACCCCCGCGTGGTGCAGATGGGGAACCAGCAACGCTCCTCGCCGGAGACGCGGCAGATCATCGATGAGATCCATCGCGGGATCATCGGCAAGCCTTATCTGGCCGTGGCTTTTTACACCAATGCCCGGGGGAGGGTGAAAAATCCTGTCCCCGCCGACCCGCCCGACGGGCTCGACTGGGAGCTGTTCCAGGGCCCTGCCCCACACGACCGGTACGTGGACAATGTGTTCGACTACAACTGGCATTGGTACGGATGGAAGTTCGGTACCGCCGAGACGGGCAACAACGCCACCCACGAGCTCGACATTGCCCGCTGGGCCCTCCGGGTCGATTACCCCGTGGAAGCCGAGGTGGTGGCCGGCAAATACCATTTTGTCGACGACGGCTGGACCATGTACGATACCATGGATGCCACCTTCCGTTTCTCCAACGGCACCACCATCAAGTGGGACGGTAAAAGCCGCAACGGCTATCCTACTTACGGCAGCGGCCGGGGCACGATCATCTACGGCAGCGAAGGAACCGTCTATGTCGACCGGGGAGGATATCGCCTCTACGACAGGAAAGGCAAACTCATACGCGACAGCAAATCCGCATACAAGGAAACCGGCACGGCCCTGGGCGGCGGCGGCGACCTGACCACCCTCCACGTGGGCAACTTTTTCGACGCCATCCGTGGCAAAGCCCAACTCCATTCCCCCATCCGCGAGGGAGCCAAAAGCACCCTCCTGTGCCATCTGGCCAACATCGCCTACCGCACCGGCCAGCGCCTGGAGATCGACCCGGCCGACGGACATATCCGCAATGCAGAAGCGATGAAACTGTGGGGCAGGGAATATGAACCGGGATGGGAACCCCGGATCAGCTGACATAACGGAAACGGAAAAGGAATGAAAGTCTTTGCGGATGTCTTGTTTACCGGGATATTGGTTCTTTTGCTTTTCCCGGATGCAGCGGTTTTGGCACAGGACGATACCGGACTCTCCTCGAGGCAGTACCATACCCACCGTACGCCGCTCACCCATACCTGGCTGAAGATGACCACCGGCGAGCAACGGGTCAAGGTGGCTTTCCTCGGTGGGTCGATCACGGCCATGCGGGGATGGCGCTACATGGTGGAGAAATATCTCATGGAACGTTTCCCTGCGACGGAATTCGATTTCGTGCAGGCGGGTGTCCCGTCGATGGGTTCCACCTCCGATGCGTTCCGCGTGGAGAGGGATGTGGTCAACTTCGGACCGGTGGACCTGCTCTTCGTCGATGCGGCCGTCAACGACCATCTTAAAGGCCGTACTGCCGACGAGCAGATATGCGGCATGGAAGGGATCGTCCGTCATGTGCGCTACGTGGGGCCCCGGACCGACATCGTCTTCCTCTATTTCGTGGACCCCGGCAAGATGAAAGATTACCATGCCGGCAAAGTGCCGGAGGTGATCACCAACCATGAACGGGTGGCCCAACATTACGGTATCTCTTCCATCAACCTGGCCCAAGAGGTGACCGACCGCATCGCCGCGGGTGAATTTGACTGGGAGCACGATTTCAGGGACCTCCACCCCTCGCCTTTCGGTCAGAGGATCTACCGCCATTCCATTGTGACCTTCCTCGAGGATGAGTGGAAAAAAGCGGAAGAAAAGAAAAACACCCTGACCGACCCTCCCCTGCCGGAGAAGCTGGATCCGGCTTGCTACGACAGAGGCTGGCTCTATCCCGCCTGGCAGCTGCCACATCCGGAAGGGTGGCATTATGTGGAGGTATGGGATCCAGAATATGCCGTCGGAAAAAGGACCAACTATTACCATGTGCCGGTGCTGATCGGGGACACACCCGGCAAGGTGCTGAGATACACCTTTCAGGGGAATGCCGTGGGCATCGTCGCCATCGCCGGCCCCGACGAAGGGATCATCGAATACCGCATCGACGGTGGTACATGGAAACAACAAGACCTGTTCACCCGTTACAGTCAGGGGCTTTACCTGCCCTGGTACTATACCCTGGGTGCCGGACTGGCGCAGGGAGAACATACCCTGGAGATCCGCCTCACGGGTGAGAAGAACGAGAGAAGCAAGGGTGCCAAGGCACATATCCGTTATATTTTCGTCAACAGATAGACACAGATGAACAAAATGGAGCACAAAAAAAGGATGAAAAAGCTCTTGCCCGTTCTCCTTGTGTTCCTTCCTTTGCTGTTGGCCTGCAAGGGGGGGCATGAGCAGAGAAAAGAAGAACCGGTGACGCTGAAAGTGCTGGAATGGAACATCTGGCACGGTGGCAAAGGGGAGAGGCTGCCGGTGAAGGATGCCCGGCCGGAGATCATACGTATCCTCAAACATTCGGGTGCCGACGTGATCCTGATGATCGAGACCTATGGGGCTGCTCCCATGATCGCTGACTCGCTGGGATTCCATTATGTTCTGCTCTCGAGTAACCTGTGCATCTTCAGCCGGTATCCCATCCTCGACACGCTGGTCTTTCCCGACAGCATCTCTACGTTCAACTTTGGCGGGGTGAAAGTGGATGTGGCCGGCCGGCCGGTGATCTTTTTTGACACTTGGTTGCATTATCTTCCCGATGCCCGTCGGGTACCAGTCGACTCGTCCGAGACGGCGATCATCAACTGGGAATGCCGGGGTAGCCGGGATGATGAGATAAGGACCATCCTTCATCTTATCCGGCCTTATCTGCAGCAGGCCGACAGTATCCCCGTGGTCCTGGGAGGGGATCTTAACAGCCATTCGCACCTCGACTGGGTGGAAACGACGAAAAACAAATATCATCACGGCGGTGCGGTCGTTCGTTGGCCCGTATCATGGGCTCTGACGCAAGCGGGACTTCGAGATGCCTACCGCGAGATCCATCCCGATCCGGCTGCGGATCCCGGCACCACCTGGTTGTCGTCGGGAAAAGTGAACGGATCGATCCTTTACGACCGTCAGGACCGCATCGATTACATCTACTACCGTGGTAAAAAACTGCAGGCCGTGGCAGCGGAGGTCTTTGTTGCCCCCGATGGCAGCACCTTTACGTTCCACGGACGGTCGTTCATGTTCCCTTCCGATCATGGATTCGTGTTGGTCACCTTCCGTCTGAAGTAAGGGAGACAAGAGCCTCCTCACGGCATATCCCTTTTACGTTCCTGGTGGTCGGGGAAAGGAGGGGATCCCTGTATCTTCTGAAGGGGTTTTACCTGCCCTGGTACTATACCCTGGGTGCCGGACTGGAGCAGGGAGAACATACCCTGGAGATCCGCCTCACCGGAGAGAAGAACGAGAGAAGCAAGGGTGCCAGGGCACATATCCGTTATATTTTCGTCAACAGGTGAGAAAGAAGATCTTTGTTCCCCTCCCGGACAGCAGGTAGTCTGAATCCTTACCAAAAAACAGGTGGTAGGAGCCGGCATGAGGAAGCGGAAAGGGATGATCAAAATGAGAGTTTTTATACGAGGAATAGCGTAAGAGTCCCGCCGGGATTGAAAGCTTGTAAAAGAAAAAAAATCCGAGAACTTGTCTTTACCCAAACACCGGGAAGAGAGATTAAGGAATGGCAAGATGTAACTTTATTGGATCCTGAACGTCTTTAGAAGGTAAGGCATTGGGTGGTGGGGATGAGATTCTTTTCAAATAAAAATCTGTGAAATGAAAAAATTTTCACCTCTTCTTTTATTGTTGGTTTCCGTTCCGCTTTCGGGCCAGCGGGTAAAAGGGACCGATACCCGGGCATTCCCCTTGTTGGAGAACAACGGGAAATACGGTATTGCCGGTGTGCACGGAAAGAAGATCATTCAGGCTGAATACGATACGGTGATAAGGCTGGAAAATGCGTTCATCGTGGTCGGGGAGGGTGCAGCCGGGGTGATCGGACTCAATGGCGACACGGTCCTTCCGGTTCTCTTCAGGAGCATTGAAGAAAAAGGAGATTTTTATTTTGTCGGAAAAGACGGAAAGCGAGGAGTGTATACATTGAACGGAGACTTGGTCGTCCCCGTGGAATATGACAGTGTGCGGCTTGACGGGGCCTGGTTCCATGTAGCAAAGAACGGGAAATGGAAGATCATAGCCCTGAACGGGGAGGTGCTACCCGGGTCTGAGTATGACGGGGTCGTGCGTGAAGGCTCCTGGTTCCGTGTGACAAAGGAGGGGAAGTTAGGGCTCGTAGCCCTGAACGGGGATGTGCTCCTTGAACCGTTGTATGACAGGATCGTACGTGAAGGTGCCTGGTTCCGTATGATAAAGGACGGGAAACAGGGGCTCATAGCCCTGAACGGAGATGTGCTCCTTGAACCGTTGTATGACGGGATCGTACGTGAAGGTGCCTGGTTCCGTATGATAAAGGACGGGAAACAGGGGCTCATAGCCCTGAACGGAGATGTGCTCCTTGAACCGGTATATGACGGGATCGTGCGTGAAGGCTCCTGGTTCCGTGTGACAAAAGACGGGAAGCAAGGGATCATTTCCTTGAACGGGGAAGTGCTGCTGGCTCCGGAGTTTGACGGGATCGTGCGGGAAGGTTCGTGGTGGCGGGTCACCCGGAACGGGAAACAGGGGATCGTGGCTCTCAACGGGGACGAGGTGGTTCCTGTCGAATATGACAGGGTCGTCAGGGACGGATCTTCCTTCCGGGTTGTTCGTGACGGTCGTGCCGGGATACTGGGCATGAGCGGGGAGGAGATCATCCCTGCGGAGTATGATGCGATAAAAAGGTCGGGAGTCTTTTTCCTGGTCAGACAAGGAGATCTGACCGGCATATACTCCCTGGACGGCCGGGTGGTCTTTGAGCCCCGTTTCGATCGGGTACATTGCTACCGGGATTATTGTCTTGTCAGCGAGAACGGCCTGAAAGGGGTTATCGATGCGGACGGCGGGATCGTGATACCCATCGAGTATGACGATCTGCGCCTCGACGGCAAAAAGGTGATGGGCCTGAAGAACAATGAATGGCAGGAGATCCGCGGCATTGATCTGTCAAGAGTGAAGTTTTGACTTCCGGAAGGATGATCCCGCTACCATCCGGGCAGGAAGTTGATCCCGAAAAAACCTTTGCCCATGTGGTCGCCGATGAGTGGCCAGGCATAATAAGGCTCCACCACGATGGCTCCCATGACGTTGATGCGGGCTGAGAAGCCGGTGCTGAAGAGAGGCACGCGGTTCGACGGATCATAGTTGGTATAGTCGAGGCTGATCCTGTCGCCACGGTCCCAGGTGAGGCTGCCATCGAGGAAACCCACCAGTTCGGTGTAGAAGTATTGCACCTTAATGAGCCCCAGTCGTTTAGGGCCGGCCAGCGGCAGCCGCATCTCCACATTGGCCACCGCCATCTGGTTGCCGTACAGCTGATCGAAGATGAAACTGGCCTGGTCGGCCGGCATGCCGTCGAACACACGGTAGTTGTCGTAACCATGCATGTACCACGGGTAGCTGGGGGTGAGGGGATAGAGCGCAAAGGTGCGGCCGTTGGTCGACAGACGCCCCGTGTACAGCCCGCGGGCCGCTAACGTCAGCGGACGCAAATAGAAATATTTTCTGTAGTCGCCTGTGATGGCCAGGAAATCATACACGCCGAAATATTTCTCCACCTCGAAGCGCCCGCGTGCCCCCCGCATCGGCGAAGCCAGCCCGTTGATCGAATTGTCGAGCACCGCCGCCGCATACACCGTCTGCATGTTGAACCCCTTCGGCGCGGGGAGTTTATGACGGTTTCCGCCCATATAGGTGCCGTACACAGGGTCATAATAGTTGTTCCATTCGTCGATGCGATAGTAGTAAAAAGCCTGTGAAGCCCCCAGCTCGAGACGCTGGGTGGTGGAAATGGGATAATAGGCGTACAGTTCGATCCTGTCCTCGAAAGTACGGACGATATCGTAGATCAGGTTGTCGACAAGATAGTATTGATCACCCAGGTGGAGGGTGTCGGGTTTTATGTATGAGTAACCGCTCATGTAAGGGATGTGTGACACCGAGGCGCCCCAGGTGAGCCGGTTCTTCTGGTTCACGTAAGTCACCTGGCCGCCGAAGTCGTAGATCTCCCCGTTGAGGGCCAGGCTGGTGAAGAGCTGCTGGGTGCCGGCGATGTCGCTGAAGATGGCGAACACGCTCCCCGTCATCCCCCGGGCGAAACTGTTGGTGCTGATGCCTGCCTGAACATTGGAGATGTAGTCGAGCTGAAAACGAGCCTTGTAGGGCTTCTTCAGATAGTCCTCCGGCTGAATGGCCGACAGCGGCTCGCGGTCCTGCAACCCACGGTCGACGATGTTGCGGCCGATGCGTTTCAGGGGGGGCAGGATGCCCGCTGCCATATCGAGTGAGTCGGGAGAGACCTCACGCGCCTCGAAATCATCCACCGACGCTTTGTAAATCGTATACTTGTTGTCGGAATAGTAGGAATAGACCAGCTCGTTGTTGTGACGCGAGATGCTCACGGCCGGTGAATACTGGGTGATGCCCGTGA
>Ga0256914_1002367_pt1 | contig 15846 bp, 7 predicted proteins | sample HulkmetaG_FD_191571 | JGI IMG/M metagenome (GOLD analysis project Ga0256914, IMG submission 191571) | Hydrothermal chimney microbial communities from Main Endeavour vent field at the Juan de Fuca Ridge, Pacific Ocean - Hulk | ecosystem: Environmental > Aquatic > Marine > Hydrothermal vents ... | reverse complement strand
CCCATCTCCGTCGTCGTCCGAGACCGAGGTCTGGTCGTCGGTGAGCAGGTTGCAATCGTTGTCGATGCCATCGAGTTGCTCGGGAGCGCCGGGATAAGTTTCCGGGTCGTCGTCGTCGCAGTCCCCATCATCCGGGGAATATCCGTCTCCATCGCGGTCGACTCGGGCGGGGTCGGGCGTCTCGTCTCCGCCGGAGGGTTCCGCATCCGGGTCGGTCTGGGATGGGGCAGGGGGGTGGACGGATGGGTCCGAGTCGTCGAGATCTCCTTCCAGTTCGGAGTAGCCGTCGCCGTCGTCGTCGTAGGCGGCGGTCTGTTCATCGGTGCGGCCGTCGCAATTGTCGTCGAGCCCATTCTCCGTTTCCGGCGCCCCCGGGTGTACGAACGGGTTGGAGTCGTCGCAGTCGCCCTGGAAGGTGGAGAAGCCGTCTCCGTCTTGGTCCTGTAGGGTCTGCGGTGCAGGCGTGTCGGACCCGGGATAGATGTCCGGGTCCGAGTCGTCCGGGTCGCCCTGTGCGGGTGAGAACCCGTCGCCGTCCAGGTCGAATGCACCTTCATCGATGGTGCCGTCACCATCATTGTCCTTCCCATCAGGCAGTTCGATGGCTCCGGGATAGATGGATGGATCGGAGTCGTCGAGGTCGCCCTGGGAGGTGGAGAATCCGTCGTTGTCCTGATCTTGCACCTGGGCCTGTTCCAGAGCCGTGCCGTCGCAGTCGTGGTCGACCGGGTCGTCGAGTTCCTGCGCCCCCGGGTAGATGGTGGGATCGTGGTCGTCGCAGTCGCCCTCATCTTCTGAGAGGCCGTCGCCGTCGTCGTCGGTGGATGGAAGGTCCTCATCGACGCTTCCGTCGCAGTCGTCGTCGACCCCGTTGGCCAGCTCGGGCTGGCCGGGGTGAACGAATGGATCCTGGTCGTCACAGTCACCGTCGATGGGCGAGAATCCATCGCCATCGTCGTCTCCCAGGATGGTCCCCTCGTCAATGGTTCCGTTGCAATTCTGATCCACACCGTCCGGTATTTCCTCGGCGCCGGGCGATACCTCCGGGTTCTGGTCATCGCAATCGGTGCCGCCGGCCGCGACCGCGTCGTAGCCGTCACCGTCGAGATCGGTTTCGTCGCTGCCACTGCAATCCTGATCGGTTCCGTCGTAGGGGATATCGGTGGCTCCGGGTTGCGTGGCCGGATCCTCGTCGTCACAGTCCCCGGCGGCTTCGGTGACGCCGTCTCCGTCATCGTCGAAGTAGCGCCCGGTCAGGATCAAGTAGACCCTCCCGATTCCTGCTGCACCGATGAACAGATCCGGGTGCCCGTCCCCGTCCACATCGCCGTCACCGGCAATGGAGAAGCCGGCCAGGCCCGAGTCACGGATGCCCGTGAACAGGTCAGGCGTATCGCCCAGAAGATGACCGGCCAGGGAGGAACCACCGAAAATGAGCGCCACCTTGCCTACACCTTCCTCGCCATCCACGTCCGCATAGGGTGCGGCAAGAAGGAGGTCGCCCAGTCCGTCCCCGTCCATGTCCCCCGTGGTGCCCACCACGCGACCGGCCTTGTCGTTGTCTGAATCGCCGGGAAAGACGATCCCCTGGGACGCGGACCCGTTGAGGTTGCTCAGAGGAATGGCGCCCGGCACGAGGATGCCTGCACCGTTCCAGTTCGCTCCATCGGAGACTCGAGTCGCGCCCACGAAAAGGTCCCCGATGTGGTCTCCGTCCACGTCCGGGGACAGGGTCACCGAATAGCCGAATTGATCTCCGGGCGCGGCACCGAAGATGACCGCGGCTGCGTCGGTGGCGGCGTATCGTCCACCTCGAGTCAGGGAAGCCCCGGAAAACACGTAGACAGCCCCCGAGTCTTCCCCGTTGAGGTTGCTCCCATGGGCCCCAATCGCCAGGTCCGGCAGCCCGTCCTGGTCCAGGTCCACCCCACCTGCGATTGCATGTCCAAAGAGATCGTTGGCTGCGGCACCATCGATGATGATGTCCGCTGTGGACAGGGACCGGGTGGAAACAGGGCGCTCCGGCCCACCCATCAGGATGTAGACCCTTCCCGCATTGTTGGCAACCGTGTCGTGGTTGGGCGCTCCGATCGCAAAATCGTCGTACCCGTCCCCATCAAGGTCACCAAGGGCGCATAGACAGTAACCGCTGGCGTCACCGGCTCCCTCGCCTGTAAAAGCGGACGGCACCGTCTCGAGCATAACCTCGCCAGGCGGCGAGGTGCTGCCATGGATCAGATACGTCTTTCCCGTCGCACCCCCCGCTTCATCGTTCCCCCACGCCCCGACAAGAATGTCCTCGAGCCCATCTCCGTCCACGTCGCCCGCTCGAGCAATCGTGGCTCCAGCATAGTCTTCGGCCTGTTCCCCGGTGAATCGTCCATCTGCCTGGGTGAGGTCGAACTCTCCGAGGAATCGGGCTGGAGAACCAAACACCAGGTAAGCCTTGCCCGCGTCTGGTTCTCCCTGATCGTTGAGCTGGGCTCCGAGGAGGAAGTCGTCGTAGCCATCGCCGTTGAAGTCGCCAGCATAGCTGACCGACCAACCAGTTTGTTCATTCAGACCTTCTCCGATGAACAATGCGTCGGCCCGGTCCAGGGTGAGGTGACCAAAGACCGGATCGGCCCGGGTCGGCCCGGTGGGGAGGAGGGACAGGAAGCCGACCAGAGGCATGAGGAGCCGACGGGGCTGGCGTCCGGGCAAGGGGGAGGAGCAGCGGTGCCTGGCGGGATTGCGTTTCATGGATTCGGTGTTCCGGTCGGTTCCGCGTCTGCTTCAACGAAATCAATATAGGTTGTAACCACCGACGATTCAAGTGGAATCGCGGGGTTGGAAGTGAGAGTTGGTTCGGCGTCGCACGTGGTACAGGGCGAGCATGCAGAGGAGGATTCCGCCCGGGGTACCATCGGGGGGTGTGACTGGTCCTGTGGTTGCGTTGCAGCCGCACCCGGGTGTGGGGTTGAGGGCCACGGAGTAGCTCAGAGTCAAGCAAGGGTGCTCAGTCTCGGGGTCGTCCGGGTCGTAGGTGGTGTCGGCGAGGTTGAGAAGGGCGAGGAGTATCTGGTCGGCGCCTTCGATGGTCACGGAGGTTTGCAACGACGCTGCCGGCTTGTCAGGGGTGAGGACCAGGTCCTGGGAAGGTTGCCCGGTCCGGATTCGGCTTGCGGCCAGGCCGACGTGAGTCTCTCCGGAAGCCTCCAGCGTGACCTCGATGCTGCCGTCTGCATGGTGCGGGTCCACATCGAGGAGCAGGTAAGTGGTGCCGAAAGGGCAGACCTCCGCCACACGGCCCGTAGCCGGGAGGTCTGCGGTGGAGAACTGGGAGGACACAGTGGGAACAGAACTCAGCCCCGTGTTTGCGTCGGTCCAATCGGCACCTTCGTCAAAGTGGGCCCCGTCGCTGTTCGGTCCCACGAAGTAGCGCCACAGGGAGAACAGTCCGTAGACCTCCTCGAGGCCTTTCCATCCGCGGTCCGTGGCAACGGATTGAACCGCGTCAAGGATATCCGGCTCATTGGTCGGGCCTGGCTGAGAGGTTTGTTCCCAGAGTTCGACCACCAGGTTGCCGTCGTCGGTGCCCACCGCCTCATCCAGGAAGCGAACGAAGATGGTGGCGCCGTAGGGATAGATCGCGTAGGGCGGAGACGTGTCGAAATAGACCAGGCTCTGCTCGGGGTAGGCCTGGAAGAAAGGAATGTAACCGTAGTAGTCGTTGACATCGTCGAAGACGAAGTCCTCGACAAAGGTGGCGGTGGTCTCCCAGGCCCAGGTGAGTTCCTGAAAGTCCATGGCACACTGGCAGGCGTGGTTCAGCTCATGGGCCACGTACACGGGCAGGAGGTTTTCCTCCAGTGCCTCGTACAGCACGATGTACGCCGGACACGACTGCACCTCGTCGGTGGGGTCCACGTCCCAGTAGGTCGGCTGCGTGTAGGCACCGCCGCCGGTCCAGTCATAGGACGCAAGGTAGATGTCCAGTCGGTCGTCCCCGCCGGAATTTCCGTCCGGGACAGGCGCTGCGAACCCGAGCTGCTCCACCTCCACCTCCCAGGCGTATTCGGCCAGCTCGAGCACCGTTTCCGCCCGGTCTGCCAGATCGTCGCTGGGATAGTGAACACGGAGCGGCCACCGGGATGATGCCACCGAACCGATCGAAGGAGGCAACGACTGGAGGTCGGCGGCCTGTTCGAGAATGTTTCGTGTCTCTTGGTCCAGTTGGTCCCTGGAGCGGTAGAGGTCGACGAGGATCGGGGTGAAACACCCGGGGGTGGAAAGAGCAGTCCTGGAGGTGGATCCCGTGCTCCACACGACGCGCCGCGGCGCAGTTCTTGCAGTGGCGGGTGAGGTGGAGGGGTTTGGGGTGGCGTCGTCCCCCATGGGGCCGCCGGATCCGTGGAGGACAAGGATCGGGATCAGGGAGATCCAGGCGGTTTCTGGGAAACAGGTCATGGTGGGTCACCTCGCAAGTGGGTGGAAGTCGCACACCACCGCCCATTGTACTCGGGTGGGAACGGAAGGGAAACGATTGGATGAGTTGGAATCCTGGCTCCTCCTTTGAGATTGACATCCCGGCAGAGGAGCCTTACCATGTTGCCAGCAGGCGTCCTTCCGGTCACCCTCTCGACAGTCTGACTGAGTTGCCGCCGCGTGAGGTTCGTTCCTGGTTGTTGATGGTATTGATACTCCTCGTGCCCATGCTTCGGCACGTTGAAAGGTTGGCGTTCAGTGAAGTCGGTCGGCCTTTTCGTGGACTACGATTCGATCTGTTCCTCTTTCATGGACGCCGCGGGCTCTCCTTCGTCCCATGATCAGATCGTCCGCCGTCTTGCGCACGTGGGTGCCTCACTCGGCTCTGTCGTGGTTCGAGTGGCCTGGGCGGACTGGGACCGATGGCCCGGGGTGCAGCGGATCCTGGCCGAGGAGGGATTCGACACCCGGTTCGTGGTGGTTACACCTGGGCAAGGCGACGCCGTGTTCCCGCTCCTGCAAACAGAAGTGAATCGACAGCTCGAGGCGCCCGGGTGTCCAGATGTGATCGCGTTGGGGTCCACGAGTGCAACCTTGCTGGACCTTGTGGAGCAGGTCCGGGATCGGGGCAAGGAACCCATCGTGATCGCTCGAGGGTCTCGACTTCCCGCTGGACTCGTGGACCATCCCCAGGCTCCCCGGATCATTTCGTTGGGACCATCGCCCGAAGAGGACCGGGCCGATGAGGAAACGCAGCGACCCGCCCGGGAGGGCTCGAGTATGGGTCGAGACCGGGACGAGGTCCTGCTCCAGATCCGGGCCGCCCTGATGGACGTCATGGCCGAACGGCGACTGCCATGGGTTTCGTTCCGATTGTTCTGCAATCACCTGGTGGCTCGCGGCGTGACCAGTGCGGAGGATGCTGGACGCTGGATCGAGCGTGCCGTGGCCTGCGGCTATGTGCGGAGAGAGGAGGAACAGGGCGCGGTCCGGCGATTCTACAAGTTTGTGCCTGGGCGGGTTCCAGGAGGCAGTCCTGCTCGAGGAGGTGCTGGAGGAGCCAGACCAGCGCCCCTGTTTCCGCCCAGAGGGAGTTCCGGCTCCGACAAGGGATTCCTTCGAGGAGACCTGGACGCTGCCACTGGATCCGGTCGCCCGGGGCGATCGGGTCGCAGCGGCTGGAATCAGGACTGGCGCAACTTCACTTTCGTACGCATGTTGTGGGCACTCCGCAGCGCCCTCGAGTCCCGCGCAGGTCGATCCTATCTGACGCCCAGGTGGATGGTCGATGTGCTCCTGCGTGCCGGTGTGGGTCAGTCCGAGGAGGAGGTCTTTTTTTGGGTGAATCAGGCGGTGGATCGCGGTGTCCTGCTCCGCGAAATCCGCGATGGGGACCGACCGGGAGGACAGCGTTTCCATCGCTACTACTTGAACCATCGCAACCAGGTGGTCAAGTACTCCGAAGTCGTGCCTCGAGCCGTGCTTCAGACGATTTCCGTGGTGCTGCGCCGTCGTCCGGAGTGGCGAGGGATCGCGTTCAATTTCCTGGTCCGCCTTCTGCGTGTCCATCCTGCCCTGTCCAATCCCGCTGACGCGCTCCACGTCCACCGAATCCGGGAGTGGCTCAACTTCTTGCTCGACCAGCAGGTGTTGATCAAGTTTGAGGAACCCGACCTCCGGGACCCTTCGCGAAGAACCACCATGGTGGCGAACAACCTCGAGCATGCCGAGACCCGACGATTCCTGCGCGAGGCCCAGGACGCTCCCTTTTTCCACCCCGAACATCAGGCCGTGCTCAGGGCAATCCTGATGATCGACCACTTCCTCTACTGGTTGAGAACCAAGTCCCCGGACGAGGATTGGCTTCCCCTCATGACCCTCAAAAGCTGGTTGAGAAGCTCACTCGGGGACCAGCTCGCCAAGTGGGCTGTGGCGGAGTGCGAGGAGGGAGAGATTTTCACCATCGACCGGTACCAGAACAAGGGGGGTGGGGAAGCCACCGTGGCAGGCGTCCGCCTGTGCTACACCCACCCCTTGGTGGCGCAGACCCTGGCCCGAAGAGATCACTTCCTGCGCATGCTCTTCGGATTGCTCCGCAACCGGGCCACGGTCCCCTACGAGGTGCTGGAAAAACGGTTGGTGAACGACCCCGAACTCGGAGACACCGACCTGGAGCGCCTCGGGTGGTTCGCCCTCATGGTGGACAGCAAGGTCATCACCCTCGAGGAAGCAGACATCACATCCGAGCGCCGGTCCGGGTACGTCTGCCGCGTGAGTGCTCGCGAGAAGTTCGTGGGCGAGCTTATCACCCGTGTGATCCGGGGCGAGGGGTTTGCGCCTTCCCCGGCCGGTGCCGGAGGTTTCAGGACCCAAGAGGAGTCCGATTCCCGGTCAGGCCCTGACGAGAGTTCTTCGCCTCCTTCTGACACGATTGGTTGACACGCCATGCGGTTCGACCTGGAGCGACGCACCCTTCGGATCGGCGTTCGCGAGATTGTGGAGCGCGAGGTCAGCCTGGGTCCTCGTTTGGGACGCCGGGATCGTGCGGAACAAGGACGCGCATGCCATGCAGCCATCCGTGCCGCCCGGCTGTCCGGGGAACGGGACTACCGTTGCGAGGTGGCGCTCTCCCACACGCTTTGCCTGAACGGGTACCAGGTGACGATTCACGGTCGTGTCGACGGGTTGGAGCGCGTTGACGGCCGGCTGTACGTCGAGGAGTACAAATCCGTCGGGGTGGAGGTCCACGAGTTGAGAGGAGCCAGCGCGTTCGATTTTCCGGCTGCAAGGCTTCAGCTCGGGATCTACCTCTACATGCTGGAACAGGCTGGCGAGTGTCCTGCCGGAGGCCGCCTGGTCCTCGTCTCCGCTTTTGGTGGAGGGGAGGAGTGGGTGGTTGCGGTGGATCCGTTTCCCGTCGAGGTGTCGGAGTATCTCGAGACGCGCCTTGGCGCGTTGATCACCGCCCAGGAGCGGCGAGGCACGTGGCTGGCCCGTCGCCGTCAGTATGCGGCCACATTGCCCTTTCCCTACGAGGAGCGCCGTGGCGTTCAGCGCGCGATGGCCGGGGAGTTGGCGCATGCCATGGGTTCGGGCAATCGCCTGCTGCTGGAGGCGCCGACCGGGGTGGGAAAGACCGCAGCGGTCGTCCACAGCCTCCTGGGGGCAGCATTCGCGTCCGGCGCCGCGGTATTTTATGCCACGGCGAAAACCACGGGCCAGGCAGCGGTGCGGGAAACCTTGGAGCGCATGGTTCGGCGCGGTGCAGACGTGACCGGGTTGGTGTTGACTGCGCGGAGCAAGCTCTGTCCGCACGAGGAGGTGCTGTGTCGGCCCGAAGCCTGCGTGCTCTTGCGCGAGCATCGCCGCAAGGTGGTGAGCACGGGGGTGATTCAGCGCCTGCTGGAGACTCATGTGGTCGACCGGGCACAGGTGGTCCAGGAAGCGGAGCAGGTGGGGGTGTGCCCGTTCCAGCTTTCCCTGGACCTGGTGGGGGAGGTGGACCTGGTCATTGGAGACTACAACTACGTTTTCAGCCCCAACGCCTATCTCGGCACAGTCTTCGAGTCCAACGACCAGAAGTGGCTCCTCGCGATCGACGAGGCGCACAACTTGCCCGGCCGCGCTCGAGAATATTACTCCCCGTTGCTCTCATGGCGGGCTACCAAGTTGCTCGAATCCTGGGCCGAGCAGCGGGGAGGAGCAATGGGGCAACGGCTCCTGGAACTGGTGCGTGAGGTGCAAGCCTATTTCTGGGCGGTGCTGCAGGACACCGGGCTCGAGTCGACCTCCGGAGGCCATGCCCCGTTCGAGCCGGACCGGGAACGACTGGGTATGTGGAAACGCACCTTGAGCCGTCTCCTGGCCGGGGAGGCCGTCCGGTCCCCGGCGTTTCACACCTGGGACACTCTGGAAGTACCGTTTCGGTTTCATCAGCAGCTCGCCGCCTATGAAGAGGGTGTCTCGAGACTCGATGAGACCGCCACGTCGCTGGTGGAACGCACCGGGGACGACGTTCGGCTCCGGGTGCTCTGCCTGGACCCGGCCCCCAGGCTCGGCGCCCGCATGCGCCGATTCGAGTTCGTCGTGGCCATGTCTGCCACCCTGAGCCCGGAGGGGTTCTACCGAGACGTGCTGGGCATGGGGCCCGCCACCCCTTTCGTGGCACTCGGTTCCCCCTTCCCCCCAGAGAATTGCGCCACATGCGTGGTCGGATCCGTGCCCGACCGGTTTCGAGCCCGTGAGGCCGCCATACCGAGATTCGTCGAGGTGGTCCGAACCGTGGCGGAAGCTCGGCACGGTCTGTACGCCGTGTATGTCTCCAGTCACGAACTCCTGGCCAGGGTCGCCCCAGCTCTCCAGTCACTCGGTTACCGCCTTTTCATCCAGCGCCCGGACATGGACGACCGACTCCGCCACGGCATGTTGGCCGCTGCTTGTCGCACGGTCGATGACGACCCGAACCGGTCCACGCTGCTTCTCGCTGTGCTCGGTGGGAGTTTCGGGGAAGCCATCGAGTGTCCTGCAGGCGTTCTGTCCGGCGTGATCGTGTTCGGCCCCGGTCTGCCACGGGTCTGCCTGGAACAGGAACTGCTCCGGAACTACTACGACAACCGCTTCGGCGAGGGGTTTGAATACGCCTACGTCTACCCCGGCATGACCCGCGTCCTGCAGGCTGCCGGACGGCTCATTCGTCGGGAACGCGACGTGGGGTGCCTCGTGTTGGTGGGCGAGCGCTTCACCGAGACACCGTACCGGAACTTGTTTCCTCCTCACTGGTACCGACGCAGTCCTGCGGAGTTGGAAACGAACGACCTCGGGCACCGACTCGAACGCTTTTGGAGCGCACGGAGCAACGACGAAGAAGCAAGCTCGACACCCACAGGCGGCACAACCAGGCCCGGTAGAACCGCACTCGAGACGTGAGCAGGCCGGACAGACGTTGGACTTGATGTCCGTCTCCAGGGGTGATAGGTTGATTTCCAGGCCATGGAACGGGCCATGCCCGTTGCCGTGGACCCTCCGGCCAGACCGTTCCTTCGACAGGTTGGGGTGCCATCCAGCTCGTAACATGGACAAGGGAGCCGCAGATGAATCGAAACACCTTGACGTGGCTGGCGGGGATCGCCCTGCTCGCCTGGGCCTCGTCCAGCGCCGCGGTGGAACTGAGCGAGGAAGTGTTGGCCAAAAAAAAGGAAGGGTGGTACCCCACGGGCGTGCCCATCGTGCTCTACAACTCGGACGACGGGTTCGGGTACGGAGCACGTGTGCTCTTCTTCAACAATGGAAAGCGCGAAGACAAGTACTTCAAGAACACACCCTACTTCTACAGCATCACCGTGCAGGGCTACGCCACGACGCTCGGGTGGCAATACCACTTCATCGAGGCGGACATGCCCTACTTCCTGGGAACCAAGTTCCGCATCCGGACCTCGGTCGTCTACGACAAGAGCTTGAACTCGAACTTCTTCGGCATCGGAGGAGCCGCAAACTCCAAGTTCGTGGACCGGGATGGAAACCAGTACGACACCTACGCCGACTATCATGATGAATTCCTCCTCGCCACACCCGATGACTGTGGACGCGAAAACTGCGAGTACTACAACTTCAAGTACGACAAGTTCACAATCTTGAGACCCAAATTCTTTCTCAACGTCTACCGGGACGTGTTGGCGGCCGGAAAGGTCATGGCCGGCGTGGAATTCAAACATGCCGACGTGATGCCCTGGGATGGGGAAACGTTCACCATCAAGGGGGAGGAGTACGTTTCCGGACCAACGCGACTGGCGACCCTGCCTGGAAACCCGGCTCAGGACTACGACGGGTGGGTCAACCAACTCAGGTTGGGCCTGGGCTACGACACGAGAGACTTCGAGCCCGACCCCACACGAGGGGTCTACCTCGAGTACACCTTGAGCGTGGGGACCCGTTTCCTGGGGTCCGACTTCGACTTCACGCGATCTACACTGGGAGGTCGATACTACGTTACTCCTGTCCGACACCTCACCCTGGCTTTCCGGCTGGCCTACACCACCACCACCGGCGACATCCCCTTCCACGAAATGGGGTATTTCGCCTACCTCCTTCAGACCCAGTCGGCCCTGGGCAACAACCGCACGCTGCGCGGATACAAGAGCAATCGGTTCATCGGCGACACGATGACCAACGGAAACGCCGAGCTACGATGGCAGTTTGCCGACGTGGCCTTTGCTGGTCAGACGTTTGCATTCAAAATTCAGACACAGTGCGACGTGGGCAGCGTCTTCGACAAGGCCCTGGACCCGTTGACTCAGTGGGACGACTACCACGTGGGCTTTGGTGGAGGGCTGATCGTCGCATGGAACCAATCGTTCATTGTCCACTTCATCTACGGACGGAGCAGTGAGGATTCGTCCATGTCCATCGATGTGAACTACGCCTTCTGACCTCCACGCCCCCAACAGCCGGGCGTCCCGCAAGGGGTTTCCCGATGAGATCGTCCTTCCTGGCCTCGAGAATCGGGGCCCTGGTGGCTGCGCACCTGCTCCTCGTCCTGGCGGTCTCCCCAATCAAAGGGGCGGAACACCTCCCGATGGTGCTCCTCCAGACAGGCCTGGGATTCCTCTCTTTCCTCGCCCTTGCCCTCGCCCTCGTCACCCACCCTGCACCCCCTCGAACGCTCCCCCGTTGGCAGACGTTCATCGGCGCGGTACTTGTCCTCTCCACCGCTTCGTTCGTCCTGTTCGGAAGTACCTGTTACGGAGAGAACCGCGAGATGCTCCTTCCGTTTCGGTTCGCCTCCTTGCCCCTGGTGTGTATCTACTTTCTCCCGAACCAGCCGCCGGCGCGAAGTATGCTGAGGCCCATCTACCAGCACCGTCGGGCTGTATTCGGCCTGCTCTGTGTCCTCGCGGTCGCTCTGCGCGTGATGGCTTTGAAGGTATCTCCAGAACCAACCATCGACGTGTTTTGGTTTACAAATCAGGGGGCGACAGGACTGCTGCAAGGCATCAATCCCTATGACCGCACCTTTCACATGATCGATCCCAGAAGCGTGTCTCTCTACGCCTATCTTCCCGGACAGTTTCTTCTGGACGTACCTGCAGCACATTTGCTGGGTGACATGCGCTGGGGCCAGGTGGCTGCGGAGCTGTGCGCCGCTGTTGTGCTGTTTTTCATTGTGCGCGGCAAGGATCGGAAAGATTTCCGGACTCATTCTGCGGAATTGATGGTGCTGCTGCTTCTTTTCTTTCCTCATGCGTTGCGCGTTCAGGAGCAGGCGTGGGTGGAATTCAAGCAGGTGCTGGCTGTGGCTCTCCTCGCCTGGGTTTGGCTCCGAACTCCAGGAGGGACCGCGGGCGGTGTGCTGCTCGGATGGTTGTTTGCGCTCAAGCAGACCACGTGGGCGGCGATTCCTTTTCTGGCGAAGCTTCCCGGGATGGGGGTCCGGGTGTTCGCCGTGGCTGCAGTCACCGCGGGGACCCTGATCGTACCTTTCCTGATCTGGAATCCGAGTGCGTTTCTGGAGGACGTGGTGGGGTACCACCTGGCACTGCCGCTTCCCCATTCTCCTTCCCTGTCCTGGGCCTGGACTCTGGCCACCGGCATGGAGCCATCCATCTTCTGGGTGGCGGCAGGCGCGGCCCTGGTCGGTGCCTGGGCCTGGAGCCGCTCGACCCGGTCCTTGTCCGGGTTCCTGCTCGCTTCGGCCACCCTCGGCATGTACCTCGTGCTCGCCCGGCAGGCCTATCTCAATTATTACTATTACATTGATGGAATGATCCTGGTGGCGTTGGCCGTGGAACTCCGAGACAGTCACGATTGCGCCTCCGGTCACACGGTGGACTCCGGTCGCGGGCGGAGCTGACCTTGAAGTATCAGGCGTCGAGGTGGTGCTTGGCGATCAGTCGGCTCAGCCGGGCCCTGGGGATCCCGAGCCTTCTCGCAGCCTCGCTCTTGTTGCCCCCGGTCTGCTCCAGCGTTCGTTCGATGAGCTGGCGCTCGCACGCTGCCAGCGTTTGAGGAGGTTGGTCGGCTGGCCCAGTGGGTTGCGGTTGGGGCTGGAGGAGCGCGCGGACCGTGGCCTGGGTCACCGGACCATCGAGGGGGAGAACCAGGAGAGCGCCGGCGAGCCGTTGGAGATCCTCGAGGTTGTTGGGGAGTGGGTGTGAAAGTAGATACTCGAGGGCGGTGTTGGACATCAGAGGCGTGGGGTGGTTGCCGGAGAGGCGTCGGAAGAACGTGTCGAGCAGGCCAGGTACATCCTGGCGGCGTTCGTGCAATGGGGGGAGGGAGATCAAGGCGAAGGGGCCTCGAAGCGGGAAGGGATCCGCCGGGCGCAGTGGGGGGAGGCCTTGGTGGGGTGTTCGTTCCAATTCCACCACAATCCGGGGGAGTGGGAAGCTCGATGCATGGAGGGCAGCGAGGCGTCGGAGGATTTCGGAAAGGATCTTGCCGGGCAATGCGTGGAGCCCGGTGATGAGAATGGTTCCGTGGCCCATTGATTCGAGCAAGGGGCCTGGCAGGCAACGCCGGGAAGGTCCTGGACTCCGTGTCACCAGCGCGTCTGGCAGGTTGAGCGCTTCCAGATCCTGGCAGTCGACAATTTCGAACGGCGCTTCGGGGTTGCTTCCACACCGATGAAGGCGTCGTGCCACGGTGGTCCGACCGGTGGCCGGCTGCCCCTGAACGATGGCCCAGAGGTTCGAGCGTGCCAGGGAAGACAGTCCTGTATCCATCCGGGCCATGGCCGGCGACAGAGCCACGAACTCCTCGGCCCCACCGTCTTCCCGGTGTGACCCTCGCAGGTCCCGACAGGAAAGGTCCGATACCGGTTCCTTGTGCCTGGGCCTGTGCCGGAGGAAAAGGAGAGCCTGCCGCAACGAGTGCTGGCCCTGGTGAGGAACGAAAAGGGCACTCAGCGTCTGGCCGGGCAGGACCGGGGAGGCAATGTCGCGTCGGGTCGGCCTGGAAACTCCGGGTTCACGCAACCGTCCCGAGAGCCACCGGGCGTCTTCGGGGTGGAGGTACGGAAAAATCGATTCGCCCCGGACCGTGGACTGCAGGCCGAGCAGACGGGTCGCGTCCTCGTTCTGTTCGAGAATCGCCCCGTCCGGATCGAGTGTCAGGAGGCCATCGTGGTGGTGGTGTGCGAGTGGACATCGGGCGGCCCACGGCCCGCACTGAAAGTGGTTGAGGATGTCCTCTGCCGACGCCGCGTCGGACAGGATGAGCACCCGGGGGGCGGTGCCCGGCTGGATCTGTGTGCGGTGGGGTCTACCCGGCGGCACAGAAAGGATGTCGGGGGATTCAACCCACGTTGCGCCATCCACGGTTTCCACCGACAGCTTGCCCTCCAGCACAAGGAAGAACCGCTCCGCCCCCGGGAGCACGCGCCAGACACGATGAGGCTCCCCTGTTGGAGACATCAAGTAGGCGCGACGACCGATGGCGGGGCGGTCGGCCCACGTGGCAAGCTGGGCTGCCGCCTCTTCGTGGGATGGACCGATCAGGTCCAGTATGGTGATACTCTCGATCGGAGGCTCTGCGGTCTCCAGCGGATGGCGAAAGGCGATGGTTGCGAGGGCCACGCCTTGCCGGGCCGCTTGAATCCGGTGGGCACCCGGAGAGGGGATGGCCACTGCGGTTCCGCGCTCCACCTTGAACGCATTCTCACCCGGGTACACCGTGCAGGCGCCGGCCAACAGGATGTGAAGACGCTCCACGTTTCGCATCGGCTGGAACGAAACGGACCTTCCCGGCGGGAGGTAGAAGGTGTTGAGCGAAAGGTCCTTGCGAGCCACGAGGTTTTCGCGCACGATGTCCGGCGACGCCTTGGCCACGTGGGTCAGTACTGTGGTGTGTCGCAGCATGGGTCAAGGGTTGCTGACCCGTGACGGACTGTCAACACGATCCGTCGTTCCTGCTCGAGCGGATACCTGACCGGGGCCGTATGGCTGGATTGTGGGAACAGCCGTCGGCTTCGGGTCGTGGCGAGGTGGTTCGATTCCGCGGTATCCTGGAGAGAGCCCGGGTGCCTTCCGTGGGAGGCAGCCGGGACCGGAAGGAGAGGACATGCTGCCCGGTCATCCGCCACGTTCGCCATCGGCCCGATGGGACCTTCCTCTGGAAACGGTTCGAAGTGTGGTTATCGACCTCGAGACCACCGGTCTTCATCCCCATCGGGGGGATCGGGTGATCGAGATGGCTGCTGTGCTGGTGGACGGTCTCGAGGTCCGGAAGGAACCCATGTTCGACCAGATGGTGAACCCCGGTCGTCGGAGCAGTCCGGCCGCTTTCCGTGTGCACAGGATTCGCGATGAGGAACTCGAGGGCAAGCCGTCGGAGCAGGAAGTCATCGGCTCGTTCATGGCCTTCCTGGACGACCGGGTGATCGTGGGGCACAATGTGGCGTTTGACCTCAGCTTCCTTGTCCGAATTCTGGACGAGGCAGGCCTGGATGGGTTTCACTCCCCGGTGTTGGATACGCGCTGGCTCAGTCGTCTCCTCTATCCAGACCAGCGTCAACACAGCCTTGACGCGGTGGCTGCTCGAGTGGGCGTTCCCATTCCGGCCAACCGACACCGTGCCCTGGGGGATGCCCTGCTCACCGCCGAGGTATTCGTGGCCCTGGTGCGGCGCTACCTGGCCCAACACCCCGGGGGCCGCCTGGGAGACCTGTGCCGGGCGTGCGAGCGGCTTGAAGCCGGGTCGCATGGGGCGCCCGAGGTGGTGGAGGAATTGAGACGGGCCGCCCGGGAGCACCGGGTGGTGGAGATGGCCTACCTGCCCGCGGGCCGATTGGGAGAACCCGCCGGCGCCCCTCCGAGACCGAGGCGGGTCGCCATCTATCACCTCGAGCCTCCTTATCTGGTGGGCTACTGCTATCGGCAGCACACGATTCAGACGTTTCGGACGGACCGGATCGTGTCTGCACAGTGCCTGGAGACTCGATTCGAAATCCCGGATGGATTCCATCCACACGACCATTTCCTGCGGTGGGCCTGACCCGACATTACCAGTGAAACCGGGTCAACCCCTCCCCCTCCCCGGCACTGTCAGGGGCATAGTCGCATGCCAGTCCGCCTTCACAGGCACCAGCCGAAGCCCCTCCAAACAGTGGACCGCCTGCCAGTCCGAGGTCTGCCAGGTCAATGGAAAGTTCTACCTTGTAGGGATCCGGCTGGACCCCGGTGAGCGAGGCGGGCACGGTATATCGTCGGTACCAGTAGCCGACGCCGCTGGCCTCGTCCAGGTACCACCGGTAGAGGCGAGCCTCACCATAAACGAACACGATCGCATAGGCATAGGCCGGGCTTCCCGAGAGAAAGGCGTAGAGATAGGTTTCCTCGATGTCGAACGCCGTGTGGCTGGACCAGGTCATGTCGAGCAGGGACCCGG
>Ga0256914_1002366_pt1 | contig 15847 bp, 20 predicted proteins | sample HulkmetaG_FD_191571 | JGI IMG/M metagenome (GOLD analysis project Ga0256914, IMG submission 191571) | Hydrothermal chimney microbial communities from Main Endeavour vent field at the Juan de Fuca Ridge, Pacific Ocean - Hulk | ecosystem: Environmental > Aquatic > Marine > Hydrothermal vents ... | reverse complement strand
CTTACAAGGTGGAGGTCCGGGGTTCGAATCCCCGCGGGCCCACCAGAAAAGTTTCATTAAAGCTCGTGATCCTCCTTTGGAGATCCTTTCACGAGGATTCGTTTCACCCTATTGTCTCAAACTTCTTTTGATCTATCCTCGCTTCTCTGGGGCATTAGAAGACAATTCTTCTCTATAGTCCGAGCATATGAATCGCATTCCCTCAATAAATTCTCAATCAATAAATTCTCAATTCTAAAGTGAAAATCTCGATTAAAGGGAACTTTCGGAGATTAATTACGGACCTTTTTGCATACCCTTACTCTGGCATGCTCTCTGCTTTTTCAGAACGCAGCCGAAAATTGTTAGGCAATTGCCGAAAGGTTTATAACAATAGACGAAAAATTCCCTATCATGTTGGAGAAAGAGAAGGAAGCTCTCGCCAAAAGGATAGCGGGTGAGATAACTCTCTCGGCAGATCCGGGAAAAACCATGCGTAAATGGAGGGAGATATTTGGTATAAGCCAGACCGAGCTGGCCGAGTTTCTTGGAGTTTCTTCATCCGTTATTAGTGACTATGAAGGGGGCAGGAGAAAGAGCCCCGGTGCATCTACAATCAGGAAGTTTGTTGAGGCTCTCCTTGAAATAGATGAAAAGCGTGGTGGCAACGTTATAAGGGCATTCAGCAAAACTATCGGGAGTGAGTTTCCAACAAGTGCCATTCTCGATATAAGGGAATTCGCTTTACCTGCCACTGTCAAAGATATTGTTGATGCTGTTAAAGGTGAGGTTGTTGCAAACCTCGATCTTATAGACCGCAGAATTTATGGATATACAGTCATAGACAGTATTCAGGCTATTCTTGAGATGAGCGCAGAGGAGTTCTTAAAGCTCTATGGCTGGACTACCGAAAGGGCTCTTGTTTTCACAAAGGTTACCACAGGCAGAAGCCCAATGATTGCCATAAGGGTTCAGGGGCTTAAACCCGCTGTTGTCGTTCTTCATGGTGTCAAAAATCTCGACCAGCTGGCTGTAAAGCTGGCGGAGAGGGAGAGGGTGCCCCTTGTAATTTCCCATGTGGAGAATGAAAATGACCTGATAAACAGCCTGAGAAGGCTCGTTGAAAAGAAAGAGAAGGAGCTTTGATGACTTTAACTTAATTCACAGTTCCCTCTTCCTCCAGATTCCTTCTTCGGTGAGCTGTGTTAGTCTGTCTCGTATATAAATTAATACAGCATTTAGGACCCTTTCATTATCGTAACTCCTGACAATCCTCTCAAGCTCAGTCTTTGGAAGTTTTTTCATTTCTCTTGCGAGCTCTATCATGTAAGGATAGGCTCTGATTATATTATCAACTATCGTTATGTGTGCCATTCTGGCGCTTCTTGAGAGGGGGTTCAGGTCAACGGTAACCACAAACTTCCCCATGGCAACTAAAGCCTCTGTCCTGTCTCCATCCTCAAGAGGAACGAGGACAGCATCAGCCTTCCAGATACCCTCTTCATCAACTTTTCCACGCTCGCTTTCGAGGTTTGGGATTCTTTTTGTCGGGTTTATACCGAGAAGCTCCACATCAGGATCATATCTTTTAAGCTCCTCTGCTATTGCCCTAACCCTCTCCTCGCTGCGGTAGAAGAGATTTATCTCAAGCTTGGCATTTAGAGTTTTTGCCAGTTCAATCGTCTCCTTCGGTACGAGGGCAGCCACATTGCCGTTCACAGAGACTACAGGATGCTCCGCCAGAAGAAATTTTGCCACTGCAGCTTTCATGGCTTCCTCAGCTGGTTTAATAGTCTTTTCACCAATTAAATAATCAAATGCCTCACCTCTCCCATGGGCAATCATTCCAGCTTTGGCCAGAATGCCTTTTTCAAGTGCCTCCTCAAGTCTGTGTCTGTAGTAAAGGCTCCAGTATCTGGGATGAGATTTTGGAACCATAAATTTTGCCATTACCATGACCTCCTTCTATCTCCAATGAAAAACTTCATGAATCCAGAAAACTCCTCTCCTCTAAAATCTTCATACAGCCGCTCTGTTTCCTCAGGAGAAAGCCATTCGATGTCCTTGGGTATGCCTTCTTGAAATAGATACTCAACCTCATTTTTTCTTCTTGCTATGGTTAGGGTGTATATCTTTTTGTTAAGTTTCTTAGCAATTTTAACTTCCCCGACAACGAGGGATGTGAATTTCCCGATTATTGCAATCGCAACAAAAATTTCTGCATCCTTTATCATGTGGCTGGTGCTCCTCAGGCCATATTTGGAGGGGAGAATGACATTATTTGAACTCAACTTCTCTTCAATTATCTCAAGGATGACCTTTTCTGTCTGTGTGTGATAGATAATCGTAGGCTCGCTAAGATAAATTAGAGGACCTTTTTTTTCTTTCTTCTTTCTTTTAAAAAGTTCAAATCCAAACATGAAACCACCTCAGCTGGGGATAAAACGTCTTCATCACTCCGTAGGGATGACACTCATCATCGGTTCTGATTATCATTAAACCAGCTTCTTAAAAGGGTTATGGGAAAATTTTTCTACCTGCTTTCTAAGGAAAATTCATGAAGGTCATTGAGCTGGATGGTAAAGAGGTTAGATATGAGGTGATTAAACGATCCGTTAGATATCTGCGAATTTATATAATGCCGGAAGGATATCTTAGGATTGTTTCACCAACTGAAGATGTAGAAAAATTCATTAGAGAGAAGAGGGGCTGGATTTTGAAAAAACTTGCACTATTTGAGGATATCCCATCGGAGGCCTTTGAAAAATTCCCTTTATCTGGAAGTTTTTATGATGCTGAAAAAGGTGATAAAACAGGAATATATGAAAACCGAATTTGCTATCGGGATTTGTCTCAGCTTGAAAGATTTCTTAGAGCTACTCTTAAAAAGGAGCTTCTGGAAGTTGTCAGCAGGTACTCACCTTTAATCGACCAAACCCCCAACCGAATTTTCATAAGGAAAAACAGGAGTAGATGGGCCAGCTGTTCCTCCATAGGCAATCTGAGCTTCAATTTAGCGGCAGCTTCTCTTCCTCTGGAACTGCTTGATTATCTTGTTGTTCATGAGCTTGCCCACTTAATTGAACTGAACCACAGCAAAAAGTTTTGGAACATAGTAAGTCGATTTCATCCTGATTACAGGCAGAAAAGGAAGGAGCTCGGAAGGTGGTGGCTGATAGTATGGGCTAATCCTCTATGGCAACTCATCATGAAGGGCTAAAATTTTAAGGTTAAACACATACTGAAAACCATGAGAATAATTCCCATCGCATCCGAAAGTCTTGGAGTTAGAAGTCTGGCGGTTTTCGTGCAGATTGGAAAGCAGGGAATTTTGATTGATCCCGGTGCGGCTCTCGGGCCTAAGCGCTATGGTCTCCCACCTGCTAAAGTAGAGCTTGAAGCGCTGAATAGGGCAAGGCAGAAGATTCAGGCCTATGCTGAGAAAGCAAACATAATAACAATCTCCCATTATCATTATGACCATCACACCCCCTTCTTTGAGGGACTGTATGAGAGCTCTTCCAAGAAATATGCCGAGGAGATTTACAGTGGAAAGCTACTCTTGATAAAGCATCCAAAAGAGAACATAAACTTCAGTCAGAAGAAGCGTTCATGGGTCTTCCTTAAAAGTGCTCAGCCAGTAGCCGGGAAGATTGAATATGCAGATGGCAGATTCTTTGACTTTGGTGATTTTATAATGGAATTTTCACCTGCAGTTCCACATGGGAACGAAGGTACAAAGCTTGGATTTGTCATCATGGTGATGATTGACGATGGTGAGAAAAGGATAATCCACGCGAGCGATACCCAGTTCCTGAATAGAACCTCTGCCGAATGGATAATCAAGCAGGTGCCTGATTTGATAATAGGAGATGGACCACCTACATATCTTGAGGGTTATCGGGTTAAGAACGCGTGGGAAACTGGCTTAGATAACCTTAACATGATCATTAAGGAGACAAACGCCGAGCTGATTCTTGACCACCATCTAATAAGAGACAAGAGATACCCCCAATTTTTTGCAGAGCTTGAGAAAAGGCCCCTAACATTTGCAGGTTTTCTTAAAAATGAGGATAGACCTCTTGAGGCTTACAGAAAGGAGCTCCATAAAATAGAGGAAGGTGTGGAGGTGGAGCTGCCGTTTTCCTGCAGATTCATTTAACTTTCAATTTCTCTGCAGGAATTCTTGTTTGAAACATTCTCTGGGAGAAGTCTGGAGCCAGACTCTTTAGAAGTATCGTGTTCTCCACCAGCTCGTTTTCTTTAATGATGCCCTCTGTCAATATAACATAGTCGCTCACGCTGACTATCCATGAGTGGAGCTCTTTAGGTATGGCATCTCTATTAACAAGAAAAATAGCCCAGTAGCTATAGCCTTCATATATTAACTTCTCCGCTCTTATCAGGTATCCCATAATCAGCTTTTTGAGAAATCTCTGTCCAAAGAGCTCATATATGCCATCAAGAGTTGCTATAATCCCGATAACTTTACGTTCCTTGAGGTTGTGTTTTTCAGCCAGCTGCTCCATCAAATCCCCCATTTTTGGTATAATTACATTCTCGTCGAGTGTATCGAGAGTATAAACGAAATCTGGAGTTTTTATGGGCTCCTTAAACATATTAACCACAGCGAGATTATCCTTGACATTCAACATGTCAAATCCCACGGTTTTTGCTCTCTCGCAAAGTTTTCTCACGGGGACAGTGGTGTTTAATATAACTCCAAAAGCCCCATTTTCAATTTCGCTCTTGAGGTATTCAATACCGAGCTTCCATCCGAGACTGTACTGTCCATATGATATCAGCAGAATCCCTCCGTTGATAATCTCCCCCAACTCCCTCATGCCACCTTCACCTGTAAAAAAGCCTCCGGAAGGAAGTGTTAATAATCTACTGGTACATTTGTCTAAGATTCTGCAGAAAAAGCTTTAACAAATTAAGGACAAAAATGGAGATATAAATACCAGGTTTTATACTGATAAATGGAAATAAATATCACGTTGAGAGAAATCCTCCATCTGCAGGAATTACTGCACCGTTCACATAGCTGGCTAAATCACTTGCAAGAAATAATATCACACGTGCAACCTCATCCGGCATTCCAAAGCGCCCCATGGGAAGACGTGCATTAAAGTTGAAGGAGATGCTGATCTTTTCCATGTCGAACTTCATTACCGCCTCTTTCTTGAGTTTCTTAACTCCCTCTGTCTCTATACCTCCGGGAACCACTATATTGGCCCGGATCTTCTTTCCATACTCCCTTGCTATTGCCCTCGTTAAGGCCACCACTCCGAGCTTTGCGGCATCGTAGTGCACCAAACCTTTGGCAAATGGTAGAAAGGCCTCTATCGAACTTACATTGATTAAAACACCTCCCTTATCCTTTCTTGCCCTCACAAAGTTCTGACACATCCAAAAGATGGAGTGCAGATTCACTGCCATAACCTTTTTGTAAAAACTCTCGTCAACCTCGGTGAAGTCTCTGAACCAGTAAATGCCAGCATTGTTGATTAGAATATCCGGCTCCTCGCCCTTTAAATTTTCCCAAAGGGCATCAATTTCAATTTTTCTGGATAAATCAATCCGGTGAACGTTGACCTCGACCTCAAATTCTTCAGCTTCTCCTTTCGTTTCCCTTAGCCCGAACTCATCTATGTCAACAAGCTCAAGGTCTGCTCCAGCTTCAGCAAATCTTAATGCCGTTGCACGTCCAATTCCCGAAGCAGCGCCGGTAATGAGTGCTTTTCTCCCTTTAAGGGAAATCAGCTCATTCAGCAGTCTCCTCATACATTATTCCCCCACAATTTTCAGAACCTCCCTCTTCATCTCATCTACATTAAACAATCTTCCCCCAGAAAGCAGATGATGGAGAGCCAATCCATCCACAAGAGCCCCTAAGAGAATAGCTTTTTTCTCGGGCTCCTCAATACCTGCTTTACAGAGGAGCCGTGAAACTGACCTGATGTATTTTTTATAGAAGGTGTCCCAGTCATTGGCTCTGTTGAACTTAAGGCTCTCTTCGTAGAGCTCAAGGAAAAAGCGTGAGAGTTTTGGATTTTCAGTTATTAGCTCAAAAACAGCATCTATCAGTGTCCTAAGCTTTTCCTCTGGTGGGAGGTCTATCGTCTTTCTTTCCAAGCGCTTCAGCCACTTATCCATAACATCAGAGAGGACAGTTCTCGCGAGCTCATATTTGCTGGGAAAATAATGGAACAGACCACCTTTTGAGAGACCAGCCTTCTTCGCTATCTCCTCTACTGAAACGTCGTGATATGATTTCTCGCTGAAGAGTTCAAATGCGGCTGAGATTATCTTACGTCTCGTATTCTCTCTCTTCATCTTCAATTTAACCCCCCGAATGTTCTATACCTTGTATAACTTCACCGTGTTTTAAGGCCTCGACAACCCGTTTTGCCCATTTGCCTGCTTCCACTAAAGTTTTTTCATTTTCATTTAGAATCCAGCCGTCAAAGACCTTTCTCGCTATAATCTCTCCCTTTACAAGTTTGCACATCGTGTTAATGTAACGCCTTTCAGTGTACCTTTTTCCAAACTTTCCAAATCTATCAGCTATACAGAGTATGAAAACCGCAACTTTCTTTCCTTCAAGACCGTTGTGTTGAGTAATGAACTCTCTAACTTCCGCAAGTGGACTTTCGTAGTAAATCGGCGCTCCTACAATTATAAGATCACAGTTCTTAATTTCAGGATTTTCTTTGACATGACTAACCCTTACTTCTGCTGAATCCCGGATAGCCTCTGCCATTATCCTGACCACCTTTCTGGTGGAACCCCTCCTCGTTGAGTAGATTATACAGATCTTCATACTTTCACCTACCGACTGGTCGGTTGTTATGGATTTAAATCTTTACCCAAGTTTGCTATCCTCAGGCATTACGGTACTGCGGGATCAACTATCCAGAAGCTATCTGCGAATTCCTTTATATTAGGAAAGTCTTAAATCGCCAGAAAACAAAAATCATTACGGTGGTGGCGATGAAAGATTTCTACATAGCCCATGAGGATGACATAAAAGCCGGAAAAACAACTGATGTGTATTTTATTAGAACAAAAAAAATTTTAGAAGCAAAAGGTGTCCATAAAAAAGTTTTTGCCGATGTTAGCACGACCAGTCTTCCGAAGGGCTGGAGATGGGGGGTGCTGGCTGGAGTTGAAGAGGTTGCTAGGCTTCTTGAAGGTCTCCCCGTGAACGTCTATGCAATGCCCGAGGGAACAATATTTCATTCCTACGAACCAGTTCTTCAGATTGAAGGTTTTTATGAGGAGTTTGGAATTTATGAGACCGCTCTGCTTGGAATGCTCAGCCAAGCGAGCGGAATTGCAACTGCTGCACTGAGAACAAAGATAGCGGCTAAGTTTAAACCAGTTTACAGCTTTGGAATAAGGCATATGCACCCAGCGATAGCTCCGATGATAGACCGCTCAGCATTCATCGGTGGCTGTGATGGTGTTTCCGGCGTTCTTGGTGCAGAGATGATGGGAGAGAAAGCGGTTGGAACGATGCCGCATGCATTGATTCTGACTATCGGGGATCAGGTTAAAGCTTGGGAGTACTATGATGAGGTCATGCCTCCTGAAGTCCCAAGGACAGCTCTGGTTGATACACTTTGCGATGAGAAATTTGAGGCTCTAATGGCGGCTGAGGCTCTGGGCGAGCGTTTAACAGCAGTTCGTTTGGATACACCAAGCTCAAGACGCGGCAACTTTAAGCGCATAGTTGAGGAAGTCCGCTGGGAGTTGGATTTGAGAGGCTACACTCATGTTAAGATATTCCTGAGTGGAGGACTTGATGAGGAGAGTCTAAGAGAGTTGGCCGATGTTGCTGACGCTTTTGGAGTTGGAAGTTCAATAGCCAGTGCCAAACCCGTTGATTTCTCACTGGATATAGTGGAGATCGAAGGGAAACCTCTTACAAAACGCGGAAAACTGAGTGGAAGGAAACAGGTATATCGCTGTGAGAATGGCCACTACCACCGTGTTCCGGGAGGAAAGAAACTCGAACGCTGTCCTATCTGCGGGGCAAAAGTTGAGGCACTTCTCAGGCCGCTCATAGAAAATGGTGAGGTAGTAGCGGAGCTTCCAAAGGCGAGGGATATAAGGGAGTACGTCCTTGGGCAGGCAGAAAGGTTTGAACTGAGTTTGGAATAACCGGCTAATAAAGTGACAAAGGAGAAATGAAAGCGAGAAAAAGAGACTTCAGACCTCTTCAATGTAGATACAGCTGACTGGACAAGCCTCAGCAGCTTCCTGAGCGCAGTTGTAGAGCTCTTCATCTTCAATAACATCGACTATGACAACACTCTTGCCCTCGTCGTTCATTTCAAAAACATCCGGGCAAAGGCTTGCACAGATGGCATCTCCAATACAAACATCTTGGTCAACTGTAACTTTCCAGGCCATGGAACATCACCAAGAATAGTTGAAACGGGAGTAATATAAATCTTTCGCTGGAGTTGGGTATGGAGAACTGGTAAAACAAACAGATAAGGGACGTTAATGAACATTTTACTACAAAGTTATCTACAAATGGTCAAATAACGAATTAATGGAAAAACAGAAAAAATCACCCCACTTGCTCTATGTAAATACAAGCAGCTGTGCAGGCTTCTATGGCATCTTTCACACAATCATAGAGGCTTTCGTCAATAACTTCAACGAGAACTTTTGCCTTTCCCTCATCATCAAGCTCAAAAACCTCCGGACAAAAGCTAACACAAACAGCATCGCCGACACAGAGTTCCCTGTCAATCCAAACCTTCCATTTGGACATGGAAACCACCCGTGGAATTTATAAACCTTAGGTTATAAACTTTTCGTTAAATACTTGACAAAAATAAACTAAGCGTTGATTAATAAAGCCCAAGCTTTTTCTTATATTCAGGGCTTATTCTGTCCGGTGTCCATGGAGGATCGAACGTGAGCTCTATTTCTGCATCCTTAACTCCCGGAATTTCAAGAACCTTTTCTTCCACTGCACGGAGTATCCACATCGTTAATGGGCATCCCGGAGTTGTCATAGTCATCTTAACATAGACAATGTTATCTGGCTTTATCTCAAGCTCGTATATCAGTCCAAGATTCACAACATCGATACCAATTTCAGGATCTACAACCTCTTTAAGCTTTTCAAGTATCATTTCCTTATTTAGCTCAACCTTCTCGGAAGGGCTCTTTTCTGACCTTGGGAGTTTTATTTCAATGTTTTTAATCCCCTCAATCTTTCCAAGCTCCTGATGGAGTTTTATTAAGGTGCCATCATCTATCTCCCTATACAGCTCAACAAAGAGCGTGCCATCATCTCTGACTTCAACTTCCTTAATGAGGTCATCATCAAGAATCCCACTGAGTTTTTCAAGTACTTCCACTTCTTTCACCATGTCGCTTCACCTAAACCCAATTTAAAACACCACATTTAAACCTTTTGGGTCATTTCTGTAGAATGTCGTAGATTAAAGTTTGGGCAATCTCCTCATCAATAACCCGGGCGCGAAGTTCTCTCAAGACCCTCTGAATAGCAAAACGCTTAAGCACAGGCGTTTTTCTGGAGGCGGCCTTCCACAGAGAGCATCCAAAACCGAGGGCATACTTCTTTCCAAGAACTTCTATAGCTTCCCTTTTGTCCATAGCGAGGAATGCTGGAAGGTTCAGGACTATGAGGTTCTCCTTTCTGTATATAGATATCAATCCCGAGCTTAAAAGATCACCAGAGGCCACAACCTTTATTCCCTCTTCAAGGGCATACCTCTCAACAGCATCCATTATCATTGAGTGACATATCCCGCATATGGGGGCTTTCTTCTCAATTCTGGCACTTATCTTCTCCGTATATTCGGGAATTTCCACAAAAACTGCCCCATAGCTCTGGGCATGCAGCAGGACAGCATCTCTTATCTGTGGAAGCTTCACCATAACAGGAATAACATCAAAACCTGCCCATCTTAGAATTTTAAGGGATGCTGTACTGTCACTCCCCATTGAAAAGGCAAGGGCTATCTTCTCGTTAAGGGGGTTCCTGTCGAACTCCTTTCCATAGAGCCTGTACTCAAGGAGATCCCTTAGTCTCCCATACGCTCTCTCTCCAATCTCACCCCTTACCCTCTCCAGAGCTTCAAAGCTCTCTTGAATTCTATAGGTCTTTACAAAATCCTTTTCTATTTTCTTTATCATCATCTCTCCTGACTTCTGGAAGCTTTATTAAATTTCTCCCTGAGAACCAGATGCATCCATGTTTTTTCAAATGAAGGCGTTAGGAAACCTTTAAAAATGACCGTGGGTAACCCTTTTCACTGATAAATTCTTTCTGGAGGTGCTTGAAATGAGGGAGATTATTGAAAGAGTCAGAGAGAAAACAAACATTCCTGTTTATGAGAGAACCGTTGAAAATGTCTTAAGTGCTGTGCAGGCAAGCAATGATGTGTGGCGTATAGTAGACCTCAGCGAAGAACCGCTTCCGCTTGTGGTTGCGGTTATCACCGCGCTCCACGAGATGGACTACATCGTCTTTGATGGCAATAGCGTCGTTCTCACACAAAGCGGCAGAAAGCTGGTGGAGAAGTATGGGATAGGTGCAAGGGAAGACTACACCTGCAGACACTGTGAAGGAAAGACAGTGGAGCTTGAGGCCTTTACAGACATACTCGAGCAGTTCAGGGAGATAGTGAGGGACAGACCTCAGCCAAAGCATGACTTTGATCAGGCATATGTAACGCCGGAAACAACTATAGCCAGAATAGCCCTCATGCACACCAGAGGTGACCTTGAGAACAAGGAGGTTTTTGTCCTTGGCGACGATGACTTAACGAGCATAGCTTTGATGCTCAGTGGTCTGCCTAAAAGAATAGCCGTCCTTGATATCGACGAGCGCTTGATTAGATTCATCGAGAAGACCTCCAACGAGCTTGGTTTTACCAGTATAGACATATACACCTTTGATCTCAGAGAACCTCTACCAGACTACGCACTTGGAAAGTTCGATACATTCATCACTGACCCGCCTGAAACAGTTGATGCAATACGTGCCTTCGTTGGCAGAGGAATAGCGACGCTCAAGGGGCCGGGGTGTGCAGGCTACTTTGGTATAACAAGAAGAGAAAGCTCCCTCGATAAGTGGCGTGAAATCCAGAGGCTTCTCCTTAACGAATTTAAGGTTGTAATTACTGATATCATTAGGAACTTCAATGAGTATGTGAATTGGGGATATGAGGAAGAGACCAGAGCTTGGAGGCTTCTTCCAGTCAAAGTCAGACCCTCCTACAACTGGTACAAGAGTTACATGTTCAGAATACAGACTCTCAGGAATTCAAAGGGCTTTGAGGACAGAATTACAGTTGGTGATGAACTCTACAACGATGAAGAAGCTTCAACAACTTGATTTCTTTTTATTCAACCTTTCCAGCTGCTTATAAATGTTAATTTGAGCATTTCGACAGAAATTTTATAAGACCTTCACCTGCTTTTAATTTGATGGTTGGGAAGAAGGAAGTGGTAATCACACAAGAAAAGCGTGAGAGAACGCTCAAGTTTAAGAAGCTTCAGGTTAAGCGGAGGAATATATTGATCCTTGCCATAGCAATATTTATCGCTAACGTGTCCTTTGGGATGGCTTTTCCATATCTAAGTGTTTATATGCGTCTCTTAGGTGCAGGTATGTTTATGGTTGGTTTTTTAAGTGTAGCCTTCAACCTAACCTCAACGGTCTTCCAGTATCCCTTTGGCTGGCTTTCGGACTCGACCGGAAACAGGAAGAGTTTCATAGCCTTTGGTATCCTCTCCATCGGGCTGTTTTATATGGGAATGGCATTCGTTAGCTCTCCTACCGGGGTTTTAGTTCTAAGAACCCTCCAGGGGATCTTCGGCTCCGCCATGACCTCGGCACATTCGGCCCTGATCTCAGAGCTGTCAACGAGAGCAGGCTCGATATTCGGTCTCTTCAACTCAATTGAGAACGCAGGTTTTATGATGGGCAACTTCCTAGGTTCGGTTATAGTTAGTTACCTCGGGATAAGGAAGCTCTTCGTTCTGTCTGGTTTTCTGCTCTTCATCTCGGCCGGGATAGTGCTCCTCATAAACGAACGCCCGAGGGGAAAACGCTCTCTCCTCGGCATTATTCTCGTCCGGGATGGAAGAGAGAGCTGGCGGGCAACAATTGAAGGCTCGGCTTTCAGAAAGCTCATGCACGGTTACCTCGGCATCTTCTACGTTACGGTCTTCCTCGTCATGATAGCCAGCGGGCAGTTCTACAGCGTTTCTTCCGTTTACTTCCGCGAGACCTTTGGGGACTGGAGCGTCGGCGTTATCTTCGGTATTGAGAGCCTTGCAGCGGCTTTGACAGGTTACCTCCTCGGGAAGCTGATAGATAGGTATGGGGCCAAGAGGTTCTATCACATAGCCATAGCGGGCTATGCCCTGGCTTTTCTGCTCTACGCCTTTGTTAAAAACGTCTGGCTCGTCTTTGGCGTTGCCTTCCTCTCCGGGGTGAAGTGGGTTCTGACAATAAACTCGACCTCTGCTTACGTTGCCCAGAACGTCAAAGTGAGCGAGAGGGCCCAGGGAATGGGCTTGCTGAACGCCATGATGAGCCTCGGCTGGGTCGTAGGCCCTCTCCTCGGGGGCTACTTCTCTGGGATAAGCTTCACCCTGAACTTCGTGAGCACGCTGATTCCCCTCGGGCTGGCCTTCGTTTTGGCCCTCAGACTGCCAGGGTGATGCACTCCGGAGGAACGTGCCCGACTATTCTAACATTCTTCCCGGCTTTGTAAATTCTCAGGCCTCTCTTCCTCAGGCAGTTGGCGTCTATGACGAGAAGAACTACGTCCCTCCCGTGCCTCCTGCCCGTTTCGAGGGCCTCTTCCCTCTTCGTCGTTAGGTGGACGAACTGCCGCTTCATCGGTTTGAGTCCTTCTTTCAGAATCCGCTTGAAGTTCCTCCTCGGCGTCCCGTGGTAGAGAATCCTGGCATCCCTGTCCTCTTCATGATCCAGCTCAACCTCAAAGCTGTGGCCGTAGCGGGCGCGGATTTTTCCGTCTCTAATCTCGTAGCGTCCCTTTGCATCGCGGGCGACTATCTCTCCCACGAACTCCTCAGTTACGTCGGGGTAAACGCCCTTCAGGGCATTCACGAGTTCCTCCAGGGGGACGAAGCCCTCCACGTCAGGTTTAAGGCCGAACTCTTCCGGTGAGTGTCTTAGAATGTAGGCCATCAGCCTGCTGATCCTTCTTCTTGAGGTCATCATGAGAGTTAACCGAAGAGAGCTCAAAAAAGTTTTTCTGTTACGGTTACTCCTCCAAATACTGTATAAGCTCGCGGTTATTCATGTTTTTTATTAATCCAATACTTAGCGCATGTTTGAGAAGATACTCGGGAAAATCTGAGCCCTCAAAGAACGCTCTAACTCCGACCTTTGGGACGTAGAACACGTAGATTCTCTTCTCGTTCTCACAGATTTTCGCATTTGCTACCATAAAGCCTTTCTCAATATTGACCCTTATCACTTCAAAGCCAAAAACCTCAGCTAAGCCAAGAAACATCTCGAAAAGCTTCGCTTTAGCCTCCTTTAGAGACTTGTTCACTGCTTGCTTTGATATGCCAAGCCTCTCAGCTATTTCAATCTCCCTGAGACCTTTAGCCCTCAGGAGCCAGATTTCTTCCATTCTGTCAGGTAGTTTGAGCATTTTGGGTCACCCTTAGGAGAGTTTTAACGACCTCATTTGTGTTTCCATCTACGGATACCAATAGATATTTGTGTCTGTTTGACTTTACAAGCAAATACCGTTTTCTGTTATCCACGAATTCCCAAATGAACCAAGGACCAAATATCACTCCAAGGAACGTATGAAACATAACATCGTCGTGCCTAAAAGGTATCCCAAAAAGATGGAATGTCCAAAAGAGCAGGGGCAACAAGAATACCGTGAAAGACACGACAGTAACAAAATGTTTCTTGAGCTTTTTAATCGGGAATACAAACACAATTAGAAAAATCGCTGTCCAGTACACTGACATCACGGTGTCAATTAGCCAAAGTTGTGGATACTTGCTTGGTGGGTTCAGTAGAGTGAGAGTAGCGTTGGAAATGAATATCATGGGGATTAAAATCTCCCCCTTGAAGTATTTTATCAGCATCGCTCTATTTAGTTCGCTCAAATTCGTTATTTCGTTGATATCCTCAATTTCGATTTTCAAAAAACCAAATGCATATCTAAGGATAACTTTTGTGTCAGTTATCAGTATATCCTTTCCCCAAGAGGCAAATATAAGAAACCATCCAATCAATTCACAAATCGTGCTGTAGGGATGAGGTAAAAATTGCAATCCAAGAACATTCAAGAGAAAACCCAGGATAGCCAACAACAAAGGGATTCCACTTGAATTCACAGGGCTTACGTTTTCAAGCCTCATGCGAACACCTCTTAACAAGCAATTCCTTTATAATCTTACCGGCATTCTTACACTCCAGGAGGTAAACCGCTTTTTTTGTTCTGATCATTATGTAGTCCCTTTCATAAAACCATGGGATGGCTATGAGAAGGATAATTGCGGTGCTCATGAGCACAAAAATATCATCCCCGGTGATGCTTCCAGTTTTTAAATAAAGTGCAAGGGCTTCGAGAGGTACAAGGATGCATACGAGGAGCTCAACAATCTTTTTCTTTGAAAATGGTGTGGTAAAAGCAGAGATGTAAAATAATCCCCAGACTATCAGCCCAATGTCTCCGAAATAATATCCTTTCAGAAGCCCACGTGGTAGAGTTATTAAGTCAAAAATGGCATAAACAATGAAACTCATGAACAGGAATATCTCCCACTTGAAATACTTAGCAATCGTGCCTTTTTGAAGTCTGCTGAGAACCGCTATTTCTTCAATTTCGTTGAACGGGATTTTTATCTTCAACACTCCAAAGGCATATTTCAGTACAATTGAATCCCCCTCAATCTCAGCTCCCGTTCCCCAGGATGCAAACAAAATGAGCCAGCCAAGAATCCATAAGGGCCAGTATGCCTCAGACATCACTCTGGGTAGAAGGACAATAAGAGAGAATGCTATAACACCAAAAACAAAAGGAATTCCGCTGAAGTTCATAGGTGTCACATTTTCAAGCTTCACTCCTGCATCACCTTCGAGAGTTCTCTGATAAGCTCACCATAATCACCAAAGCAAACCAGAGCATAGCAACCCCTGTTGCTCTCAATCAGAATGACGTTTCGCTTAAGGCTTATGGACATGAAAATAACGAAGCTTATCACTAAAAGGAGATAGGACATGACGAGAAGAGGAAGTGCTTTCCCGATGGGTTTGAAAATTACCAAAATCATCAGAAGGAGAACCGCCAGAACGATTGCCACAATGATTGTTGCTTTTCTCAGGAATTCCCTGTAATTGGAGAGCGTCATCGTGAAGTATAGGATGAGCATTATGCCTACAAAAGCCGGAATCAGCAAAAACACAACGTATTTTAGTGGAATTGTTGTGCCTTTCATGAAAATGTAGATGTAAGGGAGTATGAGAATCAATACTGGCACGAGGAGTGCTTGTCGAAAGTATCTCGCTATCCTGCCCCTCCTGAGCTTTGTTATGTCTGCTATCTCTCTAATTTCTGAAATTTCAATTTTTATAAGCGGCTTAGGGAAGCCATACTTTAGGATAAGCTTTCCGTTTTTGACTTCAACCCCCTTTCCAATCGAAACAATAAGTAGGACCCAAGCAACCCAGAATGTTGCGAATCCAAGCTTTGGATTTCCTGATACGTTGAAAAACATTGCCACAACTATTAACACCATTCCAAGCGAGTTTAAAATTCCCGGAAAACCGCTGTAGGAGGCAGGATAAACGTTTTCAAGCTTCACCTCT
>Ga0256914_1002365_pt1 | contig 15850 bp, 17 predicted proteins | sample HulkmetaG_FD_191571 | JGI IMG/M metagenome (GOLD analysis project Ga0256914, IMG submission 191571) | Hydrothermal chimney microbial communities from Main Endeavour vent field at the Juan de Fuca Ridge, Pacific Ocean - Hulk | ecosystem: Environmental > Aquatic > Marine > Hydrothermal vents ... | reverse complement strand
TGACAGATATTGTCCTCAAATCATATACTAAATCTATGCCCAGCAAATACTACCAACGCAATTTTCAACCAGGACACTATTATCACCTTTTCAATCGCGGCGCCTTCAAATCCACTATTTTTCTAGATAAAGAAGACTACCAAACTTTCACTGACATTCTTCGCTACTACCTCACTCGCACTTTCCATGTTGCCCGCTCCAAAGCTCACCAATACACTGCCCGCAAACAAAATGTGAAAGAACGCTTCTTTCACATTAGCGCTCAACCAACCTTTCAGTTAATCGCCTACTGTCTCATGCCCAATCACTATCACTTCCTTATTAAACAAACTCAATCACCAACCCCAAACAACAACATCAGCAACTTCATCAAACAAATCTCTCTCGCTTATTATCGATACTTCTCCAAAAAACATCAGCACAACGGTTCCCTCTTTCAAAGTCGTTACAAAAACGTCAAAATCGAGTCAGACGAACAACTTCTTCACCTCTCTAAATACATCCATCTTAATCCTCAAAAACTAGTTAAAAATCTCTCTGATTATCCTTACTCATCTTATCCTGCCTACATCGGCCAAACTCTCACTCCTAAATGGCTTCATCCCGAACACATTCTTGAACTTCCCTACTTCCTCAACACCAAAAACCCCCTTCAAAAATACCAACGCTTTGTTGAACGAGACAAAAACCAGCTAAATCTAATCAAAAGTCTTACACTCGACTAATCAAACATCATCTTCATTATCCAATTTCTTGCTTCTATAGCAAATTCTCCCAACTCCTCTCCCTCCATAATCGATCTTCCAAAAATTAATCTTCCAAATCTCTGTCCTTGTTTTATCTTTTCACCTTTGCCTAACACCCCATCTGTCAACACAAACTCATCCTTTCCCAACCTCTCTTCCCCAAAACCATTTCTTACCCACCTAAACGAACCCTCTTTATATTGATAAATTCCAGGACTTAATTCTTTCTTGCATTCCAAATCTCCAATTTCATAATCCTTCAAAATTAATTGCCCAGCCTTAATATCCACTCGACCATAACTCTTATTTATTTTCTCAACATCAAACTTACTTTGTTCGTTTAACCACTCATAATAATGAACCAATTCCAACGAAGTTAGACCATGCCATTTAGCTATTAAACTTGAAACAGGAAAATTACCTGTTAGCCTACTATTACACTCTCCCACTATTAATTCACCTTTACTTAAAAATAAATCCAAACCAAACACTCCCCGATATCCTATCTCATTTAATTTTTTACCAACCAATTTTACAATTCTCTCAATCCTTTTCCTATCAACAGAAATATTACCCCAACTACTACCATAAAACCTACCTTCCTTATCTACTAATTGCTTTCTTATCTCTCCAACTACCACTCCCTTTTTAGTTACACAACCATTAATTGCTAATTCCTCTCCCTTAATATAATCCATCACCAAAATTCTTTTTCTTTCAATTATCCACTTCTTCAATTTATTATAATCATCCCTTCCTCTTACTAACAAAGTTCCTCTTCCCCCACCATTTACTCCATCACAATCTTGTAATACTTTCCAATTTTTTTTCCTTTTCCAAATCGAAACCCACTTCTTAATTTCTCGTTTTCCTTCTAATTCTTTGGCTTGGGGTAATTTTAAATTTAATTCTTCCTTGATTTTAGTAAACTCACATTTATTCTCTAACTTTTGCCTCAACTGCCACGGGACTACTAACAAACCCGCCCCTAATTTCCTTACTAACTTTTCTATTTTTTCACTTGATCTATAAGTCGCTATATAATCTACTTGCATTTTTTCAAGGAACTTAAGGCTCCGTTCCAAAATTTCTTCAGTCGTTTCCCCACCGACAACTTTAATTTTTAATTCCAAATCTTCAACTCCAAACCCACTTCTTCCGCTCATGATCATAAACTCCCAACCCAATTCTTTCAAACTAATCCTTGAAAAAGCAGTTACACCTACACCCACAATCATTACTCCACTCCTTTATGGCACAATCATAAATCCCTTCAAATCTCGTCTACCAACCAACATTTTATATCTCAAACGACTTCTGTCTGTTACTGAAAATAAAGTCTTAATCTTCCGACCCGCTAAGTAAAAAGTTCCTTGAACCACTAATCGCTTTCTCCTTCCCAAAGCACTTCGAAAATAGTTCTCATACAGTATATTACTCCTTTTTAAAAGTCCCAATTCTTCCGCCAATTTCCTATCAATTGAGGAAGAATCTGCTCCAGTATCAATTTTAGCCTTCAACTTAACTTTCTCTCCTTTATCATTAACTATTTCCACTTCTTCCACTACTCCAATTGTTTTTCTGCCCAACCCTTTTTCCATTAGCTTGGGATCAGCAAATAAAGCTCGCCCTACTCTTACCCCTTGCTTCACACTCGTAATTTTTAAACCCTCAACTCGTTGCAATCGCTCCCATAAACCTGCCATATTAGCCAACTGAATCTTCAAGCCAGGTTGAGCATTAATCTCCAATACCATCGGTTGTTCTCCAACTAACTCACCACGTCGGTTAAATCTAGGTTGCAACACTAAATCAACTCCCACATAACCTAATGGCACTGCCTCTTGTACCTTTACCGCAGTTTCTAAAACTTCATCCCAACTCGGTATTTGCAAATGCCTAACTTTCCTTCTTGTTCCTGGCAAAAAAGTAATCGGTTTCGAATGATGAATTGCATAAGTGGTTACACCTGTCGCAATATCAATTCCAACCGCCACTGCCCCCTGATATAAATTAGCTTTTCCCCCAGATTCTTCCGTCGGCAATCGTAACATTGCCATTACAGGCACTCGATTAAAAACAATCACTCGCATATCTGGAGTCCCATGGTAAGCATATTTTTTAAAAACTGGATGAATCCGAATCAATTCCTCAATATAAGCCCTATCCGCTAAATCATCCATCGAATAACGCCCCTGCAAAATATCACCAATATGCAACTTCAAATCTGCTGTCGTTAACACATTGCCATCACTATCTAACCACTCACCAGCATACTTCCCTACCCCATCAATTATTAAAATCCCTTGTCCTCCTAAGCCATTGTTGGGTTTAATCACAAAACCATTTCTCGGTAAACCTAAAAAATCTAACTTTTCTAATTCCTCCCTATCTCTAACAACACCGTAGGTTTTTGGAACTCGAATCCCAGCTTCTTTCAAAACTCGCTTAGTTAATAGTTTAGAGTTAGCAATTTTCTTACCTCGTTTCGTGTTATATCTCGAGGTATACAAATGATTTCTCGAATTTAAACCCAAAACTTTATTCTTCATCCTTTATTCTTCTTCATCCCCTTTAACAATCGGTCTAAATTTAAAATACTCTAGTAAACGCAACCCCACGTATTTAGCCATAAAGTAATCAAAAATCGCCACCCCAAAGAAAACAACTTCCGAATGCAACAACACCATCCGCTGGACAAAATCTAAACCAATCAGAAACGAAATCATAATCGCCAACACAAAAGTTGTAACCATTAAAGACCAAGCCTCTCGCCACGACCGCCCTACTTGAACATCAATAAAAGACTCGGCTAATAACATCAAAATTAAAATCGGAAAGATTCCCACTGTAATTAAACCACTATAATTTATATAAGAAGCTCCCAATAAAGCTAGAAAAACTCCTAACGACACAAACCATAAAAGTAAAGCCATTCTCGGTAAATACTGCAACTTCAATCTTCTTAAAAAAATCCTTGCTAAAGTAGCTACCAGCAAAATAATAGCGAACAAAACCACTCCTACTCCAATCCCTGTTGCCAAAAACCCAATTGCTAACAAAGAGGGTGTAAAAATACCTAACCCCCTCACTCCAATCAAATGTCTAGCTGCTGCCACCACTGCCGCTACCAGAGGAAACAGCAACACTAAAACAATTGTATTAACTGGAACCCCATTCTTGACAGCTTGAAAAATCGCGTAACGTAAAAAATTATTCCATCTTAACTCATTAACAGGATTTTCTTCCAAAACTTTTTCAAGTTTACTCTTGACCTCTCCTCGATTTTCAGTAATATCAGACTTTTTTTCTACTACCTTCTCTACAATCCCAGAAGTAGTCGCTGCCAAACTTGCTTCTGCACTCTGGGTAGCTAGTTGAGGTGTAGGAATTACTTCAGCTTGCACCAACCACAATCTTGGCCCCGCCAAAACTAGCACTATCAGACTTAACAAAGCCATTCGCCACTTCATGGCTTTATTATAACTAATATATCCTGATTCTGCCTATCTTACTTCAACTCCGAATCGATTAAGCTTTTAAAAGCTGAATAAGGTTGAGCTCCAACTAACATTTTACCGTTAATAAAGAAAGTTGGAGTTCCATTAGCCCCGATCTTTTTGGCTAAATCTAAATCTTTTCCTACCGCTTCCGCCACCTTATCGTCCTTTTGACAAGCTCTAATATCAATCCCTAATTGATCACCATACTTAGCAAACAAACTAACTGCGTCTTTTGCTGTCTCCCATTCCTTTTGATTTTCAAACAACTTATCATGCATTTCCCAATATTTTCCTTCTTTACCAGCACAATAAGCAGCAATAGCAGCTTCCTCAGAATATTTATGAAAAGGCAAAGGTAAATTACGCAAAATATAACGAACCTTTCCTGTGTCAATATATTCTTTTTTAATCTGAGGATAAGTTTGCTGAGCATATCTTTCGCAAAATGGACACTGATAATCGGTAAATTCCACAATCGTTACTGGAGCATTTTCTTTTCCTTCAACCGCAAAAGGATCTTTGATAATTTCTTGCCACTCCTCTTTTGTTAACTCTGTCTTCTTTTCTGGCTGAGCCGCTTCTGCTGCTGGCTTATTATTACCACCTACCTGTGCCTGACCTGAACGTAACAAATCATACTTAGTTTTATAAGATCCTAAAAAGTAAGCTCCAATAACCAACAAGCCTACTAACACATAATTAATTACATCATTCTTATTTTTCATATACCTCCTTTACTTAAATGCTTTCATGGCTTTAACTACGCGATCTACTGACACAGCATAGGCAGCCATTCTCATATTTGCTAACTCTTTCAATTCTTTCATATCTACCATCTCTTGCCAAGCTCTATCCATAATTTTCTTTAGCTTAGCAAAAACATCTTCCTTGGACCAATAATATCCTTGTAAATTCTGAACCCATTCAAAATAAGACACTGTTACTCCTCCAGCATTGGCTAAAACATCAGGAATTGAAACTACTCCCCTCTCTGCCAAAATCTTATCTGCTTCTGGAGTAACTGGTCCATTCGCCATCTCAATTATGGCCTCAGCTTTAATTCTGTCAGCATTTTCATGAGTGATAACATTCTCTAAAGCTGCTGGCACTACTACTGTTACTGGCAACTCTAACAATTCCTCATTACTCACTTCTTGACTGTTCGCAAATCCAACTACACTTCCTGTTTCCTGTTTATGTTGTAAAACTGCATCTACATCTAAACCTTCGGGATTATAAATACCACCTTTAGAATCAGACAGAGCCACTACCTGATAACCTTCATCTTGAGCTAACTTCGCAAACCAGTAACCTACATTCCCAATTCCTTGAACTGCCAGTTTCACTTCATTTTTATTCCAACCCTTGTATTGGGTTAAATTTAGTAAAGTATAAAATCCTCCCATTCCCGTAGCTTCAGTTCGACCCAACGATCCTCCAATCTCCACTGGCTTGCCTGTAAATGTAGCTCTCCAATTCACTAACTTATCCTCACCTTTTTCTCTCTTAATCTCTAACAATTCATCAATCATCCAAGCCATAATTTGGGAATTTGTGTTAACATCAGGCGCTGGTACATCTCTCCAAGGACCGACAAATCCCTCAGCCCATTTTGCATAGGCTCGAGACAATCTCTCTAATTCAGTTCTTGATAGTTCTTTAGGGTTAACAATAATTCCTCCTTTACCTCCCCCATAAGGAATACCTACTACGCTACACTTCCATGTCATCCACATTGACAAAGCTTTTACTTCCGCTTCACTCACATTTTGATGAAATCTAATTCCTCCTTTGTAAGGACCTTTAGCATTATTATGTTGGCTCCGAAAAGCTTGGAATTTTTTCTTACTACCATCATCCATCTCAATTTCTAACTCAGTCATATGTACTTTATCAGGTACCGATAAACGCTCTTTTATCTCTTCATCTAATCCTAAAACTTCAGCTACAGCTTCTAATTGAGCCACTGCATTTTGATATGGATCTTTAATCATTCTAACCTCCTTATATATAAATTAATTTTTCGAACTTTCTAAATAACGTTCTACATCTAAAGCCGCCATTACTCCTAAACCAGCTGCAGTAATGGCTTGTTGATAACGAAAATCAACTACATCTCCAGCGGCAAAAACTCTCTCTTGGCTAGTCATTAGGGGATATCCTTTAAGCCAATCACTTTCTCCGCTGGTCAAATTTGTTTTTATATACCCCTTATCATCTAACTCTATTCCTGATCCCTGTAACCACTCTGTTGCCGGCAAATGCCCAATTGCTAAAAATAAACCATCTGCTTCTACCTCCTGTTCTTTCCCATCAACCCTTAAAACAAGGCCTTCAAGTTTATTTTCTCCTTTAACTGCCTTCACTTCTGTCTTCCACCAAATCTTAACTTTATCTTGATTGTTGAAAACTCGCCGTTGCATCGCCTTACTAGCTCTCAAAACATCTCGCCTCACTAATAGATTAACTTTATTAGTAAACTTGCTCAAAGCCATGGCGTCTTCAATTGCTGCATCACCCCCACCAACCACAAACACTTTTTTATCTCTAAAAAAGGCCGCATCACAAACTGCACACATCGACACTCCTCGACCAATTAAACGTTCCTCACCTATCTTTAGCATTCTTGGTTTAGCTCCTGTTGCAATAATCACTGCTTCAGCTTCATACTCTTTCTCTCCTACCAAAACCCCCACTTTGTCTTCTTCCACTTTTAATCCAGTTGCCTCTTCAAACACCATCTCGGCCCCAAACTTAGTCGCCTGTTGCCTCATTCGCTCCATCAACTCTGGACCCAAAATCCCTTCTGGAAAAGCCGGAAAATTTTCTACTTCCGTTGTTTGAGTTAACTGTCCCCCTGGTTGAGTCCCTGTTAAAATTAACGGTTTTAACTCAGCTCTGGCCGTATAAATACTCGCCGCATAACCAGCTGGACCAGAACCTATTATTATTACCTTTCTCATCTTTCCTCCAATAATTGATCTCTAACTTCAATTACTGGTTGTTAACTTGCGCCAGTAAATCCTCATACATTTGTTTACCTGCAAACCCAATCTTCCGCCCAATTTCCTTTCCATCTTTAAACAAAATCACCGTCGGAATACTCATTACTCCGTATTTCATTGCTACTTGCTGATTATCATCTACATTCAATTTACCGATTTTTACCTTACCCTCGTATTCTTCTGCTAACTCATCAATTACCGGACCTGCCATCTGACAAGGACCACACCATGGTGCCCAAAAATCCACCATTACTGGTAAATCACTTTGTAAAACTTCTCTCTCAAAATTTTCATCTGTAAAAGTTTGAGTTTTATCTGACATTCTATCCTCCTTTAATTTAGATTATTGTATTTTAAATAATTCTTTTAAAATCCTGTCCAGCTTATCACGTTCTCCTCGCCAACTACAAGCTACTGCTTCTCCAGAAAGAATTCGTTTTCCTGCTGCGGCCAGCGCTTCTCTGGCAGCGCTAATCTGAGTTACAACTTCCAAACAACCCCTCCCTTCTTCATACATTTTAATTACCCCTTCTATCTGTCCTCTAGCTCTCTTTAATCTCACCAAAACCTCATCCTGCTGTTTATTGTTAGTTGGCTTTATTTTAGTTCTCATTTTTAGATTAAACCTATTATGATACCCCCACCCCGTATATGTCAAATCTCTAACCACAAACTTAACAAACCAAAAACCAAGCTAATTCCCCCTAAAAAAACTAGTTGCTCCTCCTGACTCACTACTCGTTTAATTTGCCAAAATAGACGCTTGTTTAGCTGTTCTTTATCTCGCCGTTGCCATCGCCAAGCATCAACTAAAATATGCCACATTAACCCCATTACCACTCCTTTCCCAAACCAACTAGATGTTGAAGTAATACTAAAAAGACCTAAAATCACCCATATTCCCATAAATAAAGCTGAACGAAAAACCAATCTTTGTTGCTCAGTTCTCCGAGCATCAACTAAATCCAAAGCTTGTTTATAACGCTTTTTCTGCCACCAATACCTCACTTGCTGACTTAATTGTTCGTGAGGATACATATAAACATAAACTAACCTATCTAAAAATAACAACCACACTCCTACAATCACCCCTAACTCAAATAAACAAAAACGTTGCCAAAAAAAACTTCCTCCCCCACCCTTCAATAAACTCAACCCCAATATAATCGCCCCATAACCTAAACCCAACCATAAATGTTTCCACAAATACCGCTTCATAATTTCACTATAACATAGTTATAATAGGCTCTAACATGCTTAATACTTGGTCTCAATTTAATCAAGGCTGGCTTCCTGTTTCTCCTCGCCATCAAATTTACTATGCTGAATACGGAGACCCTGACGGCATTCCTATTCTCTCTATCCATGGCGGCCCAGGTTCCCAAAGTAAACTCAGCCACTTAGAAGTTTTACCTCCAGGTGTTAGAGCTATCCTCTTTGATCAACGTGGCTGTGGTTTAAGCAAACCTTTTGGAGAACTTAAGCAAAACACTACCCAAAATCTTATCAGTGATATGGATAAACTTCGCCGTCATCTCAATATTGATAAATGGATTTTAGTCGGAAACAGTTGGGGATCTACTCTAGCCTTACTTTATGCTGAAACCTACCCTCAACATACTCTTGGTTTAGGTTTAAGAAGTGTTTTCTTAGCAAGACCTCAAGATGTTTTATGGAGTTTTAGTCGCCAAGGAGCTGGTCGTTTTTATCCTGATGGCTGGCATCAATTAGAGATCTTTGCCAAAACTCACAATCTTCAACTAGACAATCTCTTAGATCAAGGCTGGCATATTCTTACTCAAACTAATCAAAATCTTCAAAACCAATTCGTTCAAGCTATCAGACAATGGGAATGGCATCTCATGAAATTTGAAAAAGACCCTTCTCAACTTCCTCCAGAAATTACTCCTGAAGACATTGCTATGACCAAACTTTTCTGGCACTACTGGAAAAACGACTTCTTTCTCAAACCCAATCAAATCTTAACCAATCTTTCAACTATTAACCATCTTCCAGCTGTTATTGTTCATGGTCGCTACGACCTCGACTGTCCTCCAGAACAAGCTTGGCAAATTCATCAAAATCTACCAAAATCTGAACTCTTCTTCAGCTCTCACGCCAGCCACCACCTAAATAATGACGCTAAGCTTTGGTTTCGGAAACTCCTTTCCTCTCTTCTCTTAATTGTTTAAGTTTCCACATAAACAAACGAGCCTTTGATTTTGGTTTGTAAGCATCTTTAACAAACAATCGCGCCTGTTCTAACAAGGACCTATCTTCTTCTTTAGCTAACTTGATATACAACGATTTATGTTTCTCATCATCTAACTCTAAAGCCAAACGATAACCATAATCTTGAAACTCCCTTGATATATACTTGCCCTTATCATCCAGATTATAATCTAACAAAATCTGTTGCATTGATTGCAAACCGCCTCGTTTTTTCTTCATATCTTTATCTGACTCTCCCGTGACTGAATAATTCCTACAAGCACCATTAAAGCTGTAGCCGAAAATAAGATCTCTCGCCAACAATCGCAATAAATTCCTATTAACCACAAACTTAAATAAACTATTACTCCTAAAGAATAGGTCAGGGTTCGATAAGTATAATAGGCAATTTCATGCATCCGCCTTCCTCCAAGAACAATATAGTCATCGGATATATTTCGATAACTCACTCCAAAACCGCCTAAAACACCATCGGCTATTATCACACCCTTAACCGTTCGAATTCCTATCTTAACTAACCAAATTAGACTATAAACAAAAGCTACTCCTCCAAATAAAGCTTCATCTTCTTTTCCTCCTTTCTGGTACAACCAATCAAAAATAATCCCAGTTAATAACCGGTACAGTAAAGCTACTAAACCAATCAATGAAAATATCCATCCCATAGTTTCCAACTTAATTCCTAAAAACCAAATTACCAATGGCCACACAATAGTACTTGAATAATCATCAAACACTCTAGCAACTGTACCTATAGCTTGATGATAAAATCTTCGATCTCTTAACCACCGCCAAAAACCCCTCCAACTCACTCCATTACGATGCTGATGAGGAGGCATCGACCATAAAGGTATTATTGAAACTACTAGAATAGCAAAAGCCAATAAATATAATTCTCGAAATCCCCACCAAGTAATAATTGCTGCTCCCGCTATCGGACCTAACATTGCCCCCACTCGATCTAAAGTACTCAAAAATCCCATTTGCTTCCCTACTTCTTCCTTTCTTCCATCTAAAGACAAAACACTAAATCTCGAAATCCAGTACAAGGGAATATTCATCCCTAACAACCAACCCGCTACATAAACTAACCACCACACCTTACTCGCCCCACACAAAGCTAAAAAGTAACCCACCAAAAACAAAACGCTTACAGCTACACTTTTACGAAAACCAATTTTTTCAATCACCTTTGACCACTTAATCGCTCCCACCAAAACTGTCAATCTTACTACTAAATAGTAGCTCACTAAAGCCGCTAAACCCGCCTTTGTACTTCCTAACAACTGGCTCATAATTTGGTAAATATAAATTGGTGTAAAAATTCCTACCAATGAAAATGCTAATGACCTTAACATCGTATTCACATAAAAAGCTCGCATCCCATTTAAACCTCGATGGCTAATTTTTTCCGGCAAATGTCTTGTTTTCCAAGCTCCCATATAAGTTTTAGTTTAAAACACCAACTCGTTTATCACAAACACAATATACCCTAATAATAATATCGTCCCTTCCCACCATTCTAACTTTTGTTTTGTCATCGCAAAGCCCCAAAACAAACCAAACAAAACCACAAAACTTACCGTTCCTACCCCATAAGCCACTAACCCCCCATCTACCTGAACAGGATTAATTAAAGCTACTAATCCCAAAATTAAAGTTGAGTTAGCCACAATACTACCCAACAAATCTCCAAACACCATTCCTGTTTCCCCTGCCCTAACCGCCTTAAACTCAAACATCAACTCTGGCAAGCTAGTTCCTAAAGCTACCAAGATCAAACCTATTAACAATAAAGGTAAACCCAAACCTACAGCTACTCGTTCTGCCAACTCCACTACCACATAAGAACCACCCACTAACCCGCCAATTCCTAACAATAACTTAAATAGGTTAGCTTTCAATTTCGGTTTATGCCAAATAGAAAATAAGCGCTTTTGCCAATTGTGTTCTTCTTTTTCCAACAACTTGTTTTCTTCCTTTAAAATCGTCGTTACATAAATTCCATAAACTAATAATAAAACTACTCCATCTACCCTAGTTAATCGCCCATCAACCAACATCAATAAAGGTAAACATCCAGCCAAGAAACTTAACCACAAATCTCTTTTCATAAATTTTCCCTTTACTCTAATACTTCCTCCTACCAAAGCCGCTCCGCCTATCACCAATGATAAATCGGCAATGTTTGAACCCAAAACATTGCCTAAAGCAATACTTGAATCACCCTCTAAAGCTGCTGCTAAACCTACCACCAATTCTGGCAAACTAGTAGTTAAAGCCAATAGGAAAGCTGTTAATCCAAACTTATCTACCTTAGTCTCTCTAGCTATAACTCTTAGCCCTCCCACTACCCACTCAGTTGCCTTTACTACCCCCAAAACTGCCAAAAATAATAAACTAACTTCAATAAACTTCATGACTCTAATTTTCTTAATTCTTCCACTTCTTTAAGATTAGTTATCTGAATTACTTCCTTATCATCTCTAAATCTCACTAATCGAGGAAACCGTAAAGCATAGCCTGCCGTATGAATAGGTGATTTAGTTATCTCATCAGCCTCAATCTCTACAACCACTTTGGGAACTACCCACACATCAGGTTCTAAATTCTTATCTACTTCAAACTCAACCGGTTTCTCCTTCACTTCCCACTGACTCAATCTTGATTTCATTTCTTGCCACTGTTCATCACTTAACCCCGTTCCAATTTTGGCAATAGTCACATAACTCTCTCCTCGCCTTACTCCTACTAAAAAAGCTCCCAAACCAAACTTGTTTCGTTTACCTCGACCCCGATAATAACCCATAACCACACAATCTAAAGTATCTGCTAATTCTTGCTCATGAGCTCGTTTATACTTAACCCAATTAAAATTTCTTGCTCCTGCTTGATAAACCCCATCCAATCGCTTACACATCATTCCTTCCAAACCTTGATCAATCCATTTTTGAAACCATTTTTGCATCTCTTTTACTCTAGCTACTAACTTCATTTCTGTAAGTTCAAATACCTGTTCTGCTTCTGCTAAAACTGATTCTAACTTCTGTCGCCGTCGCCAATACTCCCAACTTAACAACTCTTCATCAGCATACAACAAATCAAAACTAAAAACTTTCATTGGGATTTCTTTAGCTGTCTTCCCTACCGCATGTTTTCTTTTTCGCTTAACTGTTTCTTGAAAAGGTAGTAACCGACCAGTTTCACTATCATAACCTATCGCCTCACCATCTAAAATTAAGTCTTGGCCAACTTTTTGCCTCAACTCAATTCCTGCCGCTACAATTTCTGGAAATTGATGGGTAATATCCTCCATTCCCCGCGAAAACACTTTCACCTCAACCCCACTCTCTTCTCCAAACAACTTTAATCTTGATCCGTGACTCTCAGACTTCGAATTTTGAGTCATAGCTTTAGGTTTATAAAGATGTACTTGCACTCTCATCCCATCTAACTTTGGCTCCACTGCCACTAAAAACACCTCGTCCCCCTCTCTCCTCCCTTCTTTCTCTAATAACTCCGAACTTTGAGCTATCACTTTAAACTTTTCCCTTTGCATTTTTAACTTATTCATAATCTCTTCCATCGTTCCTAACCTCTCTGCTTTTGCTGGCCTAATAGGTACTCCTGGAGTTACTCGAATCTTAACCAAACCTTTCTTCCCTGATTGACGATAAACTTTAGCAATCTTCACCAAGTCAGCACTCACATTAAAAGCTCTTTCCAATTCTGATCTATCCCTTTTGTCTCCTTGTCGCATCCATGAGAGAGCGTCCAAAACTGTCATATCTGAAAAACCCAATCTTAATCGGCCAACAACCAACCTCACTACATATTTAGCTCCCAAGCTATCCAAATTACGTAACAACTTCCCCAATCTCCTAACCTTTCTTTCTTGACTCCCCACCCCACTTTCTTTTGCTACCTCTACCAATTCTTCATAAACTTCTTTCACAGATAACTCTACTTTCTCTCCTCTCGTCTCTTTCTTATCTTTAGCTTTAAGCTGATAAATCACATCACCCAAATCACCTAACTGCTTATAGCTTTTCCATACCTCAGTTTCCATTACTTCTGTCGCCCAACCAACTACACGAACAGCCATCTTTTCTGCCAAATTTAACTCCAAAGAATCATACAAAGGTCTCAATCTACCTAAACTTAAATAAATCACCGCCTCCAACTCAGTCTCATCTACCCTTCGCAACAAATCAGCTAAAATCTCTGTTTTTTCATTACGTAAACTTGTCTTCTCAACTCTCGCAAATACCTCCGCTAACTCTTTAAACTTCATGTTCCCATTCTACCATCAGATTCTTAAGTCTCACACTCCACCCGTCTCAATCATTACAAAGGCAATCACAATAATCACAATAAACAAACCCCCACTCACCACTCCCAACCACCCTCTAGAGTCATAGTTCATAATTTTATTAATCCCTTCTCCTAACAAAGATAAACCAAACAATCCTGGCATCACAAATACCATCATTAAAAAACTAGTGTCATTAGTATAGTTCTGCATTATCAACCACTCACTAAATAATATTTAACACCTTTTGTCTTACCTTTTCTCTTTACTAATCCTTTCTTGACCAAATCCCGCAAATCCCGCAAAATCGTATCATCTGAAACCATTGGCAACAACTCTCGGCCTTCTTTCATAGTTAAACTCTCATACTTCTCCATATACTCAATCAACTTAATCTGTCTTTCAGACAAAGCGATCTGTTTTCCTCCCAAATTTCCTTTCAAACGCAAATCCAAAGACAGTTTTTCTACTTGCTCCTTTACCCTATTTAACTCTACTGCAATTCCTAAGGTAAAATACTCTAGCCATTCCGTCATCTCTCCATTCAATCGCTCTACCGACTTCAAAGCTTCATAATAATCTTGAGGATTTCGATCATAATACTCTTCCAATGAAAAAAACTTTTTAATCTCGTATCCCTCCAAATACAAAACCAACAAGGCCATCGCTCTAGCTGTTCGCCCATTACCGTCTGTAAAAGGATGAATTCTAGCTAACTCATAATGAACAATCCCTGAACGCAAAACTGGATGAACTTGCTTCCCTTCCTCACTATTCAACCACTCAAAAAACCCCTTCACTAAATAAGGCACTTCTGTTGGTGGTGCTGGTCTAAACGTAATCTCTCCGGTTCGTGTATTTCTGATTACCACTTTTACTTGTCGATACTTTCCCGCCTCTTCTGCTGGTAAAATGCGGTAAACCGTTAAACGATGAATTTCCTTTAGAATTTCTTCCCCCAATTCTGTCTTACCTTCCGCTTTTAACTTGTCTAGATAATCCATCACTTCTCTATAGTTAATAACTTCTTGGACATCACGTTGCTTTCCTACTACCTCAACCTGACTTGCTTGAGTAGCTTCAGCTTGAACTACTTTTTCTACATCTCTAAAACTTAAAACATTACCTTCCAGATGAGTTCCATGATGAACCGTTCTTATTACCGCATCTTCTCGGAACTTCTTTTCCCATGCTGGCACTAACGGCGCTCGGCTAATAACCTCTTTAGCTGCCTCAATAGCCGCTACGTTCTTTAAAATCTGGTTGGAAATCTGATATTTAGGCTTATACATACTTTAATCCTAGCATAATTCCAGCATTTTGTGCGGTAAACGATTATGTTATTATGTTTGTATGACCACTCAAACTCGCAATCGTATCCTTACCTCCATCTTCCTTTTAATTCTAACTGTTCTTGTTAGTGAACTTTCCTATTTCTACTTCAACTATCGCCGTCACCAAAACCTCAACACCACCGTTGCTACTCCTCCTTCAACTACTTCTACCTCCCTCTCCACCCCTACCCCCACTCCTACTCCTACTTCAAGTCCCACTTCAACCTCTATTCCCACTCTTAATCCTTTATCTTCCAAAGAAATATTAACACGTCAATCTCTTAACAAATTTTTTGGTGTTATACCTAATAACCTAAATTTAATCTCTGAACTTGGGCTAAAAATCGTCACTGAAGGATACATTCAATCTCTAAACGAAACAAGTATTACAATGTTGTCATTAGATAAAAAATCAACATTTCATTTAAATCTAAGTTCAACTACTTTATCTAAACTTCAAATAATCCTACCAGATAAAATCGCTCACTCGTTACTTGAACTCTCACCAGGAATGCATATTCGTATCGAAAGCTTATATACACTTACTCCACCTTCGAAAATCTACTTGAAAAACTTCACTATTATTCCCATATAATACTCATTTGTATATTTGTTACAATAATAACAACGTTTGTATATTATGAAAAAACATAAATATCACTCACCAAAACTTATTTCTAAAAAGCACATTCCTACTAAAAAATTGTACAGACGTTAT
>Ga0256914_1002364_pt1 | contig 15851 bp, 13 predicted proteins | sample HulkmetaG_FD_191571 | JGI IMG/M metagenome (GOLD analysis project Ga0256914, IMG submission 191571) | Hydrothermal chimney microbial communities from Main Endeavour vent field at the Juan de Fuca Ridge, Pacific Ocean - Hulk | ecosystem: Environmental > Aquatic > Marine > Hydrothermal vents ... | reverse complement strand
CTTATGTGAAATCATCCGTCTCCTTGCATCTCATGCAAACTTGGGAAACGCTCAATTCAGATTATAAAAATCAGGGCCTCAGTAATCAAGTTTCTGACGTGAGGCAAGCCTTGCGGCCACATCTCTCACAGGGTCACCACTCCCTGAGGATGGCCCGGCAGAGACCTTGCCCAGCTTTGTGACTATCTCAGGACCAACATATCTTTCAAGCGGGCTCCAAAACGGATACCTGATCCCTGCAAACCTGTGCATGACCCAGGCCTGCATGCACAGGAATACTACAGCAACAGAAAGCATTGCCGCACTCTGCAGTCCGTTCATAAGCCCCAGGCCAGCAATCAGGGTGGTGGAGGCAGCAGGCGGATGCACTATACCTGTTACAGACATGAAGATACCGCACAGCCCAAGGGCAACTGCAGCAGTGGCGATCCTGCACGGTGCCGTGTGGTCAGCCAGTGCGGCAGCAGGGAGCACGAACACCAGGATGTGAAAACATGCCAGGCCTGTGACTGCCCCGCATAGATGGGACAGAATGGCGCTTCGCGGAGCTGCCATGGGGGAGGAAGGCGCATAGAACAGCAAAAAGATGGTTGGCCCAAGGGAAGGAAAAATCAGGGACCAGGAGGTAAGCCGTGCCGCAACACCAAGGATCACCATACTTACCACAGAGTGCAGGAAAATATTCAGTGCATTTAGCACCCGTACATCCATCTTTGAGGCAAGATACCAGAACCGTGCCCTTGAAAGTGTTGAAATTGCCCATAATACACGGCTGAAAATTTTGGATGGTTCATCTGCTGAAAATCTCATTCCGCTCACACTGACCCAAGGTACCAAGTACCTCCATATCACATTGAAACCAGGCTAAAACACCACACATGTGCAAATCCACCGTTTAATTTTCCTGCCCAAGGTATTATGGTGTGCATTTACATCTCAAAGACAGACAAAGACGGGAGACGAATCTGAGTCCCGCACCTTGATTACAGAACCATACTACAGGACACCTAAAATACAGAAGCAATTTACAAAGGCGGACGATGCTTTTTCTCATGATTCTGACCGCGAGCAAATTTATCATTAAGATGGATGTCTGCAACTGATGAGCTTTAAAAACATGAAAAAAAGCACCATCAACAGTATAGGTGTCCTGTAGCATGTTACAAAACAAAAATCATCTACAACTTAATTAGTGACCGATATGGGTTTTCTTGCAAAAATCAGGCGCAATGCCGCTCTTGCAACTGGAGATTTTGAACAGATATTTGGTGAATTCACCCTGCCCCCATGTCCGGAGGTGGTACTCAGGCTCACAGAGGCCATCAATGACCCTGATGTATTTATCGATCAGGTGGTCCAGATACTTGAAACCGATGCCGCCCTTACGAGCCTGATACTGAAAACCGTAAACTCCGCACTCTATGGCCTTCCTGGAAATATCAGCAGCGTATTCAAGGCAGTATCTATACTCGGCCTGAAAGAGATCGAGAATATTGCCATAGGCTATGCCATGAAAAAGGCCATAAGGGACCCGGAACTTCACGACTTTGATTTCAATACCTTCTGGACAGACTCCCTGTACAGGGCACTTTTTGCAAAACATACTGCCAGAAAACTGAAACTGGAATCTGAAGAGGCGTTTGCTGCAGGACTTCTCCAGGACATGGCCCTGCCAGTACTGCTGACTGACTGGTTCGATATCTATGGACCTGTCTACGATGCGTGGTCAACCTCTGCCAGGCGCATCCATGAGGTGGAAACCAGCATGCTTTCCTGGAACCACTGCCAGGCAGCGGCCTGGATAGCAGGCAAGTGGCAGTTGCCTGACCTCATGATCTGCTGCATAGGCCTGCATTCCACCACACAGGAGGAGATCAAAAAACTCAAGCTGGAAGATACTGCAGTTAAGGCAGTAGCCCTGTCATCACTGGTAACCCCGGTATTCAGAACGCCTGAGATGGCAAAGGAACTGATCACCGAAGCTGGACAGGCTGGGATTGATATGGATTCACTGCTGGATATAACTGACGAGGTTGAAGAACAGATAGAACTCCTTGGCCTGTCCCTGAACATAACTACTGTGGAAAGGCCCGCACTGAAAGATATAATTCAGGGCGACCATGGCCCTTAGTGCCACGACATTTCTGAATGGATCACTTCCAAGCTCCAGCATCCTCCAGGATGTCTGAAAAAATACCGTCTCCGCATGGATGGTAACATGAAGTGCTCCGGAGCAAACAAACAGGGCTGTATCTGCTTACAGGGAACCACATCTACTGCCTCGGGGTCTTCACTGACCTGTCGGGCACTTGAAGTACAGGGAGTACGCCTGCCCACCCTCCCTCTTGTATCTGTAGCACCCTGTAAGCAGATACATTTCAGACGTTGTACAATAATGCCCCACAGGAATTACACAGGGCTGCCTCTTTGAAGGCAGCCCCTTGTTCAGTCCCTTTTCAAAAGGGTCAATGACGAACATCAACACATGGACAGGGTCACTACCTGTATATTGTAACCCTATCCATGCCTTCCATGTCTCAATGTTTTCCTACAGTCCCTGGGACGCGGATATCCTCCACGAGATGCTGGATGTGCTCAGGTGGCTCTCCAGTAACATTTGATACCAGGAATGCCACGATGAAGTTTACTATGGCACCAATGGTACCAAATGCCTCAGGCTGTATGCCCATGAACCAGTGTGCAGCATCGTTGGGCGCCATATTTGTGCCAGGAATGAAGAACCAGCCCTTGAACCAGAAGATATACACAAGAGTAATTCCAAGACCGGCAAGCATACCGGCAACAGCTCCGATGTTGTTCACACGTTTTACAAAAATACCCATCATCAGGGCAGGGAATATGGAGGATGCCGCCAGACCGAACGCCAGGGCCACAACCTGGGCGGCAAATCCTGGCGGATGGAGCCCAAGGTAGCCGGCCACCAGGATGGAACCTGCCATTGCAAGACGGCTTGCCAACAGCTCTCCCTTTTCCGTCATATCAGGCATGGCTATGCCCTTGAGCAGGTCATGGGATATGGAAGAGGAAATGGCAAGCAGAAGCCCTGCGGCAGTTGAAAGGGCTGCTGCAATACCACCTGCTGCCACAAGGGCGATGACCCAGTTTGGCAGATTCGCAATTTCAGGGTTGGCAAGCACCATGATGTCACGGTCAACCTTGACCATCTCGTTCTCCAGCCCCTTGTAATTGGGACCAACGTACTCGATCCTTCCATCGTGGTTCTTGTCTTCAAACTTGAGAAGTCCGGTCTTTTCCCAGTTACGGAACCAGCTTGGACGGTCATCATACTTGAGCCACTGACCTGCATGAGGCCCTGTGGTGGGACGGATGGTCTCCATGAGATTGAGCCTTGCCATTGCACCAACTGCCGGTGCGGTAGTGTAAAGGATGGCGATAAACACAAGAGACCAACCCACTGAGGAACGTGCGTCCTTTACCTTGGGCACTGTGAAAAACCGGGTTATCACGTGCGGCAGACCTGCGGTACCTATCATGAGAGACATGGTATAGAGAAATATATTAAGGGTGGTCCCACGCTGTATGGTGTATTCGTGGAAACCAAGGTCCACAAGGGTCTTGTCGAGCTTGTCCAACAGGTACATGTTGCTGCCGTCAGTCATGGTGGCACCAAGGCCGAGCTGCGGAAAGACATGACCTGTAAGCTGAAGGGAGATGAATATGGCTGGCACTGTATAGGCAAATATCAGTACACAGTACTGGGCGATCTGCGTATAGGTAACCCCCTTCATTCCACCCATAACAGCGTATATGAACACGATGACCATACCAACCAGCAGCCCCCACTCAAAAGGAAGCTCCAGGAAGCGGGAGAAGGCGACACCAATACCCTTCATCTGGCCTATAACATAGGTCAGTGAAGCAGTGATAAGACAGATCACCGCAACAATACGGGCGATCTTGGAATAGTAACGGTCGCCTATGAACTCTGGCACAGTGAACTTTCCGTACTTCCTGAGATACGGGGCCAGCAGCATGGCAAGCAGGCAGTAGCCACCGGTCCATCCCATAAGGAACACAGACGCATCGTATCCCTTGAAGGCAATGAGACCGGCCATGGAGATAAAGGACGCAGCAGACATCCAGTCGGCGCCTGTTGCCATACCGTTCAACACTGGATGAACACCCTTACCTGCCACGTAGAATTCGCCAGTACTCGAAGCCCGTGACTTGATGGCGATAAAGATATAAAGGGCAAAGGTTGCCCCCACAACAAGATATGTCATTAACTGCAGACTCATGGCATCCCCCCTACTCTTCGTGAACGTTAAATTTCTTGTCAATCACATTCATACGCGCGGCGTAAAAGAAGATCAGGGCCACGAATGTGTAAATAGAACCCTGCTGGGCAAACCAGAATCCCAGTTTGTATCCGCCGAGGCGTATGGAGTTGAGCGGCTCAACCAACAGGATGCCGCACACATAGGAAACTACAAACCAGATAACAAGGCACGTGATAACGAGCTGCAGGTTTGCCTTCCAGTAAGCATTTCTATCATTCTGAGTGTTCATAAAAAACCTCCCTCTGTTCATTGATATCTGAGCGCATGGCAACCATGCCATCAAGGGCATGAAAGCGCATGCATACGGTTTTCCAGGGCTCCGGCACAACCAAACACAGCATCTGTCCTCCATGGCCCCAACCTCAAAGGGCTAAACTTCCATGCTACCCATAGGGCAACACCCATGTACGTAAAACCACCGTCGTGAACACCACATACGGCGAATTCACATCAGGTGCCAGATCCTGCCAGCTTTATACAACTGTTTGAGTGTCTGAATCCCTCCTTTCTTTAATTTTTTTAGCAGAAACAGAAACAGATATGCTGTCTGCATTGCATCCTCAAGGGCATCGTGTGGTTTGAACCGGGGCAGATTGAACCTGCTGGTCAAATCCTCTAACCGGTATGATATGGACTGGTCGGTATGACCATATCCGTACACACCTCTTCCCTCGATATATCCCCTTGCAAGACGCATGGTATCAACGCTGGGGTTATGGATATATCCTCCAAGAACCCTCTTGCATGTCCTGTTCAGAAAGGCCATGTCTATACCTACAAAATGGCCTACCAGTAGTGAATTTCCACAAAATTCGATAAATTCAGGCAACACCTCTTCTGCTGACCTGGCGTGACGGAGCTGCTCCGGGGTAATACGGTGAATCAGGGTAGAATCACTGGAATCGAGTTTTTTAGGCATTATGAGTTCGTGAAAGGCACTGCTAAGCTCTATATGGAGGTTTTTGATCTTCACAGCCCCAATGGAGATAATTTCATCCCGCCTCTTGTTGAGTCCCGTAAGTTCAGTATCAAATACCACAAAGTCGTAGCAAGAAAGGGGGCGGGACTGATCAAAATCAGCGAATACCTCCTGATTCTTCAGGATTACCGGGTGGGGCTTTCTGAAAAACTGGCCCCACAACTCCCTCAGCCAGCTCATGGGCTGTCACACAACCGGAAAGATGGATTTAAGAACACCCTGAAGCCTCTCGATCACGCCAAATGCGTCCTTTAACATATGCTTTTCAAGGTCACTTAGCCTGCCCGGATCAATATAGTTATCCGGCTGCACGCCATTTTCGAGCTGCTTCAACTGGTGCACAAATCTCATCTGCATCTGAAGTTCATATGCGTCCGAGGCCGTGGAACAGAGTTCACTGCTTATATGGCCACGGTCTGCAAGGGCCTGAAGCCTGGCAATGGTGTTGGTCTCGACAATACCGTGCCTCAGGGCCAGTATCCTGCCAAAATTTACTATGGGCATGAGCCCGTTCCGTTTTATATCCAACTTGTTCTTGTGCTCCCCGTTCTTTTCAACAATGAAGTTCTTGAAAAAAGAGAGGGGGACCCTGTGCGCCATGGTGTCCCTGGCCATATGAAGCAGGTATATCTGTTGCTGCTCAGTCCTGTCCACAATGTGCTGACGCAGTCTATCAGCCATGGTCCCGTCTCCAAAACCAGGTCTGAAGTCAAAGAAGATGGATGCGTGCAGCACCTCCTTTGGCTCAGGTGCGTCAATCCAGTGATCAAAATATCCTGTCCACTTCTCAAGGGATGCCCGCCAGTTGGGGTTGGATGCCATGATGTCCCCCGGACATCTTGGATAGCCACAGTTTTCCAGATGTTCTATTGCTGCATTACCAAATTCCGCAAAATACTCCTCTGCCTCTCTCGCAAGTGCCTCGTCTTCAGGATCCCTGTAAACAATGGCATTGTCCTGATCCGTTCTGAAAGTCTGCTCCTTGCGCCCCTCACTCCCCATGAGAAGCCAGCAGAATGGCACAGGCGGAGTACCCATATCCTCCTGGAGAAGCGTCAACAGCTTGTCCAGAATGTGATCGTTGAGGATGGTAATCATGCGGGTAATGTTGTTGGCCTTTGCCCCCTCCTCTATCAGGGTCCTGATCACCAGAGGCACCTTGGGAGACAGCGGGTACAGCCCCTCTATGGTCCGCTGGGCCACGATCTCCCTGAAGAGATAGAGAGGGGAGCTTCCCTGAAGCACCATGATGTCATGGGCCGTTATGACACCTATGATCCTGCCGTCTTCCTCCACTGCGAGGTGATGGATCTGCTGCTTCATCATATACAGAAGTGCATCAAAACAGACTGCCCGCGAAGAGATGGATACCACAGGTGATGCCATGATATCCCCTACCGGCGTGGAGAGGCTGCGGCCCTCAGCCACGATCTTTGTCCTCAGGTCCTTGTCCGTGACTATTCCCCTGACCTGGCCATCCGAATCACTTACGAGCAGGGAGCCTATATGCGCCTCTGCCATACGGCGTGCTGCCTCCTGCACAGGCCGGCTGGCCTCTATGAGCTCCAGCTCACGCCTGACCAGGTCCTTTACCTTGGCACTGAAGAGAAAGAGGGTACCCTCTGTCCGTGGCACCAGGTTCCTGTGTCTGAGTTCCCTATAGGCGGTTCGCAGAAACTTTTCGGAAAAACTCTTCAGAAAATACTGGGTCACCCTGGAATGGGACTGCACAAGGTCAAGGAACACATCCTTTGGCAGAAGAAAACAGAAGGTGTCCTCAACGGTCTCCACATTGAGGTTTGCCCTTGTACCCTGGATTATGGGCAGGGCCCCCACATAGGCACCTTCTCCCCGGAAGTCCTTGAGTGTGATGTTGCCCTCCTCATCCTTCAGGTAGATCTTCATACCACCCTTCTGGATGATGTAGACATACTCCACCTCTGTCTCGTCCTGTTTGAAGAGCACAGTACCCTTAGGGTAAAAGTCGATTATGATGTGCCGTGCTATGTTTTTCAGGGTACGCTCATCCAACTCACTGAACGGAATGGTCTTTTTGAGAAAACTGAGCACCACGTCAGGAGATACTGAATGAACCCCCTTTCTGTTGTCTAAAGGCATAAAAACTTCCCATTCAGGATGCAGACCGCAGTTACAGGCGAATTTGCTCCAGCAGACAGAAGTTCCTCCACAGCCACACAGGAACTTGCTACCTTATTCGTCTCAAATAACCATGCAACAGGGCAGCGGAAACAAGCACATGAAAAAATGCCATCCGCCTTTGCCCATTGCTTCTGCATTTCAGGTATCGTGTAGTATGCTGCCAGTCAGAAGGTCACAGGGCAGGGCCAGAGGGGAACCCCCCAGGCCCTGTCCTGCCGCTGTTTAAGCCATCACGCTGACCATGCAGGAAGACGCGCTCCATCCCTACCGTTTGCAGGACCAAGTGCTCAACATCTCTGCATGGCTGCACACTTTATCCTGCCTGAATTGAGCCTCCTGCTTTAGTTAGAGACAGGTCAACTGGTGGCCTTTCTGCCCTCAATAAGGCTCTCGATCACAGAGGGATCTGCAAGGGTTGAGGTGTCCCCAAAATCACTGGTATCGTTTGCAGCGATCTTTCTGAGGATACGGCGCATGATCTTGCCACTTCGCGTCTTGGGAAGACCACTTGCGAACTGGATCACCTCAGGGGTTGCAATGGGACCGATCTCCTTGCGTACATGGGTCCTGAGTTCCTGCTTGAGCTCCTCAGACTCCTCCACCCCGGCCTTCAGGGTCACATATGCATAGATGGCCTGGCCCTTTATGGGGTGCGGCATACCAACAACCGCGGCCTCAGCCACCTTCTCATGGGAGACAAGGGCAGACTCTATCTCTGCTGTGCCCATACGATGACCAGAGACGTTGATCACGTCGTCAAGACGGCCCATGATCCAGAAGTAGCCATCTTCATCACGCCTAGCACCGTCGCCGGCATCATAGACGCCTGGGAACCTCTCGAAGTAGGTACTCTTGAACCGTTCAGGGTTGTTGAAGACCCCACGTAGCATCCCTGGCCACGGACGCCTGATCACAAGGTGGCCACCCTCGTTGGTAGATGCCTCTGTACCATCCTCCCGCATGATTGCAGCGTCCACACCAGGCAGCGGATAGGTTGCGGAACCTGGCTTCAGCGGTGTGGCAAACGGGAGGGGGGATATGAGGATTCCACCTGTCTCTGTCTGCCACCAGGTATCCACAATGGGAAGTTTTCCGTGTCCCACATAGGTATGATACCACATCCATGCCTCTGGATTGATAGGTTCTCCAACAGACCCAAGGACCCTAAGTGAAGAGGTATCGTACTTCTCTGTCCACTCGCTGCCTTCGCGCATCAGTGCCCTTATGACCGTGGGAGCCGTGTAGAAGATGTTTACCTTGAACTTTTCCACGATCTTCCAGAAACGTGCAGGATCTGGGTATGAGGGCACACCCTCGAACATCACAGAGGTGCCGCCAAGTGCCAGAGGCCCGTAAACAATGTAGGTATGGCCAGTGATCCAGCCAATGTCGGCCGTGCACCAGTATACGTCGTCGTCGTGAAGGTCAAACACCCACTGGGTAGTGTGGGCGGCATAGGTGAGATAACCGCCTGTGGTGTGCACCACGCCTTTTGGTGTACCGGTACTGCCGCTGGTGTACAGGATGAAGAGGATGTCCTCAGCCCCCATGGACTCTGGCTCACACTTGTCTGATATATCTTCTGCACTTATCTCGTCGTGCCACCACGTGTCACGGCCATCCTGCATTTCAATCTCGTTTCCAGCCCTCTGTACAACAATGCAGGACTCAACAGTGGGACACTCCTTGAGCGCATCGTCGGCATTGGGTTTGAGGGGGATTGTCTTTCCTGCCCTGAGTACGGCATCAGACGTGATTAGGAGCTTTGCCTGACAATCCTGTATCCTGTTCTTCAGGCTGCTTGCACTGAAACCGGCAAACACGATACTGTGCATGGCCCCAATCCTTGCGCATGCCAGCATTGCAATGGCAAGCTCAGGGATCATGGGAAGATAGATGGAAACCCTGTCACCCTTCTTGATGCCCTTTTTCTTCAGTACGTTGGCAAACCTGCAGACCTCAGTATGGAGCATCTGGTAGGTATATACCTTTACGTCATCCTCCGGTTCGCCCTGCCAGATAATGGCAGCCTTGTTTCTGCGCCCGTCCTCAAGGTGGCGGTCAAGGCAGTTGTAGGCAACATTCAGTTGCCCTCCTACGAACCACTGCACCTCAGGCTTGTACAGATCTGCCTTGACAACCGTTCTCCACTTGCGGAACCAGGTAATCAGCTCCCCTGCCCTCTTGCCCCAGAAACCAGCAGGGTCATCCATGGAGGCCTTGTAATGCTCCTTGTACTCCTTCATGCTCTTGACATGTGCATGCTGCTGGCCCTTGCGTGAAGGTTTGAAAATGCGCTGTTCCTGCAGAAGACTTGTAATCTTGTCCTGTTCACTCATGTTTTTCACCTCATCAAAAAGTATGAATTAAGCGGTCCAGACCTGATCAGACCAAAAACTTTCCTGTTGCGCCACCAGATGCGACGCACCCCGTTGCTGCCTCGAGAATGCAGGAGTGGTGTGACCCTGCATGTCTTCAGTAAGCATTGGCAAATCGGCAGAATCTCACCTTACGGTAAAAGGAATAAACCGCATATGCCCATTACCCAAGATGGAAAAATTTAGCCCAAAATTCATACCTCACAAGTATTCCCGCAACTACCATGTTTGTCAAGCGATTTCTTGGTTTTTGTTTTACAATAAAAACAATCTGTTAACAAAAATGTAATATTTTATAATTAATCCTACATTTTTGCACAAAAAAATATATAAAAAGATGCCAAAAATCAGAGGGATGAAAACGGGACAAACATAGACACGTATTAAGGGCAACACGCTGTTACAGGACAGGCGCAGGGCCTGAACCGGTACAGCGATTTTCACATCTCCTGAATGGAAATGGCATGACCGCGAATTACCCCGCCATGCAGCCTTGACATGTGCAATGTTCATGGTATGTTTCGCCTCCGGCCTATGATCGGCCATAAGCGACAAAAGTGCGCAAACGTTCAAGTTCTGCAAGCATCCCAACACCATGAAAGCCGGGGCCGGAGACAGTAGGCAATAATGAAACCGGAGGATTTTTGATTATGTACGCTGTTATAAAAACAGGCGGAAAGCAGTACAAGGTCTCTCAGGGAGACATCCTGAAAGTAGAAAAGCTCAATGCCGCCCCAGGTGATGAGATTGAGATATCAGACGTGCTCATGTTAGTTGATGGTGAAGAGGTCACGCTTGGCACCCCTGTTGTTGAGGGCGCAAGTGTCAAGGCAAAGATCATTGAGCAGGGGCGGGCCAAAAAGGTTATCGTGTTCAAAAAGAAGAGACGTAAGGGTTACAGGGTAAAAAATGGTCACAGGCAACCCTTTACGGCAATTGAGATCCAGCAGGTCACTGCCTGACAAAATGCACAGGCAGCAGACATCAAGAAATAACAGGAGAGACTGGTCATGGCACATAAAAAAGCCGGCGGAAGCTCAAAAAACGGCAGAGACAGCAAGGGTCAGAGGCGTGGAGTCAAGAGGTTTGGCGGCCAGGCAGTTAGGGCCGGCAACATTATCGTAAGGCAGCTTGGCACAAAATTTCACCCGGGAAAAAATGTGGGCATGGGTAAGGACTATACCCTCTTTGCCCTGACTGACGGGATCGTCAAGTTCGAGGTCAAAAGGAACCGCAAGCACGTCAGCGTTTACCCCCAAGAAGCAGCAGCTTGACACCTTAGCAGGTTAGCCTGAAGTCTACCTGCCCATCCAATCCACATGGCACAACCTGTGGCAAAAAACCACGGTGTGGCCAAGCACATCCTACAACAAATTTCAAGTCCGCATCAGAAGTAGTTCCGATGCGGACTTTTTTTATTTCCACAGCACAGTATCCTGAGATATAATTGGAAGAGGTATGTTCCACTTTCCCTTGACGGCATGGCAAGCCCTGGACAGTTTCATGCCTTGGGCTTGCCCCAGGATAAAGTACCCCAAACTTACATTGACACCATAATACCAAACATGAAACCGGACTTAGGAGGAACCATGAAGAGATACTTTCCCCTGCTGGTCATAGCAGTCTCTCTGCTGCTCTGCAGTGCCTGTTCAAAGACAGAGATAACAGATGTATGGAAGGACAAGACATACACTGAAGGGCCCATGAAAAGCGTGCTGGTAATAGCCGTGGCCAAAGATCAACTGGCAAGGCGTTCCTATGAGGAGAACTTTGTCATGGCTCTGCAGCAGGCGGGCGTAAAGGCATATGCCTCATACAAACTGCACCAGGCTGAACCTATAAAAAAGGGGGATATCACCTCCATGGTCAAACAACTGGGGGTCCAGTACGTACTGATAACATCACTGATGGGTGTGGACAAGGAACAGAAATACCATCCGCCACAAACCTACATAGCACCCCGCAGGGGCCTGGGCTACTTTGGCTATTATTACAGGGCATATGATGTGATTCATGAACCTGGCTACTACACCACCAACGTCAAGGTCAGCTTAGAGACCACCGTGTACGACGCAAGAAGCAAAAAGCCCGTATGGATGGCACAGTCTCAGACCATGAATCCGGACTCCTCAGCAGAGGTGGTGAAGTCTGTAATACCTGAACTGGTAAAGGCCATGAAAAGGGACGGATTGCTACGATAATCAGACCCTATTAATTAGTACCCTAACAAATTGTGGAGGCATATCCAACACATACATCATATTGTACTTACCCTGCTAAAGGTACCGAATTTACTAAACCTTGCTTGACAACCCCACTGCTTTCTTATATAGACCCAAATTAGGGATGTTTAATTTTAAGGAATTATTTGCTGAGTATTTCCATCAACACAACCTTTTAAGACTACCTTAAAGGAGGGAGCAGAAAATGAAAAAAATCTGGCCAGGGCTTATCACGTTTTTTCTTTTAATCCCATCGCTGGCAATTGCAGGCGGCTACGCAACGCCGAGCAGCGATGAACTCCTCAAGCGGCTCGACCAGCTTACCAGGGAGTTGGAAAGTGTAAAACAGGAACTTAACAGGGTAAAACAGGAACAGGGACAGTTGTCCCAGGCACAGTCAGAACTCGCAGATACTGTTGACGAGAACGCCGAAGGTATTGACGAGATCAACACCAACGGCGTGAATCGCTTCCAGATCTTTGGAGACTACAGGTTCAGGCTTGACTCTACCAGGCTGAACACCAACAGCCATATAGACTTTGCCGGAAACCGGGTAAATGGCGAGAGGATAACCAACGACACCCTCTTCACCAACCGGCTGCGTCTCGGCATGAAGGTGAAGGCCACTGATAACATCACCTTCAAGGGCCGTGTTTCAATGTACAAGCTATGGGGTATGGAGACAGCCAACAAGACCAACTCAGGACTCTTTCCCATGAACAGTTTCTCCTACGACCCCAACATCAGCCGCCGCCCCAATGACAGCACGCTCAGGGTTGAAATGGCATACGTAAACTGGACCAACCTGTTTGATCTTCCCATGTGGGTGTCAGTAGGCCGCCGTCCTACAGTTGACGGTCCTCCGGCACAGCTCCGTTATAACTATGACAGCCGCTATGCCACCCCTACTGCCCTTGGTGTTGACTGGACCTTTGATGGGGGCACCATTGGCTGGGCCGGTGATGAACTCTACTTCCCCGGCGCAAAGATCCGCTTCTGCTACGGTCGCGGTTATGAGGCTGGTCTGGACTACACGGGCAACAGCTCAGGAGACCTGTCTGACTCAGACATGTACGGAATATCCTGGGACATCATCAACGACAAGGAGACTCACAGGTTTGCGAACCTGCAGCTTTTCCGGGCAGTAAGCCTGCCCGACATGATGGAAGGTGTGTACTTTGACCCCATGAATGGCAATGTGGCAACCCTTGCCGATGCCTCAGACGAAGTGGGTGACATCTATCATGCCAGTTTTGTATACATGGACGAATTCCGCGGGGTCAACTGGTTCATAAGCGGCGGCCTCAGCCGTACGGATGACAGGGACACCACAAACGGTATCCATCAGTCATTCGGTCTGCTCACCAATCCAGGAGAGACCAAACAGAATCACTGGGGATATGCCGCATACGCAGGCGCAAGGATGCCTCTTGAGATGATCCACAGCAAGGTGGGTGTGGAGTACAACTACGGGTCACGCTACTGGATCAACTTTACTCCGGCAGCAGACGATGTCTACTCCAGCAAGCTTGCCACACGTGGCCACGTGGCCGAGGTCTACTGGATATGGGACATCCCTGACAATCCCCTCTCCAAGTATGCCAAGGCATTCATCAGGGCAGGATACCAGTACTACTGGTTCAACTACACCGGCAGTGGCAACTGGATGGGCAGGCCTGTTGACGTGGATGACGTGGACATGACCGACCCAAGGACAATGGACTACTCCACTGCAATGGGTGCAGAACCGGTAGAGCATATGGATAACCTCTATCTCACGTTTGAGGTATACTTCTAAACCACTAACCGACACCACTGGAAAACCTGGGAAGGGGCCATTATCGCCTCTTCCCTTTTTTTTTATGCTGATTATATTGGGCAAGACAATACCCTGAATCGAGCAAATACAGGAATATCTCAGTTTCCAAATACGTTTACCTCAGGAGACCAAAATATGCCCATACATGAATTCCAGTGTAATAGCTGTAACTATGTCTTTGAACTGCTCCTAATGAGCCAGGCGGAAATCGACAACGTAAGGTGTCCCAAATGTCAAAGCCCTGAAGTGGAAAAGCTGATGAGTGCCTCCAACTTCAACATGGCTGGCAAGGCAAAATCCTCCTCACGCCAAGGGGCCATAGTAAAGAAGACCTCAGCAGGAAGTTCCCTGGAACACCGGCAGTGCGAATCAGGAACGTGCTCCACACTTAACCTTGCAGGACACGAACGGTAATCCGATTGCCATAAAGGGGCATTTCCTTTTCCTTCACTCACCCGGATTAGCTACACCTGCAAACCAGCCCAAAGAGACACCGTTGGGGGGTGCTTCTAACCTGATTTGAAACGCTCAATTCAGCTATCATTAACAAGGCATTGCAAGTTATGAGCTTTAAAAACATGAGAAAAAGCACTATCCGCCGTATAGGTGTCGTGTAGTATGCAGGTCCAATAAATATCTGACACATCCATCTTTCAAAGATCGGCCACGGAAACCAACCAGAGTCAAAGGCCGTGGCCGAAATCCGCTCTCCCGCATATCCAGCAACTTTTTCATTCAGAGTACACCCACCTCTCTAAGTTCCATTACTGAAACCGTTTAATACAACTCTAACTTTTTGTTAGACAGATATCTTGCAGATTTACCATTGAGAGTATGGGGAAATGATACAAATGCCGATAAGTGCACAAAGAGTCATGATCCTAAATTTGCTGGGAATCAGGGTAACTGACAATGAATGGCATCAAGTCAAGTGATTTGGGCGAGAAGAGTGCCTGCCGGGTATTTTTTATGACCCTTGTACTCATACTCCTCTCCACAATAGTGGCTGTATGTCTCGGCCTTATCTTTCGCAGCCGTCACCTGCTGGAAGACGAAATACTGTCAATGGCACATTCACACTTCAACAACATCCTCCTTACCCGTAGATGGAACGCCTGTTACGGTGGAGTCTATGTAATAAAGGGGCCAGGGGTTGAATCAAACCCGTTCCTCCCTGATCCTGACATACAAACGGCTGATGGAGTCACTCTCACGCTGAAGAATCCGGCCATAATGACAAGAGAGATATCCCGGCTTGCCACAGAGCAAGGGAATTACTCTTTCCATATCACCAGTCTCAAGCCCATAAACCCTGCCAACACGCCGGACAAGCTGGAACGTGCGGCCCTGATGGAATTTGAAAACGGGGCGAAAAACAGCCACTGGACCGAGACAAAAAACGGTGAGGATTTTTTCAACTACATGGCCCCCCTCTATGTGGAAGAGCGATGTCTCAAATGTCATGCCGATCAGGGTTACAAGACAGGGGATATCCGTGGGGGCATAAAGGTGGAGTTCAGCATACAGAGGTTTGAGGACCTCAGAAACAGGACGCTGACACAGTTTCTCATAACTGCCGCCATATTTGCAGCAGGTCTGATGGCAACCCTGTACATGCTCATGCACAGGTTTGAGCAGCGTCTTGCAGAGGCCCGGCAGAAGATACAGGACATGGCCATAAAGGATCCCCTGACAGGGGTCTACAATCGCCGCTACCTTATGCTACGCATTGACGAGGAACTTGACCGGCTCAAACGCAAAAAAAACCCCCTTGGCTGCATAATGATAGACATCGATTTTTTCAAAAGGATCAACGACTGTCACGGGCACCTCTTTGGTGACGAGGTACTCAGACAACTGTGTCAGAGAATCGGAAGGGTTATCAGGCAGTATGACACCCTGGCCCGATATGGCGGGGAAGAGTTTGCCGTACTGGTATGTGATGCAGACCTGCAGGCATGCGCCAGTGTG
>Ga0256914_1002363_pt1 | contig 15853 bp, 12 predicted proteins | sample HulkmetaG_FD_191571 | JGI IMG/M metagenome (GOLD analysis project Ga0256914, IMG submission 191571) | Hydrothermal chimney microbial communities from Main Endeavour vent field at the Juan de Fuca Ridge, Pacific Ocean - Hulk | ecosystem: Environmental > Aquatic > Marine > Hydrothermal vents ... | reverse complement strand
TAGCAATCTTTTCCATTTAAAACGGGGACGCGTTTTCCCCACTGGGATTCTTGTTTTGCGATGGCGATGAGGTAGGCGGCGACGGTGCGGTCTTGTTGAGATAATGCCTCCGCCATCTGTGCCATCGGATACCCTTGTAAATATACGCGTAACTGTTGCGCAAATCGAGACGATGAGTGTTCTGCATAATGAGATGCACACAACAACGCCAATGCGGTGTCTCCGCTTCGTTCCGTTATGGCGCACAGTGCACGATCGGGAACTGCCGTTGTTCGTGCCGGAGGTGTCGGCATGGTATCCGGAGCGATACCGAGAATAAAAAGAAAACCGCCACAGCTGATGGCTGTGCCGACAATACTTCGTCGAAAAGAAATTGCAGCGCGATACCGCGCCCATCGTGACGGATCGTCCGTCTCACTCATACGCTCGCGTTACGAAATTACTCGTCGCATCTCCGCCCCCTTATTGCGACGCCCCCATTTCGTGTGTGCGCACGTATTCCCTATTGTACACAAATTGCTTCCGGCGTCAATACATTGTTCCCATACCATCATCTTTGTGCGTACGCTCGCTGATAATACCGCCACCAAGGCATTCATTCCCACGATAGAATACCGCATACTGCCCCGGCGTAATCCCCTGATCTTTTTTCTCCAACACCACACGATACGATGCATCGGTATCGGAAGTTATACGAGCACCATATGACACCGTCCCATGCCGAAGCTTCACACGAAGCATCTCCCCGGAATGTGGCGGCTCAACAATCCAATTACACCCCTCTACGATTAGCGTATCTCGCCACTGGTCATGCTGCGCAAATCCATGAGCGACATATACGATATTTCGCTCCGCATCCTTATTGCACACATACCACGGACCACCGGGAAGATTTAATCCCTTGCGTTGCCCGATCGTATACAAATAGTATCCGCGATGCGTTCCGATTACACGCTGTGTCCCGTATTCCACCACCGCTCCCGGCCGCTCACCGCAATGCCGAAGTACAAACTCCCGAAATGAAATCTTCCCCAGAAAACAAATGCCCTGCGAATCCTTCCGAGTTGCGGTCGGCAAATTTCTCTTCGCCGCTTCCACTCGCACCTGCGCTTTATCCATGTCCCCAATGGGAAACATCGCTTGTCGCAACTGCGCTTGTGTCATCATCGCCAAAAAATATGTCTGATCCTTCACCGGATCCGGTGCGCACCGCAAATGTGCAACACCATGTTCGTCTGTCTGTACCTGTGCATAATGCCCGCTGGCAACCGCATCAAACTTCCGTCCGTAGCGGTCCAAAAACGCCCCGAACTTTACCTCTCGGTTACACAACATGTCGGGATTGGGTGTGCGTCCACGGCGTAACTGCTCAATCATGTTCGCCACAACACGTTCATGATACTCTCGCTGAAACGATACGACCGTCAACGGAACATTTAATTGCTTACACACGGCGCGTACGTAGGACAAATCTTCTTCCCACGGACACGATCCCAAAAACGATAACTCGTCTTCCAGCCAAATTTTGAGATAAAACGCCGTCACCTCATGGCGTTGCTCCACCAATCGTGCCAATGCCACGGAAGAGTCCACGCCACCGGACAGCAACATTGCAATACGCATACTGTTACTGTATCATAGTTCCCAAACCTTGCGAAATTCACTTAACAATGGTAGAATATTGGTGACAAGCAGACGAACAAAACAAAAACTATATGAGTACGGATTTTGATGCGCTCTCTCCGGAAGAGCGCGCGCAGAAGGTACAATCTCTGCGTGATATGATTAGCAATGCTGAGCGCACGATTCAGAGTGCGAAGGCGATGTTGCTGCAAATTGAGGGAAAGAAACGTGCCGGACGGAAACGAAAAGCTGTTACGGATGGAGACGGTACCGTTGTAGAAGGTGTATTTGATGGGCAAGTTATGATAGGGTCGGATGGTAGACAGTATCCCGTACCGGCGAACTATGCGTCAAAATCAAAACTCGTAGAAGGAGATGTGCTTAAATTGACCATTACACCGGACAGTACGTTTATTTATAAGCAAATCGGACCCGTGGAACGTAAAAACGCCATCGGGGTTGTTTCTCAAGATGAGCGTGGACACTACTATGTTGTTGCGGAAGGCAAGCCGTACAAAGTGCTGCTTGCCAGCATTACATATTTTCGTGCAGAGCCGGGAGATGAAGTGGCAATTGTCATTCCGCGGGATAATGCGGACGCAACGTGGGCGGTTATTGAAAGCGTCTTGGCACGTGCCGATAATGGTCTTCCGACATTCACCGCGCCGCGCAAAAAATCATCATCTTCTACCGCAACACCGTCTGCACCATGGTCACAAGATGTGCGAGATTTAGAAACAGAAATCGCAAGTGCGGATATATAAACAAATACATAAGAAATACATACCATGGCTTCATCACCGGCAACGCACCATCGGGCGCTGACTACGCGCGATATCGTATGTGCTGCTATCAATGGAATGATTTTTGGCGCCGGCGCGTCTGTTATCGTAAATAATTCCGTTTCATCTATCCCTCACATTCCCGGTGTAATCACTACGCTAATATTCGGTGTTGCGGGAATAATTGCGATTGTTGTCGGTGCCGTCCTGGCACGTTATCACCATATCTTTTTTCAGCTGGCAAAATTTGCTCTTGTCGGTGTGGCAAATACCGCAATTGACTTGGGTGTATTTAACGCGCTTATCTATGCTGTCGGCGGAAGCACAACCGTTCTAATCGGTGCGGTACTGAAAGGTATATCGTTTTTTGTGGCGGTACTAAACAGCTATATTTGGAATCGCTCTTGGTCATTTGAAAAAACATCCACGGCAGATGGTTCGGAATTTGCGAAATTTGTCAGTGTTAGTGTCGCGGGACTTTTATTAAATAGTGCTGTTACCGCCGGTATTAGCGCAATTCTTGCCCATGGAGGTGTGGTTAGCGGACAGGCTGCTACCGTTGCGGCGGCAATTGCATCTATCGTTGTTTTAGCATGGAATTTTCTCGGCTATAAATTGTTCGTCTTTAAGGTGTAACTGTGGTATACTGATCCAAAACACCACGGCATGATTACACTCTCCACAACCTACCGTCCCAAAGATTTTGATGATGTATTGGGGCATACAACTGTTGTTACCACCCTGCGCAATGCTATTGCGCGCAATATTATTGGACATGCATACTTGTTTTCCGGACCGCGCGGCACCGGAAAAACAACATTGGCAAGAATTTTTGCACAGGCGGTCAATTGTACGCCCCGGGAAGATTTTACCCCGTGTGATAAGAATGTGTGCGAACAATTACGCACGGGACAGAGTTTGGATCTTATTGAAATTGACGCCGCCTCACATACGGGCGTAGATACGATTCGCGCTCTCCGCGACACTGTTACTCTTCCTCCTCATAGTGCCCGTTACAAGGTCTATATTATTGATGAGGCGCACATGCTCTCCACCGCCGCATGGAACGCATTACTGAAAACATTGGAAGAGCCTCCCTCTCATGCATTGTTTCTCTTCGCTACTACGGATGCGCACAAAATACCGCAAACCATTCTCTCCCGCGTACAACGGTTTGATTTGTCACGGCTTGATGTCGGACTCATTGCAAAAAAGTTGCGCCATATCGCTAAGCGTGAATCACTGCCACTCACACGCACCGCCGCCGCCATGATCGCTCGTAGTGCGGATGGCAGCATGAGAGATGCGGAATCCCTTCTGGCGCAGTGTGCGGCAATGCAAGAAGATTCTATTACGGATGAGACTGTTCAGGCGCTCTTGGGCATTGCCGATACGGATACGATACTGACACTTCTGGAGCACATCATTCATTACCAACGTGTTGCCGCATTGGAAACTCTCGCCACCGTAGAGCGCGCCGGCGTGGCAGTGGACATATTTGCACGAGATACGGTGCGTGTGGCACGACATATCTTGCTATACAGCATTGATGCGGAACTGTTTTCACCCTATACCGATCTTTACGATCCCCCGCATCGTGACCGATTGATTGCCTTAGCAACGCAAGCATCACCACCTCGCCACCGTATCATTGTGGATACGCTTCATACCGCTGTACACCAATGCACCACTAGCCCTCTGCCTATAATCCCGTTGGAAATCGCCATTGTCGCACTGACAACAACCGATACGCCGCAGTCATCTGATGACACTGGCGCTTCAACATCGGAAACACATGATACGTCCTCTTCTACGGCAAACGATACAAATGCACCTACTGATACACCATCATCTAATGCGGACACTTCTTCCGCAGACCTTTCCCGTCTTACCGATGCATGGAATGATGTACTTTCTTACGTCCGAAAACGTAATGCGCCATTTGGAGCACTGCTGCGAACGGCAGCGCCGCACAGTGTAAACGAAAATACGGTAACTCTTGTTACCGCCAACTCACTTCTGTGTGAGAAATATGCCGCGACCGATGTGATGCGATTGACACTTATCGCAGCGGTTGCTACAATACTTCCGAAGTGTACGCATGTGCAAATCGCCCATGCAGATACACTGCAATCATCTGATAACGCGCCTCTGCCGGCGAAAGTGATCGCAACAATGCGTGGTGCGCAAATTATTCCCTCTGGGGTGTAGCCAAGCGGTAAGGCAACGGGTTTTGGTCCCGTGATGCGGGGGTTCGAATCCCTCCACCCCAACAGAACAATACACGCCCTTGCGGGCGTGTATGATTATAAATCATTGCGACGTAACTCTTTCAATAGTGATTTCTGTTGTGATGAAAGAGTGTTTGGAACATCAATCGTAACCGTTACAAAGTGATCGCCTCGTCCAAATCCGCGAACACGAGGAATTCCCTTGGAGCGAATACGAAATACTTCACCGCATTTGGTACCGGCGGGAATTTTCATTTTTACGGAACCGTCAACCGTTTCCACAGAAATTTTATCCCCCAGTACCGCTTGTGAAAATGTTATGGTTTCCGTGCTGTGAATATCGTCCCCTTCACGCCGGAATGTCGGATGCGGCGTAACATGGACTGTTACATGCAAATCTCCACTGGGCGCACCATGCATTCCGGCTGATCCTTGGGATCGCAGAACAATAGTCTGTCCATCGGCAATTCCTGCGGGAATATCAACGCGAATCGCTTCCGTTTTATGGACAACGCCGTGACCTTTGCAAGACTCACACGGTGTCTTACAAATCTTTCCGCGTCCGCCACACTCGGTGCACCGAAGACGCTGAACGACCGGACCAAGCATGCTTGGCACACTGCGTTGTACCACTCCGCTACCGGAGCATGTTGGACATGTTTTTTCCGCATCGGCACTTGCACATCCGCTTCCGGAACATTTTGTACACGGCACCGCACGATCTACATCAATCTCCCGTGTTACTCCACGCACCATCTCCATAAAATCAATCGTCACCGTTACTCCCAAATCTCGTCCACGAGACGAAGCGCCACTGTTTCCTCCGCCGCCAAAACCAAACATGCTACCGAAAATATCGCCTAAATCTCCCAGGTCGCCAAAATCAACATGCACACCGCCCTGCGCACCGCCGAACTGACTGAAATCAAATCCTCCGGCACCGCCGGCATGACCGAATTGATCATATTGTGCACGCTTCTTGGCATCGCCTAACACGCTATACGCCTCATTGACTTCCTTAAATTTCTCTTCATTTCCGGAATCCTTATCCGGATGATAACGGTGTGCCAGTTTCCGATATGCTCGTTTAATCTCGTCCGCGGATGCATCACGCGATACGCCCAAAATTTCATAAAAATCTTTTGCCATAGTTCTGTCATTATCTTCCACCTCCAGTGTACCGCAGAGTATAAAAATTAGCAATCATAAGATGTGAGTGCTAGTCTGCGATTACATCCTTCATCACGGGCTGTTGCGTTACATGGATAATTCCCGCCGCACGAAAAATCGCAAATAATCCGTGAGCTCCCCAAGTCCATAATGGAACAAGAAATGTTCCCACCCACGTTGCCGTAATTGTTATCATTGCCGCAATCACCAATGCCAACGCATGGGAAAATGAATATGATCGTGGAAGCCGTGCCGTGGCAAATGATTGCAACTGTTTCTCCATACCGCGAACAAAAACATCCGCCACCAACTCCGTCCCATCTAACGGCAGTCCCACATCTCGGGATAGTTGAGCGCGTAATTGCGCGATAACGGATGCCGGCACCGATTGATTGGATGGTGGCGCCGACGGAAGACGCAATGCCGCGGAACGAATACGCTGAACCATTGTTGCCGCATAATCTTCAAAAAACCGAACGGGGCGTGTTGTCTCCGTCTGCATCGCCGACTGTGCCAAAAACGCATCTACTGTCATTGTATGATCCACCGGCGCAACTGCACGAAGAATCGGTCCCGTCACCACGGTCCGTAACGACGTACGCAGTACGTCCGGCGCCGTCCCATGTTGTGTTAAATTTCCATATACCGCAAGTCCCAAGATTAATGCCAATGCCATCATCACGCGAGACGCTCCCGCACCAACATGTGTACGCAGATGAAGGGACGTCGTTCGTTCAACACTGGCACGCATGGCGCGGATGGCACTCCACAATAATCCCATCGCCATTAACGCTACCAGCGCGGACCCGATACCGCGAACATAGACCACAATCGGCGCAACCGGCACAATGCTTACTATTGCTATCGCCCACCGGTGAGGCGCAAGTATCGCAGCAAGACCGATGCAGGCGGCGGTAATGAGAGCACATATCGCAATACGAACCACACCACCACCATTGCCAACAACGGCAATCATAGCGGCGGTACTCAACGTTCCGCACATCACCACTCCGATTGTTATCAGTATTCGTCTATTCATACCACTGTTTGTGCGGCGCTTCATAAGCCGGATTCTGTTCCGTCTAACGACGGGACGATCATTTCCCTGGGCATATCGTTACCGATATGCTCTTGCGGCACTCTCTGACAGTGTCAGAGCACGGCCTTGCACGCACGTAAGGATTTAGCCGTTTCACTCGCCGTGTTTCCACAGCGACTAATCCCGAAGGATTCCGTACTCCTCGCGGAGAACAGCGTCTCTGTTCGCACCTCGTGCCTTACGGCAGACGGGCGTTACCCGCTACGTGGTTCATCACTAATCGTGATGGCGTGTCCGGACTTTCCTCACTGAATATCTCAGTGCGATCGTCTCCCGCACCGCACAAACAGTACCATGATGACATTCTCATCATGCCATGGAGCGCTCTATGCGTCCAGACGCTGAACGGAAATTGCCTCAGCATGTGAACGGATCTCCGCCTCATCTAACAGTCCCGTGTTGCTGCCATAGTAACGAATTACGTTACGCGCATTTGCCGCACCCCAAGCACAAGCCTGCGCGACGGGCATTCCCTGCATTCGGGCGGCAAGAAATCCGCTGCTGAACGCATCTCCGGCTCCGGTGGAGTCTACCGGTCGTGTTCCATCAGATGGCACCCGCCATATGGTGGAACGATCATACACATACGCACCTTCACGTCCCGCCGTCATGACCACCGTCTTCGGACCCGCCTCGGCAAGTGCCGACAATACAAACTGCGGGTCACGTAGCTGTGTATCCGTTGCCGATGTTATCGCAGATACGATTTGCATCGCCTCATCAGTATTGACAAAAACATATGTACTGTGCGCCAACAATCCGATTACCGCATTCATATCCTCATCCATATTACTCTGCCCCGGATTGAATGCCAATGTGCATTCTCGCTGCACCACAGCAGTACGAATCGCTGCATAGTTCTCTTGCCACGCTCCCGACAACGCGGACACAAACAGGGTCGCTCGTTGCGGCAATGCCACCGCATCTATACGAAGCGTTTCTTGAAGATCACGGTTGACAAAGATCACTCGCTCTCCCGTTTTGCGATCCACCAAAATAACAGATACATCCGTTTGCGCCTCAGAGACACATCGTAAGAAATCCGTCCGTACCCCGCTGCGAATTAACAATTCTCGTACCCACTGCCCGGCACCATCAGCACCCAATAACGCATATGGTGCACTGGAAACACCCAAGCGGGCGCATCCCATGGCAATATTGCATGCACCGCCACCGGCGGCACTGAACCGATCTTCTATCCGATATTTCGCCCCCAACTCAAACACAATTTTGCGCTGTGCAAATGTGTCTTCCGGAGTTTCCAATACCGTTCCGTCCGCTGTCGGAAGAAAGATGTCTTTCAGTGCGCTTCCGATGCACACTACTTGCGGCTCCATTGTTGTCATACGCCTTGCTCTATCTGCTGTGAAATCCACAACAGCCGATTATACTTTGCTGTCCGCTCCGCCCGACTGGGAGCGCCGGTTTTAATATATTCCGCTCGCGCTCCCACCGCCAAATCGGCAATGAAATCATCACATGTATCTCCGCTGCGGTGAGATACGATACATTGCATATCATTCTCTCGAGCCAGCGCCATCGTATCTAGTGTTTCACTCAGTGTTCCGACTTGATTGGGTTTAATCAATACCGCGGTACATGCTCGCTCACGAATTGCCCGACGCAACCGTTGTACATTGGTCACCAACAAATCATCACCTACCACCATAACCGTATCTCCCAACTGTTCTCGCAATAATGTCCAATCTTCCCATGCATCTTCATCCACTCCATCTTCCACGGAAAACAGCGAATACTTCTGAGACCACTCACGATACAATGCGATCAATGATTGAGCGCTTAATGCCATTCCCTCGGGCTTCAAATCATATGTCCCGCTTTCCGCGGTAACAAATGAGTGCGCCGCCGCATCAATCGCAATCACCGTTTCCGTCCCCGGTGTATATCCGGCATCCCGCGACGCGTCTTCAATCAATGCCAGTGCCGCCGCATTGCTTTCCAACCGTGGAGCAAATCCTCCTTCATTTCCCACCGCCGTACTAAGATTAAGCGCCGTAAGACGTGTTTGCAGTGCATGAAAAATCTCACTCCCGGCACGCAGTTGCTCCGCATAGGTGCGTACACCGCGCGGCACTACTTTAAATTCTTGAATACTCAACCCGCTGTCGGCATGTTTCCCTCCATTGATAATATTAAACATTGGAATCGGCAAGGAATGTGCGTCATCCGTATATCCGGACAACAAGGCAATATGCTCATACAAATGAATACCACGGGCAATCGCCCCCGCTCTCGCCACCGCCAATGATACGCCCAATATCGCATTTGCTCCCAGCGATTGCTTGTTCGGTGTTCCGTCCAACGCAATCATTGCCTCATCAATCGCTCGTTGCTGTGTCACATCCATTCCGCGAAGAGCGGGAGCAATTGTCTCGGTAACATTACGCACCGCAGTCAATACTCCCGCGCCATTATAGCGCTGCGGATCACCGTCTCTCAATTCGTGCGCCTCATGAACGCCGGTTGACGCACCACTGGGAACACTCGCCCATGCCATCGTTCCTCCATCGGTACGTACAGTCACCTCCACTGTCGGATTTCCCCGCGAATCCAGAATCTCCCGTGCCGTAATGTGTGTCAATTTTTCCATAACTCTATATTTACTACCCTTTTCTTGGTGTATTCATTATATCACATGTGGTACACTACAATACAGATAACCTCTATGTGTATGACTACCTCTTCATTGCCAACCGTTTACAATCCGCAAGCACTGGAGCGCGATCTCTATAAGGCATGGGAAGACAGTGGATATTTCAATCCGGATGTCTGTATTGCCGAGGGGGTTACCGACCCGGACGCTCCGACATTCAGTATCGTATTGCCACCGCCGAATGTAACGGGAGTGTTGCATACCGGACATGCCGCAATGTTGGCGATTGAAGATACGCTGGTCCGGTTTCATCGTATGCGTGGTAAGCGAACACTGTGGTTGCCGGGAACGGACCATGCCGCCATTGCGACACAAAGCAAGGTGGAAAAAATTCTTAAAAATGAAACCGGCAAAACGCGCCATGACGTGGGACGAGAAGAATTTCTGCGTATGGTGCGTGCATTTGCACAGGAGTCTCATGACACAATTGTCAATCAATGTCGTGCCATGGGAGCGTCATTGGATTGGTCTCGCGAGGCGTTTACATTGGACGATGCGCGCCAACACGCCGTATTTACCGCATTCCAACGCATGTATGATGACGGACTGATCTATCGCGGTGATCGGATTGTTAACTGGGATCCTGTTGGACAAACCGTTGTCAGTGATGATGAAGTACTTCATGAGGAACGCCCCACAACACTCTATACGTTCCGATACAGCGCCGACTTCCCCATTCCCATTTCCACCACTCGGCCGGAAACAAAAGCCGGTGACACCGCCGTAGCGGTGCATCCGGATGATACACGCTATGCGCGCTATGTGGGACAAACATTTACCATTGATGACTTTTGCGGTGCATCATTGCGCATCCGTGTTATTGCGGACAAGGATGTAGATCCCTCATTTGGTACCGGTGCCGTAGGAGTCACCCCTGCTCACAGCCATACGGACTGGGAGATGAGCGAACGCCATGCATTGGAACGCAAAACGATTATTGATGAGCGAGCAACCATGACGGAGGCGGCGGGACCGATACTGCACGGACAACGAACAGAGGACGCACGCCATACAGTTGTACAGTGGCTGCGAGACAACGGCTTGATGGAGCGGGAGGAGGATATTACACATAATGTATCTATTGCCGAGCGTTCCGGCGGTATCATTGAGCCCTTGCCGAAATTGCAATGGTGGATTGATGTCACGAAAGAATTTTCCCGACACGGAAAAACGGTAACTCTCAAATCCCTTATGCGAGATGCCGTGGAACGCGGTGATATTACCATTTTACCGGATCGCTTTCGCAAAACGTATTTCCATTGGATTGACAACTTGCGTGACTGGTGTATCTCTCGGCAAATTTGGTACGGTCATCGAGTTCCCGTATGGTATCGCGGAGAAGAAATGGTTGTCTCCGAAACCGCACCCGAGGGAGACGGTTGGAAACAGGATGACGATACACTGGATACATGGTTTTCTTCCGGACTATGGACATTTTCCACGCTGGGATGGCCGGATGAACACTCACCGGATTTGCGCACCTATCACCCCACCAGTGTTCTGGAAACCGGAACGGATATTCTCTTCTTCTGGGTGGCGCGAATGATTCTGATGAGTACATACCTCTTGGATGAAATACCGTTTCGTACGGTATACTTGCACGGACTGGTGCGAGATGAGCACGGACGAAAAATGAGTAAATCCTTGGGAAATGCAATCAATCCACTGGATGTCACCGAACGATATGGAACAGATGCGGTGCGTCTGTCATTGATTATCGGTGGAACACCGGGGCAAGATATGCGCTTAGGCGAGGAAAAAATCGCCGGCTTCCGTAACTTTACCAATAAACTTTGGAATATCGGTCGCTACGTCATCACCCAAAGCGAGGCAACGGACACCGTAGAAGTGATCAGTGATGCGGACCATTGGATTATGGAACGTCTTCAGACGGTGACACAATCGGTGATAGACGATATCGAACACTTTCATCTTTCCCGTGCCGGCGAAACACTGCGAGAGTTTACATGGAATGATTTTGCCGATTGGTATGTAGAAGTACATAAAATTGAAAAAAATGATGGTGTGTTACGTACGGTATTCCGTACACTCTTACACCTGTGGCATCCGTTCATGCCATTTGTTACCGAAACACTCTTCTCTCATATCACATCGAAACATGACGCTCGGTTTTTGATGGTCTCACAACTGACAATACCGGATACGCCATATGATGCAAAACGAGTGGAACACTTTACCATGTTGCAAACACTGATTACAGCAATTCGCAACATTCGCGCAACCTATCGTCTTGATGCACATCAGCGTCCGATACTGTCATGTGATCCACAACTCTTGAAGCGATTGGACGTTCACCGCGATGTTATTCTGCGCTTAGCGCGCGTTTCCGATATCATACCGCGAACATCGCAAGAAAAACATTGTGCCGTTATCGCCACACCATACGGAGAAGCGGCGGTATTGTTGGGAGATGTGCTTGATATACAGGCAGAAATACAACGACTACAGGCAGAACTGGATACGCTTCAACGAACGATTGCCGATAAACGATCACGACTAAACTCCTCGGCGTTTGTTACACGTGCGCCAAAGCAGGTGGTGGATAAAGAGCGAGCGGCATTGGCAACCGCAGAAGAAGCGGAGACAGCGGTACGAGCGGCATTGGATACATTAACGACACACGCATGATTATCTTCTCCGCACTATATGGTGTTATTGCCGCCGTCGGTGTACTGGTGGTGCAAGTACCGTTCGGTACCGTTCCACTCCTCGTCGGCGTTATTATGGAAGAGCTTGCAAAAGCTATTGCGATTGTGGCGGGACGCGCTACGACCGCCCGCGGTGCGCTGATGCATGCACTGGGAGTAACATTGGGATTTATCGCCATTGAACATGCATTAATCGCATTAGTACCCTACAATACCAACGTCTTTGCAAGTGGTGCAACCATCGGAACGATTATTATTCACCTCTCCACTCTACTCCTGTATGCGGTAGCGGCACGACATCATTGGAGCGCAATGATCGTGGCATTGGTCCTCGGCAACTCACTGCATGCAGCATATAATATCTCGGCTACCACTGCGCACTCCTCCATGATTATCACAACTCTTGTCGCCGCAGCGTTCCTTGCAATAACATGTATTGCAGCCCTTCTGCGCCCTCGTACTTGAAAAAATCCTCACCGTCCCCTACAATACAAATACACTTGCCTCGGTAGCTCAGTGGATGAGAGCAGCGGGCTTCTATCCCGTCGGTCGCAGGTTCGAGTCCTGCCCGGGGTACAATCAACGGTGCGCATTACGGTAGGCACGCCATTGTTTTTTTGACCAGTTGTCTGGTTTCTTGGTTAGAGGAGCGGGTTTTGCCACATCTTTCTGTATCGGATAGTCTTTGGGAGATTTATAGTTACTGTAAAAAATATCGTCAATCATTACCGTCCCATCTGCTCGGATAACCGTTTGTGTAAAATATGTTTTCATAGATCCATCCGGATTTTTCTCCGTAACGAACGGCCCCGTCATTTCCACAGTTCGTCCATCCGGCGTACCATATACACGAAAGATTAATTCTGTTCCCTCAATACTGTTCTGCAACAGTACATGGTGTTTGGTATTATTTTTAAATCGCAAATCCACATACGGCGCGTAAACGGTTGCATCAAATCCCGTGGGACGATAGTATTTTACAGCGTATGAATGGTTTCGTCGCTGTGTAATTTCAAACCCGGCAAAAATTGCCGCCCGAAACAGCGTACTGGATACCTGACAAATTCCCCCGCCATACTCCGGTGTTGTTTTATTCCCTTTAATTACCAGTTCTTTTGCATATCCGGTACTTCCATCCACGACACCCAACAGTTTTCCGAATGATAACTCCTCCCCCGGTGCAAGAATAACGCCGTTAAATCGTCGTGCCGCCGTCCGAATATTATGAACACGGGTCGCTGGCGATCCGGCAAAGTCGGAGCGCCCCTCGGCGAGGAGCGTGGTAATTCCCAAATCATTTACCGACGCCGTTGTAAACTGTGGTGAAACCTCATGAGATGGAAGACGAATCTCCGACGGCATCGTATCGGTAAAGACGGCACGAGCATACTGTGCGATGACGTCCACCGCCTCTTCTCGTGACAGCGCCCGGCCCATTCGATGCGGCCGGAAAACATCAACACGACCATTTTCTCCCATGCGAAATCGCGCATCCTGCGGAGGAATATCCATATCTTGCGCCACCCGATCTAAAAATCGCATAATGTCATCGTAGCGAGGAGTAAACACTTCTGTCTTCCGTACCGCCTCCACCCACCGAGATGATTGCAACGCAACACATCCGGGATGCGGCATCGGACATGCGGTGGCACCGCCATAGGGCTCCAATATCGCCGTATATGTTGAATCAAATACCAGCTGTGTACGCAATGAAAACCATCCGCGCACTTCCCGTTGCGGAATTGTTACCGTTGTATCACTACCGGTCATCGTAAATGTCACTGTTTGTGCACCGTAGGTATAAACCGGAACGGCCAACAATACCAGCGTTATCACGCGTCGTATCATATCGCCATTATACACCACAAAGCGCCGCCCTCTTGGTGCGACGCCGGAAAAACATACGGGATGATAAAAATCTAGAACCCGCGAACCTGGATCTTCTTTGTCTTATTGGTTTGCGCCTTGGGAAGACGAATCGTTAAAATACCATTCTTTAACGATGCTTCCGCCTTGTCCACCATTACATCCACCGGAAGCACCACACTGCGAGAAAAACTTCCCCAATAACACTCCTGATAATAGTAGTTCTCATCCTCCACCGTCTCTTCCTGCTTCCGTTCTCCCTTGATGGTTACCATGTCATTGTTAATCGCCACATCCAGGTCCTCCGGCTTTACACCGGCAATAGTGGACTTGATGACGATGTCTGTTTCTGTTTGATACACATCAATTGTAAGTTGTCCTTCCGCATCTCCCTGCGTCACCGACTGAGATGACCACTGTTGTGATGTTGTATCTGTCGCGCCACCGGTCTGCACGACTGTTGTTTCCTCCACCTCTTCGGCATACACCGGCATTGCGTCCATCGGTGCATCACCGCGTGAAGACCCGGTCAATTTCTCAAAGAAAGAGCGCTTTTCTCGTGTCATATTTTTGTGTTAGCGTTTAGTATATGTGCCTCATGGCATCAACTATACTCCCATTGTACATAACTTCCGAATTCCGTGCAAGTCCTAACATGGATTACGGGCACCACGGACCTCAAAATGCACATGAGAGCCTGTAGATCGACCGGTAGATCCCATCTTTGCAATTTGCTGCCCTTTCTTCACGGTCTGTCCAACCTTCACCAGAATACGACTGTTGTGAGCATAGAGCGTTTTTGTGCCATTGGGGTGCTGAATTACCACATAACGTCCATATCCACCATTCCACCCGCTACTTCGCGCAATAATCACTCGTCCGGCGGCGGCGGCATACACCGGTGTTCCAATCGGTGCGGCCAAATCCACCGCATTCGTTCGATGCAGTCCTTGTGTGCGTACATACCGACGAACCGGACACCGATAATAGGAACGGGATACCGCTACCTGACGTGCAACACGGAGAGAGGCATATGTCCGACGCTGTACTCGACGCGGTGCCGGTGCCGGTGGCTCTTCTTTAATACCATCGGGAACGACAATCTCCTCTCCCACTGTCAATTCACCATTTGCCGGGAGACTGTTATAACTGATAATTGCTTCCGCACTGGCTTTATACTTCTTTGCAATCGACTGAATAGTATCACCGCGCCGTACCGTATGACGAACTCCATTGGTAGCAAGAATAATAATCGTATCTCCCGGCTTAATACGTTCCACATCATCAATCTCATTAGCCCAAAGAATCGTATCCACCGTTACATGATGGGCTCGGGCAATTTCACTAATCGTGTCACCATCTTGAACGGTATAAATACGAATATCTCCTCCATCGCCATCGGTGTCTGCAGGCGCTGACGCCCCTCCGCCAAGCATTGCATCCTCCAATGAACGATCCTCTGTCGTATTATCTCCAGATACCGCTCGCGGCGGAGCAATCGGTAGCGGTGCAACGGCAAGATCATATTCCGTCGGTACCTGTTCATACGCAACCGTTGTAAATCGCTCCTGTCCACCTCCAAATATACGTACAATCATGCTTTCACTGCTGGCATAGATACGAACATTCAATGCTGTCACCAGTGCCGCCGCACACATCACAACACTTAATGCCGTATAGTCTCGCACAAATGTGCGAAACATGCGCCATATCCGAGACGATTCCCGCCAAGCATACAG
>Ga0256914_1002362_pt1 | contig 15857 bp, 21 predicted proteins | sample HulkmetaG_FD_191571 | JGI IMG/M metagenome (GOLD analysis project Ga0256914, IMG submission 191571) | Hydrothermal chimney microbial communities from Main Endeavour vent field at the Juan de Fuca Ridge, Pacific Ocean - Hulk | ecosystem: Environmental > Aquatic > Marine > Hydrothermal vents ... | reverse complement strand
TTAATTCGGCCTGGGCCCTGGCGAAGGAGGCTATACGTGCGGCGGAGACCGAAGGATCCAGTGAAGATAGATAGGCGTAGAAGACCTTTCCGGCGAAGACGTTTTTGGCGATGTTTTCCGGAGTGACGGTAAGTCCTCCCAGGACATAGCGGCTGAAGACGGTGGACATGATATCCCGGCAGGCGGATATAGAGGTGGCGTCGGTTCCGAAGTGCATGAGGGCGCAGAACTCGTCGACGACGTTTTGCCATCTGGTGCTTGAGAAATAGGCATTGAGTCTGTTCCAGGCTTCGGTACAGGTTACGTTTTCGTCCGGGGTACCGGGAGGGAGAGGGTTTCCGGAAGCGTCGAGTGCCGTGTAGGTGTAGAAGAAGTAGTTTATGGCCTCGCTCCAGGCCTGATAGGGGTTCGTGCCGGAATAAAGTTTTTTGGCGTAGGAGGACTCGCGTGCAGCGCGAAGGGCCACGCAATCCTGGACGTAATTGGAGGCCGATTCCCACATTTCGGGGTCGATGATGTTGGCCAGAGCCGCGGCCATCTCGCCGGTGTAGGACTCTCCGATCATCCTGACGCCGTATTCGTAGGCGAATGGGGAAAGGGGCAGAGAGGGAGCCATATGACTTTTGACGAGGTCTTCGAACTCGGTGGCCACCCAGTTAGGGATGGCCATCATGGCGGCTATACCGGGAGGGATGTTCCCCTGGGTTTGAGATCGGCCGGTAACGTCGTCGTAGAGGACGACGGTAGAGGCACCGGACAGAAAGGTAGCGTACAGGAAGACGGCAAGGAAGAAGAGTTTGATCCAGGTGGTGAGTGAGCGGTGATCGCCGAAGACCAGGTCGAACATACCGGTGGCCACGGTAAGAGAGAAAGCGAGCAGGAAGAAGGCGGTTATACCGCCTTTGTAGGCGGAGGAGTTTACGAGAGTGGAGATGAAGGCCAGGACCTGGCGCATGGTTTCGAATTCGCCGTGTACGGTAATGGCGAAATTGAGAGCCACGTCATACCTCCTCAGATGCGGGTTCGGGATCGGCGAGAAACGTGTTTATTTCCGAGCAGTGAAGAGCGACATTTCCGTTTGTCTTTTTTAGTATTTGTGAAAGATTGGATGATATTAAATTTGCCAGAATAGAAATATCTTTTTGAGCCTTTCTAAGAAGGATAGACGAGAATAGAATTTTACGTTCTGGAGTTAATTCCCATAAAATATACGGTCCCGTTCGCGGGCAATGATTGAATAGCTTTCCTTTTATTATCCAATTCAAATACAGTTCGTTCGAACTCAAGACGTTTTTTATTTGCAGAACCAATGAAAAAGGAGAGAGAAATTTGACGAATGGTAAATTTCTTTCATAATGTCCCTGACAACTCCATACGGTTGCTATGCCCGGAATGCGATTTAATACTTTAACGAGAGGAGATATTTTGTTTTCCGGTTTAGAGGAGGAATAAGCATGACAACTAAGAAATGCTGGCATTGTGGACAACCCGTGTGGAATCAGCCGAAGTGTCCCCATTGCGGGGCACCTCATCCCAATTGGAAGGGATGGCAGGCAATATGGTGGGAGAGATTCAAGAAAGCGTTTATTCTTTTTATAATCTTCGCATCCTTCGTATGGTTGATGATCAACATGCCGTCTGAGGTAAAGGATTTCATTAAGAACTTCTTTTGGAGAATTCTTGGCGGTCGAATGTAAAGTTATCGTCCATTCTGTTTTATCCGGAAAGATTTCTATGGAAAATCCCATTGTATCCCAGGGGATATTTGCTGCTCTAAGCAGACAGCCCAGATTGAGAATTATAGAGGGTTTATTTGTATTCCATAGGACGAATGGGCTTAGGGCCACTACTTACTACCTCCCTTATGCGGGGAATCGAGTTTGACCAGTTTTGCCCTCAGGGCCTCGGTCGAGGTATCTCTTAGGACCTGAATGAGATCGGCGTCTTTGGCCAGTTTGGTTTCGGCTATCTCCCAGTCGGAGCGTGCACTTCTCAACTTGTCAACAATAATGGTCTGGAAGGCCTTAAGATATGCCCGGAAACCATCACCCTCGGTACAGACGATGCAGGATTTATCGTCGGTGAGTTCGTTTTCGCATTTATTCAGGTAGGCGTTGATGATCGAGACGGCCTTTTGTGTTTCTGCGTAGACCATGGTGAGCAGGGTATAGGCCAGGCCTTCTGCGGCGGTGTCGGAGATGTAGAGTACGGCGGCGGTGGGAGCGTCGTACACGTAGAGTTGTTTGATGTAGTTGTATACCGGTGAAGGTAGCAGGGCCATGAGGTTACTTTCGTCGGAGGAAAGGCTCGTCCGATTAAGAGCTTTTTGATAAGCCGATTCGAGTTTTTCTCTGACGATTTCGGCAAGGGGTTTGGCCGAAGGAAAGGCAATCTGGTACTCGGTACACGACGTCGTGCCCAAACCTATGTCTAACGTCCCCGAAGAGCCGAGAGGGTTGACCAGGGCGTTTCCGGTTATCATGGCCTCGAGGGGATGGGCGACGTTTTTACTACCGCAGCCGGGTATGACGTTAACCAGCCATCTGCCATTCGATTGGTAGAAAACGACGTCACCGAGGTAACCTCTCAGCAAGGCTTCCAGTTCTTCTCCGTAGGTAGAGAAATAGGTCTGACAGATGTAATGGATGAGGGACCCGTGGGAGGAATCGACCGAAGTAAGGATAGCGGTAATGTAGGTTGGACAATCCTTGTTCAATTCTTGCTGTTCGGCGGTGGAGAGCTGACCGGGAGTGGGCGCACCGGTGAGGTGTTTGTCCAACCAATCCTTCCAGTTTCTCACGGTACCGGAAAGCGTTTCTTTTTTGGCGGATTCCGTTTTGGTCTTTTCCTTTTGTGCTGCGGGATTAAAGCCCGCTTTGGAGGCCAGATAGTATCCCAGCCAGCGCGAGGCCTGGCAGTCCGAGAGCTGGAGGGAATTGAGCAAGTCTTGGATGGACTCGAAGGCGTCGATGATGGTACCGCACTGTTCGCAGATGGAGCGAAGGGCGTATTCGAAGGCGAAGGCGGGGGCGGCGGAGATTATACGTTGCAATTTATCGACCAGGTAGTCGAAATCCAGGAAGGAGAACCCGCCGAGGAAGATGTCGATTCCGCCGCAGCCGAAGTTAACGGATGGGGGAGTGAAGGTTACCAGGCGGTCTGTGGTCATTAGTGTACGGGTGGAGACAGAACCGAAGGAGAGGTAACCGCGGCGTCCGGCCTCGACATAGGAGGGACCGGTATAGGAGGTGACGGAGCTGTTGAGCCAATTTTCGACCCAGTCGGCCCGTGCGGGATTCGAAGTAAGGAACGAAAATAGGAGGCAAACGGTTACCAGGGACGATACGGCCGGCACCCGTAGTTTCACGACGTACCTCCCGAGGCTTTTCGGCCAGGTTAGCACGGTGCTACGGGAAGGACCGTCGCAAAATCCGGAAAATCGAGGAAATTTTGGTTAGATTTTCCGGATTTTATATCGTTTTGCTTGATCTAATCAGCCTTAAATTTGACAGTCTATTTTAAGTGGCCTATCATATCAAAGATTGAAATTTAGGAGACTTTGTCTCCGAAAAGGAGGGAAAATATGCGGCAAATTTCGTCACCGGCAACTTTCAAAGACAGTTATATTGCCGAGGTCAAAGAAGAACTCGCCAAGGAAGGAATACAGGTTTTAAGAGTAAGGAAACCGGTTGTCGGCAGGAGATCAAGAAAACTCAAAGCCCCCAGGCATATCAAAATTGTCCTTCGCGAGGCTATTCTGGAACTCCTGAAAGAGAAGAAATCGCCTACTTATAAGGAAATTAAACAAAAAGCTCTTGAAATATACAGAGCAAAGAAGCGACAAGAAGAATCCCTAGTAGATAAATATTACGGTCTATGGAAAATCGAAGATGAAAAACTAGTACACGAAATTGCTTTAGATGAAGAGGTTTATTATGAGTCTTGATATCAAACGTTTTTATGGCCGAAAAATTTTAGTAGACAGTAACGCTTTTATCTACTTTCTTACCGGTCAAAGTCCTCTAGTCAAAGAATTTTTTCGTGCCTGCTTAGGAGGAAAACTCCAACTTCTTATTACTGCAAGAATACTTGATGAAGTGCTTTTTAAGATGTGTCTCTTGTTGGCCAAGAAACGATATGGATTTGCAAAAGATACGTTGATAAAGCTAAAAAAGAATCCACATTTGATAGTAGATCTATCTAAAGATTGTCAAGAGATTATCGAAATGTGTAATTCTTTTAAATTTACGGTATTTGATTTTACCTTCAAAAATTTACAAAAACTACCAAATATAATGGCTGATTACAGCCTAATAGGCAATGATGCTTTAATCGTCGGTTTAATGCAAAAGATGAATTTGAAATATCTTCTTTCGGCAGACAAAGATTTTGATATTGTTCCGTGGATTGAAAGGATAGACCCTCTGGTTTTTGAATAGGAAAACATTATGAACTTTATGTGCTAGCAATTCCACTATTCCAATCTCACGCCATCCTATTCCATTTCCATACCAGGATACCATAGCGATCCCAGAGCAGAGTTAGGGCTAATTGATTCTGTAAACTTCTCGCCGGTGGCCTATATGAAGGACAAGTCTGTAAGGACATCGTCCTGAAGGTCACAGATAAGGCGATAAGACCCCTGGCCTCCTTCCGGTCGAGTTTTTTGAGGGCCTTCAAGGCCGAGGCCGAAAGTCTAATCCTCCAGCTCAAGTTCCTTCTCCACGTCGTCTAAGGAATAGGTCTTCTCTTCGCCTTTTCTAATGCGTTCCAGGATCGAAGCTGCCAGGTAATAGTCTTCAAGCTCATCAAGCCCGCGCATGATGAGCTCGCGCAAATAATAGCTCTTAGTACGTCCGGTAAGGGCGGCCAGGCGATTCAAGCGCTCTTCCACGTCCTTAGGCAGGCGAATGGAAACCGGCATTTTCCCTCCGAAGATGTATTACATGTATAACTTGTCTTACAAATTTCGGCTTGAAGCAACCATCTCTGAAGCAACTATCTTTAAAAAGAAAAAGAGTCCCCTGCGGGGTAGAGGTGGGTATTAGGTCGTCTGAGGGATGGAGGTGGGCCTCCGCAGGGGATAGAAATATTTTAGCAAAATTTATTGAAGCAGGGAGAGCAATTTCAATTGGCGGCCTGACGTTCACGTAGACGAAGAGCGAGAGTTTCTATGAAAGTCGGATCTGCAAGAAGGCGATTTTTGATCTCCTCAAAAAGTTCATCTCTTTCAACTAAGCGCCGCAAGGCGTCGTTGATAAGGGTCTGGTATCCTACGCCGGTCTCTTCGGCCTTCTTTTTAAAGTACCTGACCACCGAAGGATTGATGGTTACCTTAATCTTTCGTTTTTTTCAGTTTGGAAAAATCATATTCTGTTCTCATAGTAAAACTCCTCTTCCTTTTTAGTTGCCTTTCTGGCCGAAATTATTCGAATTTTGCCTTTTCTTTCAGTGTACACCACGAATTATACATACTTTTAACCATATCACAAAAACCTCCGGACGAAGACAAATATATCTGGACAATGTGGGGCAAGGAGAATTTTAAGGAGGTGGTTTAAAAATGATTTACCGGTACAAGCCCTGTGACGCTGTGGGTACCGAAGTCGGCCGGGGATATTTCGCCGAAGGCTATGCGGGCGACGGTGTAGATGTTCCGGCGGAGAACGGGGAGGGCCTCGGCTCCGGCCATGACGGGTAACGGAGAGATATTCGGATCACGGGAGATTATGAAGGCTTGGGGCAGGTATTTGGCGCCGAGACGTTCCGCGAGGTCGGGACGGGAGTCGGCGTCCACGACCGCGAGTTTCCAGCCAGTTTCCCGGGCGAATTCGCGGCAGATCTTTTCGGCGGGTTCGGAAAGGGGCGAACGTTGAGAAACGAGTAGTACGAGGGCGAATCGGTCCCGGATTTTTTGAAGGAAGGAGGTCATTTTTAGGAACCTCGCCCGGGACAGGGCCCGGGACGCCTGATAGGTGATCGGGAAATCCGGGGCGTAGGATAATTCGGGGTGTTTCAGAAGAACGAAGGAGAGGGCCCCGGCGAAGCGTACGGATTTTACCCTGGCGGCTTTCATGTAAGTGGCCCATCGGGTCACGTTCTCTTCGGAGGGGTCGGCTACGGCTTCTTCGGTGGCGAGTTTGAGGATTTTCTTGAGTTCGAAGGGTTTCATCCGAAGGGCTTCTTCATAGGTAGGCCAGCGAATTACGTTTTTTTGTGCAGACGTTCCAGTTTTAGCGGGTTTCTTTTTCTTTTGCGGCTTCTTGTACTTTTCGTAGGCGTACCAGCCCCTGTGGCCGGTGGCGGGAGGTTCGGCCGAGTACCAGCCCGCAATGGCCTTTCGGGCCGAAAGCACGGCCAGAATTCCCGCAACGAGTATCACAAACAGCATCAAAAAAGAGGCACGGGACACGAGAGGATCCTCCCCGTAGGTATAGGGCCGAAGTAACGGGAATCGTATGAATGCGGGGTTTTGTCCCCGATTACGAAGACGTAACCTTCCGGGATCAAGGCGGAGGAATTGTCGGAAAGCCAGGGGGTGAGGGGGCGTCCGTCTTTGGTGCGAAACTTTATAGAACCTAGATCAAGGTTCATACCTTCGCGGGTTAAGCAGAAGTAACGTTTGCCCTTACGAACGATCTTTTCTCCGGGGAAACATACGACGTGTTTTACGAGTTTCATTCCCTTGGGAATAAAGGGATCGTTCTCGAAAGGCCGAATTTCTACGAGATCGAATCTATTTAGACGAGTAGGACACTTTTCGCGGAGTAGAAAATGGACTCCTACCGAAGGAGTAGCCGAAAAGATGAGTTTTAAGGAGGTTAAGTAAACGAAAAATCCGCAGAGAAAGAATACGATGACAGCTCGCAGATTTTTTTTACCAGGTACTCGCAGAAATTTCATCTCCGTCCTCTTACATCTCCGGGAATGGTTATTGGTATACCGCCTCTGACGACGCATCGGGAATCCAGGACCAATGCACCGGAGGGAACCGAAGCCAGCATCTCGTCAAGGGTTTTTCGGGCCCTTGCGGCCACTTTTTCGGGGGAAATTTTCTCCCCGGAGAGGGCTCTTTCTACGGCCTCGGTACGGAATTTGTTCACCAGGGAATCCAGATCCACCACATATATACGCGATGCCGCAATTTCCCGGCGCAGGGGTTGAACCACGGTACGGTGATAGACGTAAAGGGCCACCGCGATCATCAGGGCTGCAACCAGGAACAGATCGAAAAGCCCGGGCCTAATGCGGGACTGCCGGGGCTTTTCCTTCATCTTTGTTTCCATTTACTCGGACCTCCTTCGTCTCTTTGTTCGACTGCAAGGATAGGGGGAGCGATATCGGCCCGGGTCTTTCGGGGATTTTCCTCAGGACCCATCTAGGCTCGTCCAGCATGAAGAATACGTAGTGCGGGGCTACGTACATTTTTCCGTCGGGAGTCCCCAAAACCAGGGCCCGTACGATTTTCGGCGGTATGACCACCGGGGTTTCGGGGGCTTCGATCAGATCTCTCAGTTCTTTAAAAAGTTCGGCCCTGTAGGTAGGAGCTTCTGAAGACGTGCCGGATCTCTGGAGTGCAGCTCGTTTCCTGGCTTCAATAAGGGCTTTATTCTTCTCTTCCCATTCTGCCCTTTTCTCTTTCCATTTTGGATCGAGCTGCCTGGGATCTATACCATTTACAGAATCATGATAAGCGTCGATGGGGGATTCGCAGAGTCCTCCGTAGGTAGGAGGACAGGAAAATTTGCTTTCGTACGGTGTTATTCCGCATCCGTACGTGAACATGAGCAGCAAAAGCAGTGGCAGAAACCTAAAGCCCTGCAAGGGAAAGGATTTCGGGATCTGCTTTACTACAGCCATTACGTCCTCCGAGGCAGTGTTTTCGTATGTGGAGTTCGACACCTTCGTCGAAAACGACGACGACGCGTTTTTCGGCTCCGACTTCGATAACGGGAAAGGCCTGGCGGGCCATGTCGAGATAGAATCTGGAAAGATTTTGAGAGGCGGAGGCAATACCTTTACCGAACCCGGCTCTGGCGGCCTGGCCCGGATTCAAGGTACGAATTTGGCCTGCGGCCGTAGTAGTAAAATCGTATGAAGATTGTTCATAAGCCTCGCCGAACCCCTCAAGAAAACTTGCAATGAAAGACCGTGCTAGAAGTGCCCCGGCTTTCGTAACCACGCGCCCTCTGAGCCCTATTTTTCCGTCCTCGTCAACGACAAATCCTTTGACTTTTTCGTCTATGACCGAAGCTCCGTCGCGTGCTATGCACGAGAGTCGCAAAAGTCTAAGATGAGCCCTCTCGTCGGCAAGGTTCCCGCGCACTTCGGCGATTACGAAACAACCCTTAAGGTCCTGTTTGACTTCATTGGGCAGGATAGCGAGATCTCGGAGCCTGAGGAATGCGCGAACGGGTTCCGACTTGGCCGCCTCCATAGTCGGAGCAGCAAAACCCGAGATGAGATCGGCATCGACGAAAGAAGGGGGAAGATAAATCGTCTCTTGATTCTCATTTTGTTTTTTCGATGATGTAGTTTCCTTTTTCGAAGGAGACGGAGAGCTCTTGTGACCTATGTCTCCCAGGACTCTGGGCCTTCTGGGAACTTCCCCGGTAGATTTTCCCGACGGCGGCGGAGGCACCTGAAATCCCGGGGCTATACCGCCGGTCGTAGACGGGGCTTTGCCCGGAGTTCCCTCCCTGAGGGTCTCTATTTCTTTGCGAAGAGTTTCTATTTCTTTGAAGACGTCCTGTTTTTGTGTCTCTTTCTGTTCCGAGAGTCTTTTGTCCAGGGCCTTAAGCTCAAGACTCAGGCGATCGAGGCGTTTCTCCAGGGACTTCACCCGGGCGGTGGTTTCGTAATAGAGGGATTTTTCCAGATAACCGAGCTTCGGCTGAACTTCTTTGAAACCCACTTCCTGTTTTTTCTTCTGTACGGGCTTTTGATTACGCGAGTGATAGGCGAAAAGAGAGAACAGGATGAGCCCCAGAATCAGGGCACCTCTTACCAGTTTCTGTTTCTTTTCCGGAGAAAATTCCGCGAATTTTTCCCGGAGCTTCGTAATCACGACTGCACCTCCGGGACTTTTTCTATGATCACGGCCCGGGTCGATTCGGACGCGTGAAGACTCGTCTTTTCGATGGAGATGGCCACGGGATTAACGGTAATCTCCGGGCGGAGCAGATCCTTTTCAAGGAGGCGTGTACCCCGTTTAGCGGTTACGGTAAGCACCCTCACCGTAATGCCTACTCCGGTGATTCGGTATCTTGCCGTTTCACGGAGACGAATACCGGGAAGTGGATTTTTCTTAATCGGGAGTGGATCCCTTCGTTCCCAGCTCGGTGGGATCCGATCGGAAAAAACTTTTTTAAGTATCAAGACCACGGCTTTGTCCACGTCTCCGGCGTAAAGTTCGGTGTTTCTTGTAGCATCTGCCGCAGGATTTACGAGGTAGATCGTACGGGAGGGGATGCGGTACGGTCTTCCGATGAAGCCGTAAGTGTTTCCACCGCAAACGATGTAAACCTCGGTGGGAACAGTGGAATATTCGACTTTACCGTTTGGAAGGACCTTTACCTGTAATTTTAGATAGGCTTCATGACCGGCGGTCTCGACTTTTACACCCTTCTCCGCGGAGTAAAAAACATCGGTAATTTTGCCGGAGGAGCAGACGATCCGATTGACGTCGGTGGCCGAAATTTTCACCCATTGAATTCGTTCGGGTCGGAGCACCACCGGTGGCAGGACGTCATAATGTTTGCCAATGCTCCTCTTTCTTTCCTTATACGAGGCTTTTCTTGCCGCCGACACGACAGAAAACGGAATGAGCTCCGGTTCTACAGGTGGTTGCTTCTTCGTCTTAACCGCCGTTCTCATATACAAAGGAGAAGAACCGCAGGTTCCGGGACATCCGGCCCAGACGGAAGAGACCGCCCCCAAAAGAAAGGCAAGGCCCACTATAACGGCACACGACCTCATTTCTTACCTCCCTCGTTTCCGGCGGGAACGGTTTCTTTGACTTCGCTCCATTCGCCGAGATCTCGGATAAAAAGACGGCCCGCCCTGATGCGATAGGTAAAGGCGTATTCCGCGACCTTACTTTCGGCCACCTTTTCGCCCTCAAGAAGAAGGACTCGTTTGCCCGTGGCCCGGATTATGCGACGTTCGGGATCGTGTTGGACGGACTGAGGAATGAAAATCGAGACCAGATTTCCGGTCTCGGCTTCGTCCTCGAGAGCGGAAAATTTTCGTCTGTATTTCGGGTAGGTTTCCGGATCCCACATGGTAAGCAGGAGTTCGTACTGTGCCTTCACCGTGGCCGGTGAGTAGTTGAAGGCGAGATCGAAGATTGTTCTTGCCATTTCGAGTACGTAAGACTCGCTGAGACTATCACCGGTAAGCTCTATAGGACTCTTAAGACCGAAAGGTATGAGAACTACCTTCTGATAGGAGACCGCACGAAGGGTGAAAAATCCGAAGATCACGTTCGAGACCGCTATTACGACGATGGCGAACTTGAGGAGGCGATTTTCGCCTATGAGATTGGCCGTGCGATTGAGGAACACGTCGTATCTCACGCCGATCTCCTATCCGAAGAATCTGGTTACGAAAGCCTCGGGATATCTTGCGAAGGAAATTATTCCCAAACGGTAAAGCACATGACGCATGAAGCCCCGCGGCCTCTTTTGTTTCTCCCTCCGGTAAACGAGGACCGCCAGAGGGATCAATAAGAGCGTTTTTAGGGTGGTAAGGATTGCCAGGATATAAACGGCTACCATGAGTAAGAGCTCGTCCTTTTCGAACCACAGAAGGCGGTAGGGCCGGTGGAGATACCGCGGAAATCCGTACCCTACCGCTCCATTCATTACTTACCTCCTCTCTTCTCCGTTACACGTAGAAACCAAGGGTCGTGGTAATGGTGTCGAGTTTTACGAGACAACCGCCGAGAATTAAGGAAAGAACCGGCTTGCCCCATCCGGCCTGTTTGCTATCCAGAGCAGCATGTCCGCCGTATCCGATGAGTCCCATACCCAGAAGGAAGCCAGGAGCACCTTTGAGGAATTTATTGACGGCGATATCATAAGCATCGTAAAGGAACGAACCCGAAGCAGGAGCAGTCCAGGCGAACACGTCCACCGCGAAAAGAAGACCGGCCGCCAGCATCATAAAAAACATGAAGACGTGGGCGGAAGACATACCCCGGGTCAGAGAAGAAACCTTCCTGACCCGTTCGGACAACCAGGCCGAAGCGGCCTCGGCCACCATAAGAAAGTACCAGATCCTCTTACCCATACCGCACCTCCTAATGCTTTTTTGTAATGTGCTCCGCGCGAAGCACCCGGTTTATGCCGGTATAAATGAGACTGGGATTGAATCCCGGAACTACGGTTCTCCCTGCTATGAGAAACGGAGTGCCGCGTATGCCAAGCCTTTTCGCAACAATACGGGAGTAGGAGAGACAATCATTTACGGCATCAAGATCGCATTTTGTCGGAGGATCCGTGTTCGTAATTTTTTCCGTCATCAGATCGGTAAGAGCCCTGCCCGGATCTTTTTGACACAGTATCCAGCGGGCGTGTGTTTCGGCATGAGGATGCAGGCCGGGTAAGGGGTACAGAAATACGTATCTTGTTATCTCTCGGGTAATTTCCCTGTTTTCCGCGAAGAATTTTTCGAGTCTTCGACAGAAAGGACAGTCGGGATCGGTAAATTCTATTACCCTGACCGGTCCGTTCCCTATTTTTATGGCCTTCGATAAATCAAAGGTTTTTACGATATCGGCAACCAGGTCTTCGCGGGCCTTTACCGTGAGATTCTTTCCGTCGGGAGTGTAGATTTCTCCGACTATAAGGCGCCCCTTTTCTCCGGGTCCCGAAGGAGGAGCATAGTAGAGCACGTTGAGCCCGATACGGATCTCACACAATCCGGGGACAGGAGCAGGAAGAATTTGGGCCTTTTCGGCCGATACGGGAAAATCCTTTTTAAACGTTTCCTGACAACGCTTTTGCAGGACATTATCGAGATTGCCGGCGGATGCTACTGAAGTAATAACCAAAACGGACAATAAAGTTATTGCCGCAAGTCGTCTCATTTCGTTTTCTCCGGGGTTCGTATTTTGATCTCCAGGGGAATCCGGAAGCGGGATTTTCCCCCACCTTGTTTCTTGCAGGCAAAAGACGAAACCGTAACCCAGGTTGAAATGTAGACCCTGGCCGCTTCTCCCATGTAGAAGGTGTAAGGCCGCTCACAGAAAACCAGCGCTAAAACGATCGCCGTGATGCTCAGCGCTACGTGTTTCATACTGTTGGAGAGTCTAGCAGTAATTTTCAGGAAGGAAGTCCGCAAAATCCGGAAAATCGAACCCTTTTTGCCCCGTTTTTCCGAAATTTGACGCTACTAGGAAGGCGTAAAGAGGTAGGTCAACGACAAAGGCAGTTCATCAGCTCGTAATCAACACCCCAGAGTCCTCGTTTCTCCTGCCTGGCCGTCCTTTCCAACCGGAGGAGCATCATCCAATCCAGCAAAGGCAGTTCTCTGGACTTACCTCTTTTTGTCCGATATACGCAAGCATAGCCGTCTTCAACCATTCGATAAGAAAAGTTTTCTTTTCCGACAAAGATAAAACCTAATACTCTTCCGTATCGTCCGTGACCGAACGTTTCTATACGTACCGGTAAATGATCGAGAATTTCTTTTGCATGTTTTGAAGCAAGTTTTCCTAAATATACGATGCGTTTTTCGGGAACCGAACAAGTAATTGCCTGGTGGGTAAGTTTTTTTGATCTAAACTTTTCGGGAGTGTCGATTCCGAGAACCCGGATTTTAATTTTTCTACCGGAATTTTCTACTTTCACCCAAACGGTATCCCCGTCAGAAACTTTAACAATTCTGCCTTGAAAAGATCCGGCCCACGAATATAAACACGTAAAGAAGGCTGCTACAGTTATAAAAACCGCAGCAGCCTTTACTCTGAAGGTGGGCATGTAAAAAGATATCATCCTACTCTTTCGTTCAGTTTTCTTGCCGGCTTAAATTTCACTACTTTCCTGGCGGGAATTTTCATCTTTTCTCCGCTACGCGGATTGCGCACCATGCGTTCGGCGCGTTGAGACACACTAAAGGTCCCGAATCCTACCAGGGTCACTTTATCCCCTTCCTTCAGGGCCTCGGTAACGGCCTCGATAAAGGCATTTAGGGCTTTTTCGGCAGTTACCCTGGGTAAGTCCGCAATTTCTGCCATGGTCATAATTAATTCTTTCTTGTTCATTCCCATATACCTCCTATCAATCTTGCAAAGTTTTTCTTCCCTTGGGATTGCGTGCCCGGCCAGGATTAGATTGGTCCTAACTCAAGCAGTTAGGCTTGCAACTAACAAAAATAGTTTCTCGTCCTAACTCAAGCAGTTAGGCTTGCAACTTGATCATGGGCCTGAGGGGCTAGCCAAAAACAATTTTGTCCTAACTCAAGCAGTTAGGCTTGCAACCTGACTATAAGAAACATGTCCGCCTCCTTTTTCCCTTTTAGGGGTAATAACAAAATCTGGCGGACATGTTTTCTTTATTGAGCCGAAGGACATCTTTTAAGAATTTTCCGTTTTTTGTTTTAAGTACTCTTTCCATAGATTTACAGCCGCGTTTTCATCCTGGTCCCACCTGCGACCGCATCCCTCGCAGGTCCAGTAAAGACTGCTCCTGTCCTCCGGTTCATTTACCGTCCCGCACACGTGGCACAGCCTGGTTTTATAAGGAAAGTCCACTATCTCTAAAACACTTCCAGTCTTTTCGGCCCGTCTCTCAAGACACATCCTGAATTCATAAAGGGCCGCATAGAAGCGCTGAAACCTGGCTTTGTCTGGAAGTTTTTCTGCCTGTTCTTCTTCAGATAGATTTTTAAGGTCAATTTTTGGCACTACTACTGTTTCAAATTTATTGAAAAGATCTACGGCCAGTTTTTCGTAAAATTTTTTTCTAAAACCACACGCCTTCTTTTTCATGCGTGCAACGACGTTCATCAGCCAGTTCCACTCTATCAAAGTGGTCCGTATATCTTCGGCCAAATCTTTAAGCTCCTCTCGGTTTGTTTCCTTGAGTAAACGAACAACCTTCCATAGTGCTCGTTTTCTAGCTCGACCCCATGCTTGTGTAGAGGAAACCATTTTTCTCAATTCTTCAGGAAGAGTAAGAATCACATCCTCAGAAAGGAGAATCTCTCTTACCCTATCTTTGCATTCTTGAAATAGTCGGTCGGCTTTAGACTGCTTCATAGAAGCAGCGATAATTTTTGCTACAAACTTTCCAGGCAGATATATGTCTTGAAAGCTTTTCCCATCATAAAGTACTCCGACACGTATTACATCGGCCTTGATTGGTACCTTCACTTTTCCTTTTTCCGTAGGCATACGGAGGAAGACGTCTTCTTCTGCCACTTTTCTAAAACCAAGTTCCAACACTGCTAAAGGTTTTCTATTTTCTGGAACAGGTACATATTGCCTTTCTGGAGGTACTTCCACCATTATGTTTACAAACCACCTGCTTCTATCCTTGCCATGTTCTTTCCTTACAAGAAGGAAACGCTTGATATAGCCGTCTTTTGGTAGAGGACGATGCATTATTATAGGAATAGAAAGTTTACGATCTTGCCCTTGATCAAAGGTAAAATGGACTTTACAGGCTTTGTTTCTTTTACGGGTGGGTAAGTTATAAGCTTCCTCGGGGGGTACACGATCAAAATATTTTTTCAGGACTTCTAATACGGAAATGCCTCCTGAAAACCTTCGGGTAAAAAGCCAGTTTCCATCAAAACGTTTAAACTTAGGCAGGTGTCCACGTTTTACCCCTACCCAAGCGGTAAAAAATCTATCTCTTATTACCTCTTTGTTTCCCCAATATAACGGAGCTTCTTTTACGGTAACATCTACTTTTTTTCTCATCTCTTCAAAAATTTTATTATATTTCCCTTTTATTTTTTTCTTTTTCTCTCTAAGTATTTTCCTGATTTCTTTTAACTCACTTTCGATTTTCTTCTTCTCCTTAAGAAGGAAATTAATATCAGAATGTTTTTTAACGCGAAGCTTCTTTCTTAACTCTTTTATCTCTTTTGTAATATTGTTTATATTTTCCTCTAATTCTCGCTTCTTTTGAAGAATTGGTGCAATTTCAGGATCACCTTCTATAACCATTCCATATTTATCAAGATAATATCTTCCAATTTCGACAAGTTTGTTCCATAATTGATGCATATTTCGTGCTTCTTCTTCTAACCATTTAGGATGCTCTTTGATAAAAGAAGGCAACACACCATACGAATAAACTATAACAGGCCAATCATTTCTTAAACGTTTTCTAGCCATCTGTCCTCTTTAACAATTGAATTTTTAATCATCTCCAGAATTGGAATCCATATTTCTAATAGTGAACCGCTATCATCAATCAAAGGATTTTCTTTAATAAATTGTTTGACATAACATGGAATTAAACCCTTAAGTAGAAAATCCATATAATCTTTCTCTAAAGATCCATTTGGTTCTTTATCGTACCACCAAATATAGGCCAAATAAAAAAGAGCATATTCCGAAATTTTATAAAACTTTGCCAGGCAAATTACGTCCCCAACTTCAATCATCTCTGTTATTTGACTTTCCATTTCTTGCTTTTTCCAAGTTGCTTCTTAAATCAATCGAAACATCCTTATGCATTTTGGTATATGCGTCTTCGACGATTTGACGTCTCCACTCCTCATACGTCATTCTGGTATACCAATCGAAAAGTTCCTGTTGTTTGAGATGGTCCACGGCTAGTCCCCCAGGTCGAAATCCCTGACCCGCTCCATCAGATTGTCCAGTACCGTCGGTTCCCTTC
>Ga0256914_1002361_pt1 | contig 15866 bp, 14 predicted proteins | sample HulkmetaG_FD_191571 | JGI IMG/M metagenome (GOLD analysis project Ga0256914, IMG submission 191571) | Hydrothermal chimney microbial communities from Main Endeavour vent field at the Juan de Fuca Ridge, Pacific Ocean - Hulk | ecosystem: Environmental > Aquatic > Marine > Hydrothermal vents ... | reverse complement strand
CATTCTGGAGTATCCGGCTGCCGACAAAGCCGATGACGAAGTATTGCTGCAGCGGTGTATCCGGCTCGTTCCGCCCACGGTGCGCAAGAGCATCGGTGCCCCCCGGGTCGCCTTTATCGGTGCGGGGAACTATGCCACTGCTGTTCTGATCCCGGCGTTTCGTGAAGCGGGGGCGGTTTTGGGGTGTGTGGTCTCGGCGTCGGGCGTGAGCTCGGTGCATGCCGGGCGCAAGTACGGATTCGAGAGTGCCGCCAGTGATGTGGATGCGGTCCTCGCCGACGAGGCGATCGATGCGGTGGTGATCACCACCCGCCACGACAGCCATGCCCGGTTTGTGTTGGAGGCGCTGGAGGCGGGCAAGCATGTCTTCGTGGAGAAGCCGTTGTGTCTGACCCTGGAGGAGCTGGAGGCAATCGAACATGCATGGCGGGCACAGGCCGGGAAGGGTGATGCGCCGCTGTTGATGGTGGGTTTCAACCGCCGTTTCGCGCCGCAAGTGGTGAAGATGAAGGAGCTTCTCTCGGCGTCGCAAGGGCCCAAATCGTTTATCATGACGGTCAATGCCGGGGCCATTCCAGCCGAGCACTGGACGCAGGACCGGGAGGTGGGTGGCGGGCGTATCATTGGCGAAGCATGCCATTTCGTGGATCTGTTGCGCCACCTGGCCGGTGCTCCAATCAGCGAGTGGCAGCAGACGGCGATGGCAAGTCCGACGCAGGATACGGTAACCCTGTCACTCTCGTTCGCCGATGGTTCCATCGGTACGGTCCACTATTTCGCCAACGGCAGCAAGAAATTTCCCAAAGAGCGGCTGGAGGTTTTTTCCGGGGGAGGAATCCTGCAGCTGGATAATTTCCGCAAACTCACCGGATTCGGTTGGCCCGGTTTTCGAAGCATGAAGCTCACCCGTCAGGACAAAGGACAAGCCGGGTGTGCGGCGGCTTTTATCAAAGCCATCAAGGAAGGTGGTACCGCACCGATTCCGTTCGATGAAATTATCGAGAGCAGCCGCATCTCGATTCTGTTCAATAATGACAACCAAGGGGATGAAGACCGATGAGTGCTCTTGTCGACATCATCGCCGGGGCGCGACCCAACTTCATGAAGATTGCGCCGATTATTCGGGCCTTGCAGGAGCGCAAGGCGCACGGTTCGGTTCTTGACTGGCGGCTGGTGCACACTGGTCAACACTACGATCCCCGCATGTCCGGGGATTTTTTCAAGCAGCTCGGGATTCCGGAGCCGGATGTCAATCTGGAGGTGGGCTCAGGCTCGCATGCCGGGCAGACGGCAGCCATCATGGTCGCTTATGAGAAGCTTTTGCTTGAAAGGGAATCGGATCTTTGTCTGGTGGTAGGTGATGTGACCTCCACCATGGCTTGTTCCATCACGGCACAGAAGCTCCATATCCCGGTGGCCCATGTGGAGGGAGGGTTGCGCTCTGGTGACTGGACCATGCCCGAGGAGATCAACCGGCTGGTCACCGATTCGGTGACTGACTGGTTCTTTACCACCAGCCGTAACGCCGGTGAGATCCTGCGCTGCAGTGGTGTGGGTGAGGAACGAATCTTTTTCGTGGGAAATACCATGATCGATACGCTGCTGGCCAATCTGGAACGCATCCGTCCGCCGGCATTCGTGGAAGAGCAGGGTATCGATAATGGAGAATATCTGGTACTCACCCTGCATCGCCCTGCCAATGTGGACGAGCCGGCCAATCTGGCGCGCCTGTTGGGGGAGGTGGCTAGGGGATCGGAGGGAAAGCCGGTTGTCTTTCCTGTACACCCCCGGACCCGGCAGGTGTGCGAACAGATTGGAGAACTGCCAGATAATCTCATTCTCGAGGAGCCCCAACCCTATCTGGAATTTATCTGGTTGGTGAGGAATGCCTTGGGTGTCATCACTGATTCGGGAGGCATCACTGAGGAAGCCACGGTGATGGGAATTCCCTGCATGACCCTGCGGAATACGACGGAACGCCCGGAAACGGTTGAGATCGGCACCAACGAGCTTCTGGGGACCGATCCGGAACGGATTGCCCCGGCTCTCAAGCGGCTGCTCTCCGGTTCATGGAAAAAAGGGGAAATTCCCGAAATGTGGGACGGGAAAACCGGGGAACGGATCGCTGCCACGCTGGAAGATCTGGCTTCGAGTGGCCGGCTTTCCCGCAATGAGGTGCGCTCCGGAAGGAACTGAGAAGGATTTGTTGCCGGATTTTGGCATTGTTATCCTGGCGTCTTGGCGCTGTTTCCATTTTCTGATTGGTCCTGCCACTGAAAAATATCTGGCTGTATTTATCGATTCAGCTGCCACGAAATGAGCGGGGAGTTGTAGAAGATTGAGCGGCCGGTATTGCGGGAAAGCGTGGACAAAATAACAACCTATTACCACACCATACGCTACTTGCGTCCGGTGCAGATCTATGGGCGGATCTGGTTCCGGATCCATCGGCCCCGGATCCAAATGAAACCGGCGCCTCCTTTGAGAAGGATCCCGGGGCGTTGGGTACCTCCAGCCGACAAACCGTCGGAGATGATCTCGCCGACAGGGTTCCGTTTTCTGAACGAGTCTCATGAGCTGAATTTTCCGGAGGATTGGAACGGATCCAGATTTGAAAAACTCTGGCTGTACAATCTTCACTATTTTGATGTTCTGAACAGTGCTGCCACGGGCGAGCAGAAAGCATGGCACCGTTCGCTGCTTGCGCGCTGGGTTGCGGATAACCCGCCCGGCTGGGGTAACGGATGGGAGCCCTATCCCATCTCGCTCCGTATCGTGAACTGGATCAAGTGGGCACTTGCGGGAAATTCTCTGGAAAGTGCCTGGATTGACAGTCTGGCACAGCAGGCCAATTACCTATCCCGGCGGCTGGAGTGGCATCTGTTGGGCAATCATCTGTTTGCCAATGTGAAGGCTCTGGTGTTTGCCGGTCTCTTTTTTGAAGGCAAAGAGGCGGATCGTTGGTTGTCGAAGGGGTTGAAGATCCTGGACCGGGAGATTGATGAACAGATCCTGCCGGACGGAGGGCACTTTGAACTCAGTCCAATGTATCACTCAATCATTCTTGAAGATCTATTGGACCTGCTCAATCTTTTTGCCACCTACCCTGGAGTGCTGCCTTTGCGGTGGCGAAGCTTTCCAGAAAGGATCGCTGAAGCGGTTTCCAGGATGCTGTGCTGGCTGGATGTCATGACCCATCCAGACGGGGAGATCGCACTGTTCAATGATGCGGCCTTTGGAATTGCCCCTTCACCTGTCGGGCTTCATGGTTATGCCGGGCGTCTCGGACTGGGAACTTTATCAAAGAAGAGCAAAGATGGAGTCATGTTATTGCCGGACAGTGGATATTGTCGTTGCGAACGAGAGAGTGTTGTACTGATAGCCGATGTGGGAAAAATCGGGCCGGATTATCTGCCCGGACATGCCCATGCGGACACTTTGGGTTTTGAGATGTCGGTGTTTGGTCAACGCATCTTTGTGGACAGCGGAACTTCATGCTATGGTAATGGGGTGGAGCGACTTCGCCAACGCTCTACCGCAGCACATAATACGTTAACAATAGATGGCGAGAATTCGTCCGAGGTATGGGGCGGGTTCCGGGTGGCCCGTCGGGCCTATCCCCGGTCGCTAAAGATATCCGAAGATTATAATTCGATTCAGGTGAGCTGTGCCCATGATGGGTTCAAAAGGCTACCCGGCCAGCCGATACATAGACGGCGTTGGCAGCTGGAAGATGGCTCATTACGAATCACAGACAGTGTAAAGGGAAGATTCAACCAGGCCATTGCGTGGTACCACCTGCATCCCGATGTTTCTGTCGAATCGGGAGCAGGAGGAAAGCAGGGATGGTTCATTCTGCCAGATGGCCACCGGCTGATTTGGCATGTGAAGGGGGGAACCGTAACAGAGGTGCCATCCACCTATCATCCCCGTTTTGGGGTATCACAGCCAGCTCGCTGCCTGGAAGTCAAAGTTGAAAGGGAGGAGGCGGAGTTTCTGATCGCCTGGAACAATAACAATGCATATTCTGTTTCTGACTGATAATTTTCCACCCGAGGTCAATGCGCCGGCCAATCGTACCTATGAGCACTGCAGAGAGTGGGTACGAGAGGGGCATGAGGTCACGGTCATTACCTGTGCTCCCAATTTTCCCAAGGGGGAGGTCTTTGAAGGATACAAAAACCGCCTTTGGTACTCGGAGGAGATGGACGGTATTCGCGTGATCCGCGTTTGGACCTATATTACTGCAAACAAGGGAAAGATTCGCCGCACCATAGACTATCTCAGTTATATGGTGTCTGCCATCATAGCCTCTCCTTTTGTGAAGCGGCCGGATCTGGTGATTGGAACTTCTCCACAATTTTTCACTGCGGTGGCAGGCTTTGCGGTTGGAGCCATGCGCCGTATCCCTTTTGTTTTTGAGCTCAGGGATCTCTGGCCCATCTCCATCAAGGCGGTTGGTGCCATGAAGGATGGCTCTTATGCCATTCATATGTTGGGTAAGCTGGAGATGTTTCTCTATCGCAAGGCGGCGCGAATCATCTCTGTCACCAATTCATTTGCTGTTGTGCTGATCGATCGCGGTATCGATGGTGAAAAAATTGACGTGGTAACCAATGGGGTCGATCTCTCCCGTTTCAAATCCTTGCCTAAAGATGCGGATTTGGTGAAGCGCTATGATCTCGAAGGCAAGTTTGTTGCCGGATACATTGGAACCCATGGTATGGCCCATGCCTTGGAAACGATATTGGATGCCGCCAGTGAAATGCGAAAAAGGGAAGGAGGGAAAGATTTCCGTTTCATCTTCTTGGGGCATGGAGCAAGGAAACAGGAGCTGGTGCAAAAGGCCAGGAAGATGAATCTGGACAACGTCATTTTCATCGATACGGTGCCAAGAAGTGAGGTCAGCCGTTATTGGTCGCTGCTTGACGCCTCCATAATCCACTTGAAAAAAGAGCCGACATTTACTACCGTGATTCCTTCGAAACTGTTCGAGTGCATGGCGATGGGAATACCCATTCTGCATGGAGTGCAGGGGGAGTCAGCGGAGATCGTCGAGCAAAACCAGGTAGGACTGACCTTTGAGCCAGAAAATCCGCAAGAACTGATTGAGCGACTGGAGCGATTAAAGAACGATAATGAATTGTATGGACGACTCAAGGCCAATTGCCTCAGTACTGCTCCCAACTACGAGCGTACAAAGCTGGCAGCCAACATGCTATTAAGTCTGGAAAAGGTCGTTGCCAACAAGGAAGTCGAGAGCAAAAAGATGACCATCCTGTGAAATTTTTTACTGCTCCTCTGTTCAGCCGGGGTGTCCCTGTAAAGTCTCTGTGTGTTCGTATAATTGATCTGCCTCGGGCATCAAGCAGGGCGTTCAAAGTCTCCTCCACCGAGGCCCGTACAAGCTGAACCACCAACGCCATGGAGGCCGTCCATCGCCAGTTCCGCAAGCTGACCAGGACCAAGGGCGGATTCGCCAACGAGAACAGCTTACTCAAGCTGCTCTATGCCGGTATACTGAAGGCATCTGAACGGTGGACGAGACCCGTGCAGAACTGGAACCTGACCCTGTCACAGCTGGCAATCCATTTTGAAGGGCGACTGGATGCGCATATCGCCCTGTGAAAATTCGACTGACACAGAGTTTTGAACACTCTCTGTATACGGGTATACGGGATCTGCCGTCAAATCATCTCCAACCTTACTTCCCCATTGCCCGATTGACCGCCATCTCTACCTTGTCGTGGAGGTTACGTAGTTCGCCATTGACCTTGCGGGTCAGGTTTTCTTTCTCGCTGCGCAGCTGGAGGAATTCGTGGGCGATGTTCAGGGCGGCCATCACGGCGATGCGATCCATCCCCACAACCTTTCCACTCTTGTAGATCTCCCTCATCCTTGCATCAAGGTGATAGGCGGAGGCGATCAAGGCCTCTCTCTCTCCCTTGTCACAGCCGATCCGGTACTCCTTGTCAAGGATGCGGACGGTCACCAGTTCCTGCTCTTCTCGCATACGTTCTCACTCCTGTTCCAGTGTCTTCAGCCGTCCCAGCATCGTTTCGACGCGGTGGCGCGCTTTCTCCGTTCTTTCCAGCAATTGGGCCCGCTCCGAAAGCAGGGAACGGTTCTCTTCCTTGAGGTGTTCGACAACCCGGATCAGGTCGTCGATGCGGGATTCCAGTTGTTTCAACTCCAGCTCTTCCATAGCGCTAAACCACCTGTTTTGTTTGGAAATGCTCCTCGTTATTGCCTCCAATATAGAACGGTGCTGCCACGGGGTCAATGATAGATGCAAAAAGTGGTAGGATGTCGTCTGGCCCCCTTGGGGGTGGAGCCGGATTGTGGGTGATGTGATGAAGATGGATAGGCTGACATTTGAAGAGCTAGAGGAGAAGATGGTGCTGGTAGCCGGAGAACCCGGCGTGGCCGAGAGTCATGGTGCGTTGTCCGGGATGTTGTGCAGTGCCGCGGAGTGCTCCGATGCAGTGGGGTGGTTTCGGCAAGTGTTTCCGGATGCCCGGCTGGAGGAGGAGCAAGTGGATATGATGATGCGGCTGCACCGGGAGACCCGGGCCGGTCTAGTGGATGACTGCTTTGTTTTTTCCCCTCTGTTGCCCGATGACAGTCGTCCCATTGAGCAGCGAGTGGAGGCGCTGGGGGAGTGGTGCCAGGGATTCATGCTGGGGCTTTCCGTGGGAGGGCTGCCGAGCACGGATGAGCTTTCTGCCGATGCACGGGAGGTGCTACAGGATTTGGCGGAGATGGGGCAGGTGGATAGCTATCAGCTCGAAGGGAATGAACAGGATGAACGTTCCTATACCGAGCTGGTAGAGTATTTGCGCACTGGAGTGCTGCTGCTCCATGCGGAGATGCTTTCCCGCCGTCAGCCGGTCTCCACGGAGACGTTGCATTGAATCGGAAGCCGGGTGTGACGGAGCACGTAACCGGGGCTTTCTCCCTCGCTTTTCCGGGGAGATGCCTCTTTTGAACCGTACCGAATTTGCCCGCCGGCGCAGGCGGCTGTTGGGGATGATGGGAGAGGGCTCCATCGCCATTCTTCCAGCCAAGCCGGTCTGCAAGCGAAACCGCGACAATGAATACCCCTACCGGCCCGACAGTGATTTCTGGTATCTGAGCGGCTTTCCCGAGCCGGAGGCGGTGCTGGTGCTGATCCCGGGGCGCAAGCACGGGGAATACATCCTTTTCTGTCGCGAGCGGGATCCCGAAGTGGAGCGCTGGAACGGCTCTCGGGCCGGGCAGCAGGGCGCGGTGGAGATCTACGGAGCGGATGACTCCTTCCCCATCGATGATATCGATGACATCCTGCCGGGCATGCTGGAGAATCGCAGCCAGGTCTATTACACCATGGGGCGTGAACCTGCCTTCGACCAGAAGCTGATCGGTTGGATCAACCGCCTGCGTGGCAAGGCCCGAGCCGGCGTCCATGCTCCGGACAACATCACCGCCCTCGAGCACCTGCTGCACGAGATGCGGTTGATCAAGAGCAAGGCGGAGATCCAGCTGATGCGCCGCGCGGCGCAGGTGACGGCGCAGGCGCACCGTCGCGCGATGAAGGCCTGCCGCCCCGGTCTCTATGAATATCAGATTGAGGCGGAACTGCTGCACGAATTTGCCTACAATGGCTGTCGGTTCCCCGCCTATAGTTCTATCGTTGCCGGTGGCAGGAACGCCTGTGTACTCCACTATACCGAGAACCGCGACCGGCTGAAGAACAACGATCTGTTACTCATCGATGCAGGTGCGGAGTATCAGTACTATGCTGCCGACATCACCCGTACCTTCCCGGTGAACGGCAAGTTCCGCCGTGCCCAGAGGGCTCTCTACGAGATCGTGCTCGCTGCGCAGGAGGCGGCTATCGAGCAGGTGAGGCCGGGCAAGCACTGGAATGATCCCCACGAAGCAGCGGTGGAGGTGATTACCGAAGGACTGGTAGCGCTGGGTCTGCTCAAGGGGCGGGTGAGTACACTGATCAAAAAGGAGGCTTACAAGCCGTATTTCATGCATCGGACCGGCCACTGGTTGGGGATGGATGTGCATGACGTGGGAGAGTACAAGGTGGGGGAGAGCTGGCGGGTGCTGGAACCCGGGATGGTGATGACCGTGGAGCCGGGCATCTATATCCCCGAGGGAGGCAAGGCAGACAAGAAGTGGTGGAACAACGGTATCCGTATCGAGGATGATATATTGGTGACTCGGGATGGCTGTGAGGTGCTCACGGCCGATGCACCGAAAACGATCGAGGCGATAGAGGCGCTGATGGGTGATGAGTGAGTATGAGGTATTGGTGGTGGGCGGCGGCATGGTGGGGGCCAGCCTCGCCTGCGCGCTCGGTGGAGCAGGGATCCGTGTCGGGGTGATCGAGGCGGTACCCTTCCGGTCGGACGGCCAGCCCAGCTATGATGACCGGGTGATCGCGCTCTCTCACGGTTCCAGCCGGATCCTGCGGGCGATGGGTGTCTGGCCAAAACTGGAGAAGGAGGGTGTTACCCCAATAGAACGGATTCATGTCTCCGACCGCGGGCGATTTGGAGCGGCCCGCCTGGACTGTGTGCAGGAGAGGGTGGAGGCGCTGGGTTATGTAGTGGAGAGTCGCGTATTCGGCCGGGTGATGGGGCCGATGCTGGAGGGGATCGAAACGGTGGATCTGTTCTGCCCGGCGCATCTCAAGTCTTTTGATCTCAGCGCGCGGCGGGCGCGGGTCCTGATCGAACATGAAGGGGAGGTGAAGGACCTGCGTGCCCGGTTGCTCGTGGCAGCCGATGGCGGGCAGTCCGTGGTGCGGGAGCAGCAGGGGATCAAGCTGTGGCGGGCGGGGTATGGTCAGACCGCGGTGATCGCCAACGTCACCCCGGAACGGCCGCACCGGAACGTCGCCTATGAGCGTTTTACCGACACCGGCCCGCTTGCCTTGCTGCCGATGACAGAGGAGCGCTGCTCTTTGGTATGGACCGCCCGGGACGAACAGGTCCCCGGCCTGCTTGCCTTGAAGGACGGGGCGTTTCTGGCGCGTTTGCAGGAGCGATTCGGTTATCGCCTGGGACATTTCCGGACCGTCGGCCGACGGGTCGCTTATCCCCTTTCCCTGATGCATGTGCGGGAGCGGGTTCGTCAGCGGCTGGCCATCGTCGGTAACGCGGCCCACCTGCTGCATCCGGTGGCGGGACAGGGCTTCAATCTGGGTCTGCGGGATGTGGCTGCTCTGGCGGAGACCCTCGATCGGGCCCGGCGTAATGGAGAGGATCCCGGGGATCCTGCAGTGCTCAAACGCTACAGCGACGCCCGACGGGGTGACTACCTGCGTACCACGTTGTTCACCGACGGTCTGGTGCGGACCTTCTCCAACAATCTCTTCCCGCTAACGGTATTTCGGAATGCTGGGCTGTTGGCCCTGGATGCCCTGCCGCCGCTGAAACATCTTCTGGCGCGCCAGGCGATGGGCCACATTGGACGCTTGTCGCGGCTGGAGCGAGGATTGCCTCTATGAATGGTAAGCAGACGAAAACCTATGATGTGGTGGTATGCGGTGGTGGCATGGTGGGGGCGGCCCTCGCTGCAGCGCTGGGCGGGAGTGCCTTGCGGGTGGCGGTCATCGATCTGCAGAAGCCCAGGGTCCGCTGGCCGAAGGAAAGCTGGGGGATCCGCACCTGTGCGCTCACCCGAGCCTCTCAGCATATCCTCGAGAATGTCGGCGCCTGGGAGAAGATGGTGGCCTATCGGGTACATCCCTACGAGGAGATGCATGTGTGGGACAGCACCGGCTCCGGCTCGGTGCATTTTTCCGCGGCCGACGTGGGAGAGCCCAACCTGGGGCATATCGTGGAGAACCGGGTGATCCAGGCCGCGCTGTTCAAGCGGCTCAAGGAGCTCCCCAATGTGGAGCTGCTCTGCCCGGCTCGTGTCGAGAAGCTGGAGTGGAATGAATCCCGAGTGACTCTACTTCTCGAGGATGGCACTCCGGTTCAGGCCAGACTGCTGGTGGGTGCCGACGGCAGAGACTCCTGGGTGCGCAAGCAGGCGGGCATCACCACCCAAGGGTGGGAGTACGATCAAACAGCGGTGATCACTGTGGTGAAGACCGAACGCCATCATCGTGATACCGCCTGGCAGCGTTTTACACCGGAAGGTCCGTTGGCCTTCCTGCCGCTCGGAGAGGGGCACAGCTCCATCGTCTGGTCGGTCTCCCCCGATCATGCTGCGGCGCTGCTCGCTCTGGATGATGAGGCATTCATGACGGAACTTGCGGAAAGCTTCGAGCACACCCTTGGCAGGGTGACCTGGATGGCCGAGCGTGGCGCCTTTCCACTGCGTCTGCAACACGCCAGACAATATATTCGTCCGCGGCTGGCCTTGGTGGGCGATGCGGCCCACGCCATCCACCCTTTGGCAGGCCAAGGTGTCAACCTGGGGTTGGCGGATGCCGCTACCCTTGCTGAGGTAATCCTGGATGGGGTGAAGCACAAGCGGGATCCTGGTTCGCTGGCCGTACTGCGACGCTACGAGCGATGGCGCAAGAGTGACAACATCGCCATGATGGCGGCGATGGATGGGTTCAAACGGCTTTTCAGCAATGAGCTGCCGCCACTCCGTTTCATACGCAATCTCGGATTGACGTTGACGGATACCCTGCCGCCGGTCAAAGCCGGCTTTATTCATCACGCCATGGGGCTGGTCGGTCATCTACCCCGGCTGGCAGAGGCTCCGGCCTGCAGAGGTAGCGCGTAGGACGGCCGACGGGCGCATGTTCTGCCCGCGTGAGGGAACATGGTGAAACTCAATCGACTGGCCGGGCTGGGTGGGGTTTCGGAGTATGAAACCGAGCGGGCCCGCCGCTGGGCCGCACGCTTTGAATGGCCGATGTTGTTGGTGGTGCTCTGGATCCTCATCCAGTGGACCCTGGAAAGCGCCGGTATGATGCCGGCTGTCACCTCGCGGGTGGCAGATTGGTTGATCTGGTTGGCCTTCGTGACCGAGACCACGGTGCTCACCAGCCTGGTGCAGGACAAGCGGCGCTATCTGCTCAACAACTGGATCAATCTGACCATCATCGTCATCGGTTTTCCGCCGCTATGGGGGGACACCCCGCTGGCAGGGATCCTGCGGGGCCTGCGGGCGTTGCTGATGTTTGGCCTGCTGTTGCGCCTGTCGCGCACCTGGCGCCAGGTGCTGGTGCAGCATCATCTGGGCAACAGCCTGATCATCATGTTCGTCGTGGTGGTGGTGGCGGGGGTGGTCATCGCCTACATCGACCCCGGTATCGAGACTCCGTGGGAGGGAATCTGGTGGGCGCTGGCGACGGTCACCACGGTGGGATATGGTGACGTGGTGCCGATCAGCGAAAAGGGCCGCATCGTCGGTGTCGTATTGCTGCTACTCAGCGTCGTGTTGTTGTCCCTGGTGACTGCAAACATCTCCGCATTCCTGGTCAGCCGCGGCGCGGTGAAGGGGGAGTCCGAAGTACATGAGCGGTTGCGGCGGATGGAAGCGCGGCTGGAGCGGATCGAGCGATTGTTGAGGGAAAACCAGCATGAAAAAGAGAAGGGAAATCCGCCTAAAGGGTTCGATTGAGGCCGGTTCAGCGAACGAACCAGTTTCGGTTCCAGGCTCGATAGACCAGAGTGGCGTAACGGTTGGGCTGGATGTGCAGTGAGCCGTTGTAGCGGGCGAGGGCGCGGGTCAGATCGCCTTTTTCCTTGTCCAGGTAATAGCGCAGAATGGTGCATCCCATGCGCAGGTTGGTCTGGATGTGGAACAGGTTGTCGTCTGGCCGCCCTATCTCCTTCAGCCAGAAAGGCATGATTTGCATCAGCCCCTGGGCACCGGCGCGGGAGATGGCCCAACGATCGAAGGCGCTTTCCACCTGGATGACCGCCAGAACCAGCTCGGGAGAGAGTCCTGCCCGTGTGGCTTCCCGGTGCACCAGGCGCAGCAGTTCCAGCCGCTCGGCGGGATCGGGGATCCGGGATTCCAGCCGTTTCGACATGTCCACCAGCCATACCTCGGCAGCGTAGCGGTCGGGGAAGCTGTCACTATCCCGGATGGCCTGAATCAGTCGGGCGCGCAATTCCGGGTCGGGGGTGTCGGCGACGACGGTGCCGATGCAGCACAGCAGGAGGATTGTCGCCGTCAGCCATCTCATTCTCTATCCGGTGTCGTTCGCTCTTCTATGAAACGGATGATGTCGCCCAGCGGGATCTCCCGGCTCTCGCCGTCGCGACGTCCCTTGTACTCTATATTATCGGCATCGAGCCCTCTTTCCCCAAGGACCAGTCGATGGGGAATGCCGATCAGTTCTGCATCGGCGAACATCACGCCGGGCCGCTCCTTGCGATCGTCGAACAGCACCTCGATACCCGCGGCGACCAGTTTCGTGTAGAGTGTCTCCGCGGCCTCCCGTACCCGCCGGGACTTGTGCATGTTCATTGGCAGCAGCACCACCTGATAAGGGGCGATGGCGTCTGGCCAGATGATGCCCCGATCATCGTGGTTTTGCTCGATGGCCGCCGCCACCACCCGTGAAACACCAATGCCATAGCAACCCATCTCCAGTACTTTCTGTTTGCCGTTTTCATCCAGGGCCGTCGCCCCCAGGGCAGCGCTGTATTTGTTGCCCAGCTGGAAGATGTGGCCCACCTCGATGCCCCGCTTGATCACCAGCCGTCCCTTGCCATCGGGGGAGGGATCCCCTTCCACCACGTTGCGGAGATCGGCGGTCTGCGGCTCGGGCAGGTCCCGTCCCCAGTTGACCCCTGTCAGGTGTTTGCCGTCTTCATTGGCTCCGCAGGCGAAGTCGCTCAGGTTCACTGCGCTGTGATCGGCAATCACGGGGATGGTGAGCCCAACCGGTCCCACCGAGCCTGGTCCGGCACCAGTGGCTGCCCGGATCTCGGTCTCATCGGCGAAGGTGAGGGGGGTGTGGACCTGGGGCAGCTTTTCCGCCTTGATTGCGTTGAGTTCATGGTCACCCCGCAGGACCAGTGCCACGATCCCGTCGTTGCCTTTGACCAGCAGGGTCTTGACCATCTTGGAAGGGGGGATCCCGAGGAAGCGGCTCACCTCTTCGATGGTGTGCTGTCCCGGCGTCTCTACGGTTTGGAGGGGTTGGCCGGGGGCGGGACGGGGATTGTCCGGCGGGAGGGCTTCTGCCAGCTCCACGTTGGCGGCGTAATCGCTTGCGTCGCTGAAGGCGATGGCATCCTCGCCGGAATCGGCCAGCACGTGGAATTCATGTGATGTCCTCCCGCCGATGGCGCCGGTGTCGGCCATTACAGCGCGGAACTCCAGCCCCAGGCGGCTGAAGATCCGGCTGTAGGTTTCGTACATGGTGTCGTAGGTTTTCTGGAGTGACGACTCATCCAGGTGAAAGGAGTAGGCGTCCTTCATCAGGAATTCCCGGGCGCGCATCACCCCGAAGCGGGGGCGTACTTCGTCGCGGAACTTGGTCTGGATCTGGTAGAAGTTGGCCGGGAGCTGTTTGTAGCTCTGGATTTCACGGCGCACCAGATCGGTGATTACCTCCTCATGGGTGGGACCGAAGCAGAACTCCCGCCCGTGGCGATCCGTCAACCGCAGCAATTCGGGGCCGTATTGTTCCCAGCGTCCCGACTCCTGCCATAGCTCCGCCGGCTGTACCGCCGGCATCAGCAGCTCTTGCGCACCGGCCCGGTCCATCTCCTCGCGTACGATTTGCTCCACCTTGCGCAGCACGCGCAAGCCGAGCGGCAACCAAGTGTAGAGACCTGAGGCCAGGCGGCGGATCATGCCGGCTCGCAACATCAGTTGGTGGCTGACCACTTCTGCATCGGCAGGGGTTTCCCGGAGGGTGGCGAGTAACAGTCTGGATGTACGCATGATGGTGATGTTCCTTGTGATTTGCTATATGTTTCAGGCGGAGAAGCGGGCCGAGTCGGCCGGATTCTATCGTTCTCCGAAGGCACGAGCAATCAATGGGGTCAGAGTCTTTGATTTTGTTGCTCGGTTTCGATAGGTTGGAGGAGGGTGAGTATGTTTGAGAGAAGAGAAAAATGGCACGACTTCCTCGCCTAAGCCTGCCCGGTATTCCGCAACATATCATCCAGCGCGGCAATAACCGTCAAGCCTGCTTTTTTTCTGAGCAGGACTATCCGGTTTATCTGGACAAGCTGAAGGAGTACAGCCGCAAATGGGGAGTTGCAGTCCACAGCTATGTATTGATGACAAACCATGTGCATCTTCTGGTGACCCCGGCGGAGAGCGGAAGTGTCAGTCGCCTGATGCAATCATTGGGGAGTGGCTATGTTCGGTATATCAACCAGCGGTACGGGCGAAGCGGGACGTTGTGGGAGGGGCGTTACAAATCCTCGCTGGTCGATAGCGATCTCTATTTTCTGAGCGTCAGTCGTTATATTGAACTCAACCCGGTGCGGGCGGGAATGGTTGCTGGTCCGGAGAGTTATCCTTGGTCAAGTTACCCTGGAAATGCCTTGGGAAAGCCGATTGAATTGATAACCCCGCACGTTTGTTACAAGGCGTTGGGCAGGAGTGATGAGGAGAGACGGATTGCCTATCGTGCCTTGTTCGAGCGTCCCATTCCCGAAGAGGGGTTGAGAGTGATACAGGAAGCGGTTGAGAAGGGATGGGTGCTGGGCAGTGAGGGATTCAAGAAACGGATTGAGCGGCGAGCCGGACGTCGTGTTTCACCGTCGCAGCGGGGTGGTGACAGAAAATCAGCGAGATACAGGGCGAGTGTCAAAAAGTGCTGATCAATTGTCTCTGACCCCATTGATCTTAGGCGGGGTTTCCGGCCCCAGGAGGACTGCGAACCAGCGGGTGTCGTCACGGCTTTCCAAGGCGATTTTAAGGATCATGGTCAGAGGAACGGAGAGCACCATTCCTACCGGACCCAGCACCCATCCCCAGAAGAGCAAGGAGAGGAATACCACTAGGGTGGAGAGTCCCATACCGCGTCCCATGATGCGGGGCTCGATGATGCTGCCAATAGCGATGTTGATTACGAGGTAGCCTAGGGCGGTGGCCAGTGCCGAGCCGATTCCAAGCTGGATGAAGGCCAGCATGATGGCGGGTACCGCGGCAATGATGGAGCCGATATTAGGGACATAGTTGAGAAGGAAGGCCAACAATCCCCATAGCAGTGGGTATTCTACCCCTAGCAGCGCCAGCCAAGTCCCTACCGCCACCCCGGTGGCCAGGCTGGTCCAGGTTTTTAGGGACATGTAGCGCTGGATGTTGTGAACAAACTGTTCGAAGTGCTCTAGCGAGGCGCTGGGGTTGGTCAATGCGGCGTGCAGTTTGCGGGGGAAGCTAGAGGCCTCGAGCAGGATGAACACCACAGTGAGCAGGATCATGAAGGCATCGGTGAGCACACCGCCCAATCCGCTGAGCATGCTTCCCACCAGTTTCATGGCGGCGCCGGGATCCAGGATTTGTTCCAAGGGCACGTTATGCAGGTCGAATCCTTTGCTTTCCAGCCAATGAAGCAGGCCAGCGGCCTCTTCCCTCAACCGTGCTTCGTAAATGGGTAGATCGCGGTAAAAGTCGTTGATGGAGGAACCAACCAGGGTGGCGGTCATCAGTGCAAGTATAACGATGCCGCCGATTACTACCATCAATGCGAGTATGGTAGGCAGTCCTTTGCGTTCCAGCCAGAACAGGGGTGGGGCGCAAATAGTGGCGATGAAACCAGAGAGCAGGAAAGGGACCAGGATTGGTGCGGCTGCTTTCATTCCGGCGATGACGATGACCACCGCAGCAGCGGTCAGCAGGATTCGGAGGATCCCTTCCTGGGCACCTTGCTCTCTCATCGGTTCGTCGTTGGGTTTCATCCTGGTGGAGTTTTTGCCGGATAAGTC
>Ga0256914_1002360_pt1 | contig 15871 bp, 15 predicted proteins | sample HulkmetaG_FD_191571 | JGI IMG/M metagenome (GOLD analysis project Ga0256914, IMG submission 191571) | Hydrothermal chimney microbial communities from Main Endeavour vent field at the Juan de Fuca Ridge, Pacific Ocean - Hulk | ecosystem: Environmental > Aquatic > Marine > Hydrothermal vents ... | reverse complement strand
TCCACCATACCGTCGAACAGGCCAAACCCAAATGGAAACCCCCGGCGGACCACCCATGGCGCCGTCCACTCGATGGGGATTCAAACCCTCCCCTCGGCCGATGACCACACAAACAAAAGGGGACACTTCTGAATTGGATTGACAGGACGGAGGGAAGCCGTGGATAACCTTTTACCAAGGTGGTGTTTCCGTCATGTGGGAGAGGGAGACCCGGGTTACCAGCGGTACCAGCCCTGCAGCACGCGCCTCCCGGTACACCTGGGTGGCATTGGCTGGATTGCGGCAGTAGTCAACGCTGAACACCGGCAACCCCAGGGCTTGATATTTCCGGTATTGTGCGAGAAGCGAAGGGGTGGAGAATGGACCGGTGTGCCGATTGGGGATGTCTCCTGCGTCGGTGTCCTCCCACAGTGCATCTCCGGCCCCACTGAACCAGGTATCTTCAACTGCCAAGGCGTTGATGACTCGGGCGAACTCGGGGATCTCGTCGATGAGATAAGGTGCATTCTGTGCTACCACGAGGAAATCGTCATCGATGGTTCGCCCGGCGGCCCTGATGGCCGCGATGAAATTGACCATTTCATACGCGGGATTTCGTCCCTCTTGCCTGGCGCGTTCGATGACGGCTGTTTCCTCGTAGGCGCCGATCCAGTCCAGATAGACGCCATCAAACCCATGCTGTGCCAGCTCCGCTATCATTCCTTCCATACCTAGCCAAATGGCCTGCCAGCGGCTATCCCAGAACGCCACTAGATAATTCTCGCTCCATCCGTCAGGATCGGCGGAGATGATGAAATCCGGTTTGCCGGCGATATCTCCACCGGGGGCGTACCACTGCGCCTGCCAATAGGTACGGTAGCTCTCTGCTTGGCCGATATTGATATAGGCAAGGAGTAACCGTTCTTCACCATCCGGAAGCCGGTGTAGCTTTTCCAGTGTGGCCTTGATGTCAAAACTGGTTTCATCCTTCTGGGTATAGGTGGGATCGATGACCAGGAGCGGGAAGTGGCTCGATGCTAGGGTATCGACGGCCCCTGGTTCGGAAAGATTTTCCAGCTGATACATCCAGCTGTCTACAGTTGACAAGGAAACGGTGCCTGCGGGGAGCAGGTTTCCACCCGATCCCGCGGAATCACAACTGGACAATATCATGCAGAACAAAAACAGGATTGGTAGTCGAGACATTGGATATGTTTTTCGCAATGAGTTGTTCAAAAGGTATCGGCGGTGACGGCTGGTTTCTGGATCTTCCTGCTGTTTCGGTATAAAGGAGTCATTCCCTTTTCAATCCTGGATTTGCCTTGAAAACGATCCTGGAAGAGCAATAATTAGAAAGATAGGCATTAAATTTTTCAACAACGACTCGAGGTGAAGTGGTGACTGAAAAGATCTCAAAGCTGCGTTCTGGAGCCAAGCGGTCCGCCGCAAAGCAGCAGGGCAAGAGAAATGAGTCTGTCCGTGTACTGAGCAAGAAAGATATCTTCAAGCATGGAAACTATCCCTACAAAAAGATGATGGCACGGGCTGAGTATGAAAAGAAAAAAAAGGAGCTGCAGATCGAACTGTTGAAAATGCAGAACTGGGTCAAAGAGACCGGCCAGCGGGTCATCATCCTGTTCGAGGGGCGCGATGCGGCAGGTAAAGGGGGGACCATCAAGCGAATCATGGAGCATCTCAATCCTCGGGGCGCTCACGTGGTGGCGCTGGAAAAGCCAACCGAGCGGGAATCTACCCAGTGGTATTTCCAACGCTATGTCAAACATTTTCCCGCCGCGGGAGAGATAGTGCTGTTCGATCGTTCCTGGTACAACCGGGCAGGCGTGGAAAAGGTGATGGGCTTCTGCACCCCGGCAGAATATCTGGAGTTCATGCGACAGACCCCGGAGCTGGAGCGAATGTTGGTGCGCAGTGGCATCAAACTGTTCAAGCTATGGTTCTCGGTGAGCCGAGCGGAGCAGTTCCGGCGCTTCCAGAGTCGCCGAGAGGATCCCCTGAAGCAGTGGAAGCTGAGCCCCATCGATCTGGCATCGCTGGACAAGTGGGATGATTATACCGAGGCCAAGGAGGCGATGTTTTTCTACACCGATACCGCGGATGCGCCGTGGACGGTCATCAAGTCGGATGACAAAAAGCGTGCCCGGATCAATGCCATGCGCTATATCCTCAACAATCTGGATTATCCAAACAAGAATCATAAGGTGGTGGTGGAGCCCGATCCATTGATTGTGGGCAGCGCCAAGGAGATCTTTGAGAAGGATGAGCATCCCATGCTCGCCTGAGCAGGGGTTGGATTGGTATAGCAAGAGGAAGCAGAATGACACACAAACACCTGCCCCACGCGGAACGCGTTGTCCAGGCGTTCAAGGAGAAGCTCAGCCCGAGCGGCCGGCAACATGTTGGTGAACGCCACTTTGATGAGTTGACGCTGATGATCGAGTCTGCGATCAGTACCTCGGTATTGGAGGAGATGGAGCGGGCGGCGGATAAGTTGGCCCAACTGGCACAAGAGTTGCGCAAGGAAGCCGAGCATCTGTAGAGATTGTTTGCAGGAAGCTCACAACGGTGAGGAAGGTCCCGCGCGCGAGTCTCTGAAAGATATCCAATCCGCGGTTGTCGCCATTCTTCCTTGGTACCCGAACGGGGTTATTCATGTAGTGCGCGATCGATCTTGAAAAGCCTCGTTTGCGGGCCGACGAGGATCTCACGGATTCGCTGTCCTCCATAAAGCATGCCTTTCTCCAGGCCAGTGACAGAGACTCTCGCATCATGTCTGGATTTCAGGGTTATCTGGTTCGTCTGCAGATACCAAACTCCCTCGATGCCGGCATTGCGTGCTGTGAGGCGATCCTCTGTCCGGCGTCCCACTTCGTAATAGGGAAGCGAGCGTATCGGGAGGGAGGCAAGCTGTTCATATCGTTCCAGCGTTTTTTCCAGCCAGTCAGAGAGAAGGGTCTTGCCTCCATCGTAGTCGCGCAGGTTGGTCTGGTGGAAATAGTGCGCCCAGGGGCTGTAGCTCAGCATACGTTTCACTGCTTGCTCTGTATCCAGATCCAGGATTTCCTGGTAGCTGCGCAATTTCGGGCTGGCCCCCGGTGTGGTTGCAGGATCCAGTCCCTTCTCCAGGTAGCTTTCATGGAACATATAGTTGTATTCATCTTTCAGGATAGCCGGCCGACTCACATTGAAGAAGAGTGCAGTGGGATAGCGTGGCAGCAACAGGATATCGAAACCGGGCACGAAATGTTCCTGATTCTGGTTTGGCTGGGAGGCGTCAGAGGCCAGATAACGGATGCCGGCGTCCTGAGCAGCATGCAGGAAGGCGTCATTCTTCCCGTCCGGATAGGGGGTCTGGGTGGCCCGATCGGTCAACCCGGAGTGCATTCCACTGATCAGCACAATACGGTTCTCTTCAAATTCAGGTAATTCAAGTTGTGCCCATACGGCCCGATTCTGCTCGATCTCTTCCTTGGCCTTTTGGTAAGTGGTTCCGTTGCCGATGTCCATGTCGTGGTGGGTAAAGGTATGGTTGATGTAGCGGAAATCATTCTCCAGATTGGCGAACGCCAAATAGAGCTCGTCATCGGGCCGGGTCCAGAAGCCGTTGAATGCGAAGTCCAGCTTGAGTTCAGTAGCGGTTTGGTATTGGTCCCGCAATGCGTTGAAGAAGCGAATGGTATTTTTCACATCGTGGGGGGTCATGCGGTAGGTGTTACCCCGGATGGTGGTATTGGTAACGGGATCCCAGAGGTCATCAGGAGAAAAAAGATCGTCAACATGGAGGTGCAAATAGACCTGACGGGCTCCGATAAACACCCCTTTACTGGCAAAATTAAGGAATTCGTAGGCCAAAAGCTGAGAGTGGAGATAAAGAGGATCGTTATTTATCCCGGAGAACAGTACCTCGCGACCATCCCCATAGCGTAATCGGGCAATAAGAATTTTGCCGGTTTTTTGTTCGGTTAGCAGAGGTTGGATCTCTGGGCCAGAGCCTGATTCATCCGGCTCGGCACCCACGGCATATCCAGTCAATGGCAAAGGGGTGGCGGTGTTGATCCCCTCGTACAGCTCGGTTTCCCCTGCTGGAGAGTGCCATTGTCCGCTGAAAGATTGGGTGAAGGATTCTGCGTTGGTTAATCCGTAGTTTAGACCAAGTGCTGTGTTGAAAGCGGGATAGCCGGACATGACCGATTCCCGCACTCCAAAGCGCCGTTCATAGCCATGAAGGATCTGCCACTCCTCCGCAGTGAATGCCGACTTGTTTTCCGCCGTTTCATCCCACAGGGTGGCATCGGTCAGGATGATGGCGTTGTAATGCCCATGCTCCCCCGAGAATAACCTGTCTGCAGTAAGTGTTTCGACCCGGGCATTGAGAATCTCATATGGAGTGCCCAATCTTTCGTGTAGTCCCTTTATCAAAGCCAGTTCTGAATCCTTTTTCTCTGTGCCGCTGGAGATGATCAGTGTCTTCAGACTCAGGCGGGGACCGGTCAGTTTCTCAAGCTCTGAAATAGTACGAGGGCTGGGCTCCTCTTTTCTCATTTGATCCGTTTGGCACCCGATGAGTGGTAAAAAGGCTGTCGCCAGGAGAAGAATTTGGCCGGTATTGGTGCTAAGGTGTAAGCTCATGATCTTGTTTTGTGTATCTTGTATCCAGGAACCAGTGATCTGTTTTTCAGGCTATTCCGGCAGGCGGGTTTCAGGCATAGCCGAGAGCAACGAACTTTGCGGGGATCAGCGCTTTAACTATCGTCCAGCACAGTTTTTGCTTAATATCCTGATGACCGGATGCTCCTGTGAGCGCTCAAGCCGCCCAATTATACAGAATATGATGATGTTCCTAAAAACATGGCCCCTGTTGCTGTTATGCTCGTTGATGTTTGCATGCAGTTCGACTCCTCCGCTGGGCGATCCAGAGATGCCCTATCCTCCACCCAGCGCCCCAAGGGTGGGAGACATTCTGCATCTGCCGACGGGTATCTTTGTCACTGAGGCGCAGATGCTCGAGGCGGTTACAGATGCCCGTATCGTCTATGTGGGCGAGACCCATGATAATCCCGCGTCCCATCGGCTGGAGCTGGTATTGCTGAGAGCGTTGGCGGAGCGCTATCCCCAGCGCGTAGCCCTGGGGGTGGAGATGTTGACCCCTGAACAGCAGCCGGCACTCGATAAATGGATCGCCGGAGAGCTCTCCGAGAAAGAGATGCTGGAGCAGACCCGCTGGTATGAAATCTGGCGGATGGATTTTGATTACTACAAGGCGCTGTTCCAGTATTGCCGGGAGAACGGTATTCCAATCATTGGTCTTAATGCAACCCGGGAGCAGGTTCAGGCGGTAGCTAGCGGGGATTTGTCAAAGCTTGATGAAACCCAGCGGGCCCAGATTCCAGAGTTGGATATGAGCGATCCCTATCAACAGGCACTGGTGAAGGCGGTCTACGGTGGACACAATCACGGCGGGGGTGATGAGGAACGTTTCCTTCGGGTACAGACTCTTTGGGATGAAACCATGGCGGCCAACGTGGCCCGGTATCTCTCCAGTCCTGAAGGGCGTGACCGGCGGATGCTGGTTATCGCTGGTGGACATCACGTGGGATACGGGATCGGGATCCCGCGGCGGGTGTTTCGCAGATTGCCCGTTTCCTATGTGCTGGTGGGTAACGAGGACCTTGAATATGCCGAGGGCAAGGGTGACAAGGTGATGGATGTCACCTTGCCCAAGATGCCGATGCCGGCATATGACTATATTGTTTACACTAAGTACGAACGTCTGCCCAAGCAGCAGGTACGATTGGGGATATTGCTGGATCAAAGCGACAAGGGGGTGGAAATCAAGGGGGTGTTCTCTTCCTCGCCGGCGGCCCGGGCGGGGCTGCAGAAAGGAGACATCATCCGTAGCATTGATGGAGAGCCGGTAAGCAAGAGTTTCGATGTCATTTATGCGGTCAAACAGAAACGTCCGGGTGATGAAGTGACGCTTACGGTGGAGCGAGAAGGGAAACGTAAGGAGATGAAGGTGCATTTCGGGGTAGAACAAAAAGCGATCATCCGAGAAAAGGAGTAAGTCAGTGGTTCACCAGGCCCTCTAATCCCTGGATGGCACATTTTTCCCCGGCCAGACGGCAAGCAGCGTGAAGGGCGGACGCTAGCGTTTTCCCCCGCAGCAATGCATCGATGATCCCGGCGTTAAATACGTCACCGGCTCCTGTGGTGTCTACTATCCGCGGTGGTGGATAGGCTGGGCTGGAGAGAAGGGTGCCGTCCCGGTCCATTGCGAAGGCCCCCTGTTCCCCCCAAGCGCAGACCAGAATGGTGTCAGGAAGACCCTTTCCAAGGGAGCGCAGGAATCGGATTCCATCTTCAAACCCCTGATGCCGGGCATACTCCTTCGAGAACAGAAGCACCTTTGCCAGAGGAAACAAGCTCTCTATATTAGGGCGGACCTTCTCCACTTCCAGGGAACGAGGCAATGCCGGGTGCTCCAGCACACATTTCTCAAGCATCTTGCGCGTTTCAGTCGGGTTGCGTCCCTCGAAATGAAGCCATTGAAAGGTGGAGAGATCGATGCGCTCGAAATCCTTGAAATCGAATTCCGGCAGATCCCGATAGTGGACGATGGTGCGGGAGCCATTGCGCCGGTTGAGGATGATGTAGGAGGTGGGAACCTTCCCGTTTTTGATGTGACGACAGTAGCGGAGGTCGATTTTATGCTGTTCCAGATCCTCAAGGATGTAGCGGCTGTCCGGCTCGTCCGCCACTATCCCGCCCCAGCTACACCGGTGCCCCAGCTTGCTGAGGGTCACCAGGGTATTGGTGGCGTTGCCGCCTCTGCGCAGTTGCTGCTCAAGAACGCGAACCTCGCTGTCTTCCGGGGGGTATTCATCTACCGTGTTAATGATGTCTAGGGTGGCGATGCCGATACCGAGTATGTTCATTTCAGGGGCGCACATGACAGAATTGTTTCAGTTGCGGAGTATTGTATCTGTTATCCTTGAGTCGAGGTCCCGGTGATGGATTACGTAGAGCAACGCAACCGAGAAGATCGTCGTCATCAGTTACGGCCTTTCAGCATCCCCGCGATATGGGGTCGGCGTCGGCAGTTGCGCCGCGTATGTGACCGGGCTGGTGGAGAAGCGGTGTTGGATGCATATCCACCGGCGCTGATGTTCACCACGCTCGCCATTCTTTTGCTCTGTGCCCTGGACGCGCACAACACCCTGATCATCCTTGGGCTTGGAGGGAGAGAGATCAATCCGTTGATGGATTTTCTCATTCGGCTCGATCTCCATCTATTCGTTGCCGGGAAGTTTGTCCTTACCGGCCTGGGAATTGTGCTGTTTGTGGGCTATCACCATGTCCTTCTGTGGAGGCAAATCAGGGTTCGCTATATACTTTATGGATTGCTGGTGCTCTATCTTTGCCTGATAGCATACCAGTGGATGCTCCTGGTGAGGTAGGGCCATTTTCCCGACACCGGGCCATGGGGTCGGTGTTACCAAATCCTGTTTTTTCTCCTCTGTGGAACAGACATGAATATGAGGCCACACGCTCTAGAGCTTTATCGGGCCGAGCAAATGCGTGAGCTGGACCGTATTGCCATTGAAACCTTCGGAATCCCAGGTATCCATTTAATGGATCGGGCCGGTTGCGCTGCTTTTGAAAAGATGCGCACTTGTTGGCCCGATGCCCGACGCGTGGCGGTGCTTTGTGGGACAGGAAACAACGGCGGCGATGGTTATGTCCTGGCCCGTCGCGCCCGGGAGGCCGGTTTGCAGGTTTCACTCTATCAGGTGGGTGATGAGAGCCGAATCAGGGGTGACGCCAAATTGGCCAGGGAGCTGATGGAGCGGTTGGGGGTTGCCCCCGAGCCTTGGCGTGGCCAATCGTTGAGTGATTTTGACCTCTTGGTGGATGGGTTGCTGGGTACCGGCTTGCAGGGGGAATCGGTGAGTGAGCCGTGGGCCGGGGCTATTGCGGCGCTGAACGGAAGTGGCGTACCGATACTGGCGCTGGATATTCCCTCAGGGTTGTCGGCGGATACAGGATCCCCGTTGGGGGTTGCGATCCGGGCGCGGGTGACGATGACATTCATCGGATACAAGCAGGGGCTCTTCACTGGAGAAGGGCCGGATCACTGTGGTGAAGTGTTTCTGGATAGGCTGGGGGTTCCCCGGGAGGTATATGAACAGGTGCCCTCGGCGGCCCATCTTCTGACGGATCGAGAGCCTTTTCCTCCCCGTCGCCGCACGGCCCACAAGGGAGATTTCGGTCATCTGCTGATCGTGGGTGGAGATGGGGGAATGAGCGGCGCAGTGCGTCTGGCCGGCGAGGCTGCCTTGCGGGTCGGTGCAGGGTTGGTGAGTATCGCCACCTGCCCTGCCCACGCAGCGTCGTTGAACCTTTCTCGTCCGGAGCTGATGTGCCACGGGATTGAAAATCCAAGGATGTTGTCTCCTTTACTGGATAGGGCGGATGTGGTGGTGATTGGGCCCGGACTGGGCAGGGAGCGCTGGGGAAGATCGTTGTTGGAGCGGGTTTTGACGAGCGAACTGCCTCTGGTGGTAGATGCTGATGGGCTCAATCTTCTTGCTGAGGCCCCTTCGAGGTGTGGCGAGTGGGTCCTCACGCCTCACCCCGGGGAGGCTGCACGTCTGTTGGGAAAAAGTACAGAGTGGATACAGCGAGACAGATTCACTGCAGCACGGTGGATCCAAGAGCGATTTGACGGGGTTTGCGTCCTGAAGGGGGCAGGCACGCTGATACTAGGTCCTGAAGGAGCCCCCGCCGTATGCGCTGCAGGAAACCCCGGTATGGCTAGTGGCGGCATGGGGGACGTGTTGAGCGGCATCATTGGGGCGTTGATGGCACAAGGGATGTCCCCTCTCGAGGCCGCTCGGCAGGGTGTGTTGGTTCACGCCATGGCAGCGGACCGGGCGTCGGCTGAAGGGGAGCGAGGCTTGCTGGCTGGAGACCTGATGCCTCATCTGCGTAAACTGGTTAATTGATGGAGACCACTCTTTACTTGATGGATGAGGCCGCTACCGAAGCCCTTGGGGCCCGCATGGCTGCATCGCTGGCTGCTGGAAATGTCGTCTTTTTGCGAGGTGAGCTGGGAGCTGGAAAGACCACCTTGGTTCGGGGATTCCTGCGTGAATTGGGATATGTTGGCCCCGTGAAGAGTCCCACCTATACTTTGGTGGAATCCTACCTGGCGGGAGGGTGCAAGACGCTCCATTTCGATCTTTATCGGCTAGCCGATCCAGTGGAGCTGGAGTACATGGGCGCCCGTGACTACTTCGACAGCGATGCTGTCTGTTTAATCGAATGGCCAGAGCGTGGAGCTGGCTTGCTCCCTGCCCCCGATCTGACTGTACACCTGTTTCATCAGGCGCAGGGGCGTTCGGCGCATCTCTCTGCTCCCGAATCTACCCTGTTGGAGCGCCTGCGCTGAGTCGGCGGCCTTTCATTACTGATATTTAACGAATTTTTATCCTTTCCTCACCGATTGCCTTCCCACGGGCAGATATACTCTTTGTAATCCAAAGCCGTTCCTTTCTGTAGCTGGAAGCGAAGCGCCGAGAATCTGTCTGGGCGCCGGATCTTGTCCAGGTTGTCTGTTTGGATAGCTGTGCAACCCTTCCTTTTGGACAGGAGTATGACACCGAGGGTCGATGAAAGCCGTTTCAATCAAGGTTGTAATGTTGGTGGATACAGGTGAGTTGTCAAGAATAATGTACAACGGCCTGAAAGGTGAGTTCGACATTGTTCGTTTGATAGTCGAAGATGACATGTCGTCTCTGCCGTTGCTTAAGAGGCGGATTCAGCGTCTGGGTATGTGGAAAACTGCTGGCCAGGTCCTTTTTGTGCTATTCAACAAGATAATTCGTTGGCTTTCTGCAGAACGCATCTCTGCCATCAAAGTCCATCAGAGACTGGATAGCAGCGATTTCCCTCCTGAAAAGGTAATTCCCGTGGAAAGTGTCAATGACTCGCGGGTAGTCGAGATCCTTCGAAAGCTGGATCCCGATGTGGTGGTGGTCAACGGGACACGGCTTATTTCGGAACGGATACTGGCTGCCTCCGATGCGGTTTTCCTTAACACCCATGTGGGGATTACTCCCCGCTACCGTGGTGTTCACGGCGGCTACTGGGCGTTGGTCAGCGGTGACAAATCCCACTGCGGTGTTACGGTTCACCTGGTGGACAAGGGGATCGATACGGGCGGAGTGCTTTACCAAGACACCATTGAAATCAGTCACGCAGATAATATTGATACCTACCCTTTTCTGCAGATCGCCAAAGCCATTCCATTGATGAAAAAGGCTTTACAGGATGTTGCCAACGGTACCTTGACCGTGAGACCTGGAATCGGGCCCTCTCGGCTGTGGTCTCATCCCACGCTTCTTGAATATCTGAAGTACCGAACCTTGCGTGGTGTGAAGTGAGTCTTCAGGCCCTAGTTATAGTTCCACACCACTTGGCCACTCAGGATATCTACACTTGATTCATACTCCCCATCCAAGGTGGCGCCAAGCTTTCCCTGATCATGGATTTTGGTATCTCCGATGAAGAGATGAGCGTACCCGAGATCAAAGCTCAGTTGTGGGGAAACTCGATAATTTAATCCCAGTGCAATCCAGGTACGATCATTCCCTGGGATTCGTGGGGTTCGGTGTTCGGCATCCGGGATAGGAGTTTCATCGTAGGCGATTCCCGCCCGCAGCAATAGTTGTTCACTCTGGCGATAGTGGATTCCTAGCGCATAGCGAAAGGTGTCGTCCCAGCTCTCATCTTGCACTGTATCACCTTGATTCCCGGAGTCATACTTGACTCTCAGCTCTTCGAATTTGCTCCATTGGGTCCAGGTTACATCCCCCATTACTGCCCACCGGGAATCGATGCGGTGGTAAGCGCTGAGGGAAAGAGTGGCTGGTAACTCCACTTCGGCGCTGGCATCGGTGTTTACAAAAAAGCCTGCTGTCTGTAATGCAGAATGAATGTTATCGAATTCGGCGTCTCCTTCGAGCTTATGTTTGATAGTTGAGCGCCAAGCGGCGCCGATGCGGGTGTCCTCTCCCGCTTTATAGAGCAATCCCAGATTGGCCCCCCATCCCCAGCTGGTGCCGCTTACTTTGGCGTGACCATCGTTGCTGGTAGGGAGTCCTGCGCACGCTCCAAGCACTGGAATCTGTGCTGCGAGGCCATAGCATAAGGTTGCCTGATCGATGGCATTGGTCAGTTCCACGGAAAGATACTGCAGGTTGATTCCCCCACCGAGCGATAACCGCTCGGAAACCTTGTAGGCCAAGGACGGATTGATATTCACGCTCTGCATGTGCGACTCGATGGCGTGATAACGTCCCATCCAGTTTTCGTCGTATTCGGTGCTGAGGCCGAAAGGAGCATTGATGCCAAAACCGAATTTCAGATCGGGCATGATCTCGTGCGTGTAATAGACGTTGGGGACAAAGGCTAGGGAGCCGGCATCGCCTCCTTCCTCGTTGCCTAACGAAGCACCACCGGGTCCGGCGGATGCCATGTTCGAAAAACGGGAAGAAGGCTGGACCAAATGAAGGGCGAAGATGGCTTGTGCGGAACCCAGTTCGGTCATCCCGGCAGGATTGAAATAAATGGTACTCGCATCGTCGATGCTGGCGGCGCCTCCGGCGAAGGCGCTACCGAGGTTACTGGCACTCTGTTCGATGAGAGCGAAGCCCGCGCCAAAGGCAGTTGTAGTTGGCAGAGAGAGTGAAGCAACGGTTAGAATGAGAGTCCGGATGTTAGGGAATGGCTTCATGGCAGGCCCTCCTCCTGGCGCACGGCGGTTGTTATGTCATTGGTTTGATGGTTATTGATAACATATTAGAATCTTGCCGCCAAGGTTTAGAAGTATCTGAAAATATGAGCAAACTTGAAGCGCTGTTATGAAAGAGGTGATTGGCGCCTGGCTGCGGAAGCGGTTCTCCGATCCCCAGGCAGTGATCCTGGCGATCCTGCTTGTCATGGGGTTTACCATCATTGTGGTGGCGGGAGAGATGCTTGCTCCATTGTTGGCCAGTATCGTGATCGCCTATTTGCTTGAAGGACCCATCGGAAAGATGGAACGCCTAGGCGCCCCACGCCTGCTGGTGGTGGTCCTGGTTTTGGTGTTGTTCATGGCATTTCTGGCGGTGCTGTTTTTTGCTCTGCTGCCTATCATGTGGCAACAGATGGCGGATCTGTTCCAAGAGCTTCCCGCCTATATATCACGAGGCCAGCAGGCTCTAATGGAGCTTCCTGCCCACTATCCTTTTGTCTCAGAGGCTCAGTTGGAAGAGCTGATGACCATGATTCGTACCGAGCTTGGCGGATTGGGGCAGCATCTGCTCTCGTTGTCGCTTTCCTCGCTTGCCGGTGGAATTACATTGCTGGTCTATCTGATCCTGGTTCCGGTACTGGTGTTTTTTCTGCTCAAGGACAAGGAGCATATCTTGGCCTGGGTAAAGGCCTATCTTCCCCACCAGCGTTCATTGCTGACCGAGGTGTGGGAGGAGCTGGATCAACAGCTTGGCAACTATGTGAGAGGGAAATTCTGGGAGATTCTCATCGTTGCCGGTGCCAGCTATCTGTTGTTCGCCTTTATGGGGCTCAAGTATGCAATGCTGTTGGCGGTGTTGGTGGGCTTTTCTGTATTGGTGCCCTATATCGGCGCTGCGGTGGTGACCATCCCCATTGCGGTAGTGGGATATTTCCAGTGGGGCCTTGATTCCCAGTTCGCCTGGTTGATGATTGCCTATGCGATATTGCAGGCGCTGGATGGCAATGTGCTGGTTCCCCTGTTGTTTTCCGGTGTGGTCAATCTGCACCCCGTAGCGATCATCGCAGCGGTTCTGTTTTTTGGAGGGATCTGGGGATTCTGGGGGGTGTTTTTTGCCATTCCACTAGCCACGCTGGTCAGCGCGGTCTTGCGGGCCTGGCCGGCCCATGGGGAGGAACAGGAGGGGCAAAGACCACGGGAGGAACCGGCCTCCTGACACGGCTTTGGAGCGGTATCGCAAAGACGGCCAGAGGCAGCAGGGCGCTTTCCGGAGATAAGCGATGAGCCGCGGTGAATATTTATCGCGTTGGTGAAATGCAACCTGAGGCCGGTCACGTGAAAAACGGCACGCTGTTTCGGGAATCTGCCGGGGGAGGTCGATGAATATTATCCCTTTGACTCCACTGGATCTTTCGTTGGCAGCCGTTCTTGTCATCCTGCTGGCGTTGCTCAGCGGATTGCTTCGTCTTGGCATGGGACGCCAGCTGCTCGTTGCCGCCTCGCGTACCACGGTACAGCTGTTGCTGGTGGGGTTGGTGCTCAAGGCGCTGTTTGAGAACGTACATCCCACCTGGCTGGCAGTGGTTTCCCTGATCATGCTGTTGCTTGCTGGCCGGGAGGTGATGGTGCGGCAGAAGCACCGTTTCCGGGGCTGGTGGGGATTCGGTCTTGGAACCCTTTCCATGTTTGTCTCCTCTTTTACGGTGGCCTTTCTGGCCCTCACCGTGGTGATAAACAATCAGCCCTGGTATCTGCCGCAATATGCCATTCCATTGCTTGGGATGCTGCTGGGGAACACCATGAACGGAGTCAGTCTGGGGCTGGATCTCCTTACCCGGAGCGCCTGGGAACAGCGTGAGGTGATCGAGCAGCGATTGATGCTGGGCGGGAGCTGGAGTGAGGTGATTGGGGACATCCGGAGAGAGGCGATGCGAGTGGGGCTGGTGCCCATTATCAACGCCATGGCGGCAGCTGGTATTGTCAGTTTGCCGGGAATGATGACCGGCCAGATTCTGGCGGGGGCACCACCGGTGGTAGCAGTGAACTACCAGATCCTGATTATGTTTCTGATCGCTGCTGGCACTGGGTTCGGTACCATGGTGGCGGTCTCGTTGGGGGCGCGGCGGTTGTTCGACCGGCGTCACCGGCTTTGTCTGGGGCGACTGGTTTGAAGCGGGACGAGGCCTGCCTGCGTTGGCGTTGTCGGCGTGGGATGCGGGAGGTGGAGTTGTTGCTGGAGGCGTATCTGGACGAAAACCACGGAGCATTGCCCGAAGGGGAACGTCGGGTGTTCGATCGGCTGCTGGATTGCCCTGACCCAGAGTTGATGGCCTATTTCTATGGTCACGCGATACCTGTCGATAAGGAGATGGCCAGACTTGTCGCCAAGATCCGGAACTCTCTATCTTGAGCCACGCCCTTCTCGTTGGTTCGCCATTCTGCTCGTCGCAGTGCATGGTGGTGCATTGTTCTCTCTTCTGCTTACCCCCTTGCCCTGGCTGCTGCGTCTTGTAGGCAGCACCGTCTTGCTGGGCAGTCTCTGGGTTACCCTGGAGCGCCGGGCCTTGTTGCTTCGCCGGGCTGTGACCGCATTGTCATGGGACGAGCAGGAGATGTGGCGGATCTGGGTCGATGGCGGGACAGAGGTGGCTGTCCGGCTCGAGCCGGACAGCTTCCTTTCTCCCTGGTGCGTGGTGCTCAACTTCCGGGCCTTGGAAAGTGGAGTGCATTATTCCGTCGTGCTTTTGCCGGATTCTCTCGATGCTACGACTTTCCGCCGGCTACGGGTGCGGTTGAAGACCGGCGGCCCGGCGGGCTCAGGATAGTGTCGCGCGGAGGTTGGCTGCTGTCCGGTTCAGGGTAGTCCAGGGTGTAGTGGAGTCCACGGCTTTCCTTACGCGCCATGGCGCACCTTATGATCAGTTCGGCCACTACCACCAGATTGCGCAGCTCCAGCAGGTCGCTGGTGATGCGGAAGTGGCCGTAATATTCATTGATCTCACGGCGTAGTAGCTCCACCCGATGCATGGCCCGCTGTAAGCGCTTGTCGCTGCGGACAATGCCCACGTAGTCCCACATGAAGCGGCGCAGTTCATCCCAGTTGTGGGTAACCACTACCTCCTCATCGGAATCGGTGACCCGGCTTTCGTCCCAGAGGGGGAGCTCGGGTGGAGGGGAAAGGTGAGGGAGCTGCCGCTCGATATCCTCGGCTGCGGCTGCGGCAAACACCAGGCATTCCAGCAGGGAGTTGCTGGCCATGCGGTTGGCACCGTGCAGACCGGTGAAGGCCACCTCTCCCGCTGCATACAGTCCGGGGATGTCGGTCCGGGCTCGCAGATCGGTCATCACCCCGCCGCAGGTGTAGTGAGCAGCAGGTACCACCGGGATCGGCTCGCGAGTGATGTCGAAACCAAATTTCAGACAGCGGCGGTAGATGTTGGGAAAATGTTCCCTGATGAAATCTGCCGGTTTGTGACTGATGTCCAGCAACACATATTCCAGACCGTGGCGCTTCATCACATGGTCGATGGCTCGAGCCACGATGTCGCGTGGGGCCAGTTCGGCCCGGGGATCGAAACGTTTCATGAAGGGAGTTCCGTCCGGTAACAACAGCTGACCCCCTTCGCCCCGGACTGCCTCGCTTATCAAAAAGGACTTGGCCTCGGGATGGTATAGGCAGGTGGGATGGAATTGGTTGAACTCCATGTTGGCTACCCGACAGCCGGCCCGCCAAGCCATGGCTACACCGTCACCGGTCGAGAGGTCAGGATTCGTGGTGTAGAGATAGACCTTGCTGGCTCCGCCGGTAGCCAGTACCACGATGGGGGAGCGAAACAGGACCACTCGATCCTGTCGGCGGTCCAGTACGTAGGCGCCGAGTACCCGCTGCTCCCGCTCTCCCAACTTGGCGGCGGTGATGAGATCTACGGCGATGTGATGCTCGAACAGGGCGATCTGCCGGTGCTGCCGAACCTTCTGTTCCAGCGTAGTCTCAATGGCATGGCCTGTGGTGTCGGCGGCATGGATGATGCGGCGGTGACTGTGTCCCCCTTCCCTGGTGAGGTGATACCGGGGGTT
>Ga0256914_1002359_pt1 | contig 15874 bp, 12 predicted proteins | sample HulkmetaG_FD_191571 | JGI IMG/M metagenome (GOLD analysis project Ga0256914, IMG submission 191571) | Hydrothermal chimney microbial communities from Main Endeavour vent field at the Juan de Fuca Ridge, Pacific Ocean - Hulk | ecosystem: Environmental > Aquatic > Marine > Hydrothermal vents ... | reverse complement strand
AGCGAAGAATGGCACCTCTCAGCTCCGGTGAGCCATTGCTGTTTTGACCAGATCTAACAAAAAAAACCGAGTAACCACCTCCGGTACCCGGTTCCTCACAACAATTAAAGGGAAGTAAATTCGTTAAACCGCTTTAAACATATTATTCATTGGCCGAAAAAGTATTCCGGTCGCTCTCTAACTCCAGCGTTACCGATCCAAAAAAGGCTTTCATTTTTGCTTTTAACGGTATTCGACGACTATCCCGGGAGAACCATCCTTCAAAATCATCCCGAATCCCGGCAATTCCGATAAAACGCACTTTTCCGGTAACATAATATGCTGAACTTTTCATCCCATTATATTTCACCTGCTGGACTTCACCCACATCTTTGAAATAGCAATTTTCTTTTCCGTTTAGCACAAAAGTGGGAACTGCCACGTTGTGCATATTTTCTCCGGACAACTTTCGGGCAAAAAATAGCAGCGACAGAACATCCCGATAGGTTTTATCCATGGGTTGCACGTCATCCGAAACCGGTTCGATGCGGTCGGGATAAATCTTTTTCACCACCACCCGAACCTGTTTCTGATCATGATTAAAAAGATAATCGGTTTTTAACACATATCCGCTTTTTTTCTCCCAGGCGTAAAATGCCACCGGTACCGCATTGGTATCCACGTAACTCTCGTAAATATCGTGCAGTGTAATGAAGGGAATTCCAGGAGCAGAGTCGATGTATATTCTCAGTTTATAATACTTCCCTCCGTGGGTTTCCACCAATCCTTCGTTTACCAGACGAATGGTTCCTACCCGAATAAACGTCCATTTGACTTTATACACCAATTCCTCACCTTCCACAAACACATTGGCCTTCTGGTGGGAAATATTTCCGTACACGCCCATTACCAGGATCAGAAAAATAACCAGTCCCCATAAAATCTTCTGAAATCTCATCCAAAAACCTTCTTTTTTTTCTACAATAATCGACTTACTACAACGAAAAATTACCCATAAAGTTTCCCGAAGACAGTGACGGACAACAATTTGAAGGGGCAAGTGGTAAGCGAAAAACTCAGAACTTATTTCTCCAAACGGCAAAACTTTCCTCCCCTTCCCCAAAAGCACAGCTCAATGGGTGCGGTTTTCCGAACTTAACGGGAAGATGCTACCTGGTCAATAAACGGCTTCAATTCCCGAAGATATATGTTATCCCACACGTAATTCCGAATCACATTCCGATACATGCGATGGGGCGGTAAATTTCTCAGAAAATCCATAATTTTTTTTGCGATGGTCTCCGGAGTATCGGAAAGGCCAAAGTACACCACATCTCCATCGCCGATCTCCTGAAACGGAGCAATATCCGAACAGACAATGGGTAGCTTAATCATACCGGCTTCTAACAAGGGGATGCCGAATCCCTCTTGAAGGCTGGGCATAAACAGCAGGTCGGCAATCAGGTACAGATCGCGGATAATGATGCGATCGGCGCTAAGTTTTTCCCCGCTGCGGAAGTAATATTCCGCCATGATAAGAATATCCTGTTCCACCCGCAATTCCCGGGCTAACCGTTTTAAGCGACGATAGTAATCCACCGTTTTGGCTTCGTGGGGATCGTAGGCGCCGGTTAACAGCAATCGGGCAGCTACTCCCCGATCCTGCAAAGCTCGAATCACCCGGATGGAAAGTTCAATGTTCTTGCGTGGATGCAGACGGGAAGGCTGCACCAGCAACAACTCGGCTTCGAACAGACGACTCTCCTGAATCACCCGTACTGTGGTGTTGTCCAGCCGGAAAAACCGAATAGGGTCTATTCCGTTGGGAATAACCTGCAGGGAGGCGTGCTGCCCGTACAACTCCCGAAACTGCTGCTTACGACTTTCGGAAATTGCAATGTAATGAATATTCGGATTAAACCGTCGCAGAATCTGCCACATCTCCCCATCCAGAAACTTCGGATAATTCTGGTAAAAATACGGGGAATCGTGGTTCCAGCTAATTACCGGAATTTTTCCAGAATCTGCCAGACGATGCAATGCATAGGTAAGCGGTAAATTGTAGTGCATGGTCAGGACGTTATGGGCAATCAGCAGGTCAAAATCTACCAGCGCCTGTTCCAGATACTGATGAATCCGTTCCACGTAGTGAAAGAACTGTTCCTGTTTTTCCTCCAGACGGGAATGGAGATGCATAATTTCGCGGTAGCGAGAACCCAGAAGGGGATTTAATTCAATCTCGAAACGATTATCGAATTGACCACCGGTACCGGCAATGATTTTTACCAGATGATGGTTACGAAAAAACAGGGAAGCCTGCTGACGAACGACCTCCTCCACACCACCCACCACGGGCGGACAGGAATAGTGCAACAGGGCAATGTTTTCCCGACTCATGGAGCCTCCTAAACCGTGGTAAATTTGTCAATGAGATGAATCAAGCGTTTTTCTAACACTTCGTAAGAGAAAAATTTGCGCGCCTGCTGGTAATTCCATTCCACCATTCGCTGTCGCCGCTCCGGATTGCCTAACACTTCTTTAATTTGCTCGGTTACCGAAGCGGAAACAAATCCGTTCATGACAATGACATCAAATCCTTTCGGTTCAATATCGGCAATGTAAATGGAATAGCGATTGACCACAATGGGTTTGCGGTAGTAAATGGCTTCCAGAAAAGCGTTGCCAAACCCTTCGTAACCGCTGGGATAGGTCACCAGATCGGCACAGTTGTACATATCGGCAATGGTGTAGAGCTTTTCCCCTTTTTCGTTGATTCCGCGGGTGGGAGCAATCAGATGATCCACCGGTACGATCTCGACTCCCAGATGACGGGCATAATCAAGAATGCGTTCATAATAATCGTCCCCTTCGTCGCCGGTAGCATGTGAAATAATCAACCGGGGATTTCGCAGTTCCAGACGATGGACAATTTCGATGGAGCGCTCAATCCACTTGCGCGGCACCACCCGGGTGGGTTGCAGAATAAACGGATCGTCTTCTGCCAATCCCACTTTCTCGCGTAAATCATCGCAGTAATGGTCCGGTTCCGGGGGTTCCTGCGCATAATTCAGCACGTTGGGAATCACATGATTGGAGATACCCCGCCGGTAACTTAGCTCCTCGGAAGCCAGCGTATTGATGACCACATGCTCGATACTGGGTAAATGCGGCGGGAACGCAGCGTTCAAGTAATCCCGGCAGGAATTAATCAGAAATCGGCTCCGCTCCCAGGTAAAGTCATGATGATGCGCAATGGTGGGAATACCCGTTTCGGCAATAAATTCGGTAATGGCCAGCCCCAGAGGGATGTTCATGGGAATGGCCAGCGCATTTTCCGGAATGATTAAATCCAGCTCGAATTTTTCTTTAAACCGATACAGCGCTTCCTTCAGTCTGTCCTTCACCTGCTGAATTTTCCGGGTGGTTTCGATCCGCCGGGTGCGCTTGCCAAACAAGTCCGAATTGATTTCCTGAATTAACGGATGCTCAAAGAATGCTTCCTCCTGCAGAAAACTTCGTTCTTCCGGTCTGTCCAGCAAACCGGCAAAGTAGTAACACCGGTAACCGTTCCGGGTCAGTACATCGTCCCATTTTTGAATTTCCAGCGAAACGCCATCCGTTCCGGCAATTCGTGTGGAGACAAATCCAATGTTTTGAATATGATTGTAGGGTTGCATCAACATGACCGTTCCTCCATCTTCCTGCTGCGGCATATTCTGAAGACAGGTTTTTCCCTGCCGTTACTCTTCAATTCCAAACAGTTCTTCCACCAGCTGGTATGGTGAAAGCCGGTGTTCCAGAACACTTTTTATTTTTGCCTGGAACAGCTCTTTGCGCCGTGGATTCCAGAAATTTTTACTCAACTCACTCTGAATCAGCTGACGCACTTTTTCCTGCAGGCGCAGGGAGCGTTTTTGTTCCAGCTCCCCCTGTTCCAGTAAAAAAGTGCGGTGCCGCGAAACTGTTTCCACTAACTTATCCACTCCAATACCGCGATTGGCCACCGTTTCCAGAATGGGAGGCAACCAGTTAATCCGTGTATGGGTACTGCGCAGTTTCAGCATCATCTCCAGCTCGATTTTCATTTTGGTAGCGCCTTCACGGTCGGCCTTGTTAATAACAAAGATATCGGCAATTTCCATGAGACCTGCTTTCATCGCCTGAATGCTGTCGCCGGATTCGGGAACCAGGACCACAATGGTCGTATCGGTGGCACGAGCCACGTCCAATTCGCCCTGCCCCACTCCAACGGTTTCGAAAATAACATAATCCATCCCTGCAGCATCCATCAGGTCTGCCACCTCCTGAGCGGTTTTAGCCAGTCCGCCCAGACTCCCCCGTGTGGCCATGCTGCGGATGAAAACACCCGGATCGGTAGTTAGCTCGCTCATGCGAATCCGGTCTCCCAATACCGCACCACCACTAAAGGGACTGGTCGGATCCACAGCCACAATACCGACGGTGCGATTTTGTTTGCGCAGTTCCCGGGCAATTCCGGAAGTTAGCGTACTTTTTCCCGCACCGGGAGGGCCGGTAATGCCAATGCGATAAGCATGGCCCACCTGCTGGTAAATTTTTCGGGCAATCTCCTCCGCAATCGGATGTTCATCTTCGGTAAAACTAATGGCGCGTGCCAGCATGCGACGATCGCCCTGTTCAATTCCTCGAACAATACTTTCCACTGTCACTGTCTCTTTCATACCTGTTCTCACTCAATGATTCCAAAATTTCCTGCGCTTCCGGAGAATTGTTCACCGGTTTTTCCTTTCTGCAGAAGTTTTACACAAAAAACCTGTTTTTTCAATTTTCAACGGAGGAACCGGTTCCAGTTCACTCCTTTTTTGTATCGGACAAATTAAAATATACACATTCCTCCGAACAATTGCAGAGAAATTTATTTTTCCGCGAAACGCGACAGGTTCTGTCGAAATGCAGGCATGGCTTCCATGGCACTCATCACCATCTCCGGTGTGATTTCCTCCATGCAAACCATCGAAGCGCACTGGCGTAAACCGCAGAACCGACAGGAGACTTCCGGTACCAGCACCGCATGGTTAGGATTATCCGGGGGTGTCCACAGCTCCGGGGGATCGGTGGCAAACAGGCTGAGTGTGGGAGTTCCCACCGCTACTGCCAGATGCTTGGGCCCGTTATCGTAAGAAAAATGAAATTGCACCAGCGAAAGGTAAGCAGCAAACACCTGTAGCGGCCATCCCGGTAATACATACACGGGTGTTTGAGAAAGTTGCGCTACCCGCTCCACCCATTCCCTTTCTCCCCTTGCCCAGTTGTACAACACGGTGATGCCATACTTTTCTCTGAGCATATCGCTCAGTCGAGCAAAACGTTCGGGAATCCACTGGCGCGCCTGGCGTTTTCCTTTGGGGGTCATGTTCATCAGAAACGTATTTTCCGGAACACCCATCTGACGCAAATCGTGTTGCACTCGTTTCAGGTCGGCGGGATTCACCACAATTCGGGTCGTGCTATTTACTTCACGGATTCCCAGCACCTCCAGCGCCCGGCATTTCTGGATGGCAACATACTCCCGCCGTTGATTGGCATCCGAAATCAGATTGTACGCCCACTGGCGACGCTTCATCTTCCAGCCCAGACGGTACCTGGCTCCGGAAAGGTATGTGAGATAAGCTGTTCCCGGTGTTCCTTGATAATCAATCACCAGATCGTAGTGCTGTCGCCGCAACCGGGGGAACAATCGGGGAACGGTGGATACCCCTTCAGGGGAATTTACCGGGAGCACCGTGTTCAGTTCAGGCAGGCCATCCAGTAGAGGAGCCATCAAAGAAGAGGTAAGAAAATCGATGCGCGCTTCGGGAAAATGATGACGCAGCACCGGTAACACGGCCGTGGTCAACACCACATCACCTATGGCGCGCAGCTGAATTACCAGAATTTTTCCGATCGCTTTTTGATCAATGAGCATTTAACGCATTCCCCAATTGACTTAACGCCTGTACAATTGCTTCCCGGTCAGCTGCTCTTCCCCGATACATCAGGGAAATATGGCGATTCGGCTCCTGATACCCGTACTGCACGGGATTGGAATGGCGAAAGATGGTCAGTGTGGAGAGTCCCAATGCCACTGCCAGATGCATGGGACCGGTGTCTGCGGAAATAAACAGAGAGAAAAGAGCAAAGAAAATGGCAGTTTCCCGAAGGGGACGAGACCACACCAGCGTTTTCTCCCGTAATCCATCAGGAAGTTGCTGGTAAATGGCTTCATCCGCAGGACCCAGTGCAGGAATGACCTCCAGACCGGTTTGTTTGCGGATCTGTTCATACAGAAAGCTTATCAGCGAAATGGGTAACACTTTATCTCCCGTTGCTCCCAACCAGAGCAAAGCCGATTTGTGCGGAAGGGATATCCCCCACTGAGCGAAGGCTTCCCGGATGGTTTGCTCCGGTACATGGAATCCCCCCCATTCCAATGGCGCTTGGGGATAAAAATGGCGCCATAAATCCAGTTGAGCCGCCGCGTAATGTTTCTCAGCGGAAGAGGGAATCGCAATATGGTAAAATTTCTCGCTGTTTTTCCACCGAAAACCGACCAGTGCCCGGGGTTTCAGAAAGCGGCCCATCAGTGCCTGGGAAAGGGAAAAACTATCCGGATTATGACTGCTGATGATCAGATCGTAACGCTGACGACGTAACCGGAAGAGCAACTGCACCAGTCGCCAGGGCAAACTCAGCAAATAACGCTGACGGTAGGGCCAGAGGTGGTGCACCAAATCCGGAGCAAACTCCCGGTACAATTCCGCCACCGGCTGATGGATAAACAGATGCAGTTCAATATCGGGACGGGTACGCCGAATGGCATTCAGCAAAGGAAGCAGCAGAATACCGTTGCCAATCCGCTGATCCAGACGATAAACCAGAACTCGATGGATTTGCTCCGGGGGCAAACCAATTTGATTTGACGATAAGAACAAACCGATCAAATTCTCCAGAAACCGCTTTCCCCAAAATTCCAGCTTTTTCATTAACCGCTTCATCATGTCTCAAATGTAAAGTTCTATCGTAAAATCTGCAACCACTGCATTATTTTAAACTTTTTTGTATAGGTGTTGTCTTGAGGTAAAAAATTTGCTAAATTAGACCAAGTTGGTAATATAATACCTTTACGTAGAGGATAAATTCGGTTGTTTCAAATTATAAGCACATTAGGACCAGCCAGTTTAAACACAGAATTTCTGGAACTTTGCGACAAGTATCACCAATTATACTTTCGGTTAAACGGTTCACACCTGAACGAAACAACATTATATGAATATATAAAATTTGTCAAAAGAACACTTCCGGGAAAATCCATCCAATTTTATCTGGATTTACAGGGGAGTAAAATTCGGATTGGGGAGTTAGCACAACCGCTGATGCTTCGGGAGCACCAGATGATTACACTTGCTTCCAGGGATAGCGGTTCTGAAGCTGTACTCCATTTACCCGGGGAGGTTTTTGCTCAATTACGTTCTTCATTAGAGGTATTGTTACAGGATGGCACGATTCGATTACGAATTGTGCAATGGTCGCCTCATGAGGCCACGGCGGAGGTTATTCAAGGTGGCACTCTAAGAAGCCGAGCAGGTATTTATTTTCGGGGCCTTTCTTTTTTCCAACGCAATATTCCATACAATCAAAAAGTACAGATACAAATTGCCGCAAAATCCGGAATAACTCACCTGGCTCTTTCCTTCATCCAATCGGCCGAAGAGATGAATACCTTACGGGAGTTTTGTGAGAAAATCGAATATTCACCCAAATTTATTGCCAAGATAGAACGGCCCGAAGCACTTCAACGGTTGTCTTCCATTATAAGCGTGGCAGACGAAGTCTGGTACTGCCGGGGCGATCTGGGAGAATTCCTCCCGTGGAAGGAGTTGGGACCCTGGCAGGAGAAAACCATTCAGATTGCCAGGCAACAACAAAAACCCGTTTTTATTGCCGGACAGGTATTTCAACACATGACTAATTATCCCCAACCAACGCGCAGTGAAGTTGTTCATTTTCACTATATTCGGAAACAAGGCGTATCGGGTATTGTGCTTTCGGATGAAACTGCTATTGGCCAGTTTCCACAGCATGCGCTCCAGGTAACATATAATCTGATTTAGAACAACATTTTTATCGATCTGATTTAATTGAACGTTCCGTAATAACCTGGTTAAGGACTAACACCTTATTGCGATCAGGTATAATGGTCGGGGATGTTACGTGCATTTTACCGATTGGAAATTTGTTCAAGAATTAACATTAAGTTCATATGTTATCATACGATTATCATTAAATGATATTGGGGGAAAAAATCTGGTTTTTTAATTATGGACACAATGAACGAGACCATGCAAAAAGTACATACGATACTCTCTGAGCAGGAACAACATGAAATTTTCGAAAGATGGCTGGAAAAAATTCAGCAAATTATTTCTATCATCGAATATCGGGGACCGTTTAATCAACAAAAGATTTACCGATTTTATTCTTCATTGATGCGAGTGATTCATGGAGAAGACTCTTTCCTTCATTTTCAATTGTTGGATAGTTTTATTCCACTATTCCGAAAATACCAGATATCGGAGCAAGATACTTTTCTGGTACTGTCTCAATTGCGCGAGATTATTCTGAATAAATTCCTGGAAAAAAATGTTTTATCTCCCCAGATTCTCAATCGAATTTTGCAAAAATTTGATGAAGTAATCACCTTTGTTCAACGTTCGGTCCTGCTGCAAATGCAAATCAGCAAGGATGAAAATCCTTTAAATTTACACTCTGTCGCCGATCAGGTACCTATCGGCATTTTTTATATTGAGGGTGATCGATTTTCCGGTCGGTTTTATCCAAATGTCTATTTGCAGGATTTTTTGGGTTGGAACAAAAATGAGCCCATTACAAAATCTTTCTGGCATAAGCATTTAAGTGCAAAAGAGAAGAACCGCCTAAAAAAATTTTTCACAGAATTATACAGCTTGCGCACCCGGCATTACCGAATTCAATACAGTTTAAAAGTGGGGGAAACAACCAAACAAGTATTGGAAGAAGGCGTAATTTATTATACCGCTGGGGGAGCACCATTAACTATAAATGGAACCATTCAGTCTTTGTCGTTAATTCAAAAACTAAAAGAGCGTTTAATTTTAGAACAAAAGAAATATCAACTTCTCCGCCAGCTTTCTGCCCATTTAATTATTATGTGCGATTCTCAGGGCAAAATCATCAACTTTAACCCATCTTTATTAAAAGAGTTAGGGATATCGCCCGATCGGTTTCTTGGTTCGGCAATAACCGATTGGTTTTATCCCGGAGAACAAACACGGCCAACATCCTTCCGTCAGCTGATCAAACGGTATCAAAAATCAGAAAAAAAGGAAGTGTCATTGCGCTTTCGATTTGCAGAGCGGATTCGCTTCCAGACCCGGATGGGCGTACTCAAAACACCCAACAACGATCTCCAATATCTGTTTGTTGGCTGGCAATCCGGAATTCTTGATGAACGGTTAAAACAACGATTGGATTTATTGATCTCTATCCAGAAAGAATTGACACTTGAAGCGGATTCAAACAATTTATACAACAAAATTCTCGAAAACGCAATAAAACTCATTTCCGTTGCAGATGCAGGAAGTATCTTACAGGTTGAACCGGACGGACTACATTTTAAAGCTTCCTATGGATATGATGCGGATGAATTAAAACGCGTTATATTATTCAAAGGGAATATTCAGAAATATATAAAAATTTCCAGTCAAGCCCGGATGATTCGGGAAAACATTAATATTCAGGAAATTCGTGATATCCACAAAGAAGCCGAGAAAATATTCTGTCCCAAAGACCTGTCTGTTCTTCGCGAACACGGTAAACTGAATGAAATTCGCCGAACTCTTTCCGGAATTATTTATAAAGATTCCGTTCCTCACCTGTTATTAAATCTGGATATTCTCTCACCTAAAAAATCATTCAGCGAAGATGATAAATATTTATTTAACATCTATCTTCAGGTTGTCTTTCTGGTTCTAAGAAACTATAAATTAATTGAACAACTTCAAATCTCAGAAAGCAACTATCGAATTCTTTTCGAAAATTCACCTGTTCCCACTTTTATTCATCAGGATAACCGGTTTGTCCTGGCTAATCCCACATTTTTTGAACTTTCGGGATATTCTCCGGATGAAATTAAAAATGTGTCCATCTGGGAGTTAGTCCATCCGGAAGACAAGCCTATGATGGTAAACCGTGCGTATAAGCGGCTGGTGGGCGAGGACGTACCATCGGTTTATGAATTCCGGGCGGTTAAAAAATCGGGCGAAATTATTCGGTGTATTGGATATTTTTCCCGGATCATTTATAACGATCGACCTGCTGTGTTAGGCGAAATCTCAGACATCACCCATATTAAATCGTTAGAAAAACAGCTTATGCAAGCGCAGAAATTAGAAACAATCGGTACGTTAACCGCAGGCATTGCACACGATTTCAACAATATTATCGGAACCATTGCCCCCAGTGCCCAATTAATTATGATGGATCCTGCCCATCCCCAGACGGCAAAAAGAGCTGAAATTATTTATAATATGGCACAACGTGCCGGACAACTAACCAGTCAGTTGCTGGCTTTTACCCGAAATGAAAAAAGTGAAGTTGTTCCATTTAACATCAATAAAATTATTCAGGATAGTCTCTCTCTTATCGAAAAGTCCATCCATGTTCGGATAAAACTTAAGCTGGAATTGGATGAGCAATTATACAATATCGAAGGAGATCCAAACCAGTTTATACAAATTATTATGAATCTGGTGGTTAATGCCAATGATGCAATGCCAGATGGGGGTGAACTGGTTATCAAAACCCAGAACGTGTATGCCGACAATAGCTACAAACAATTGGATTCATCCTTTAACGAAGGCAATTATGTTTTATTTTCCGTTCGGGACACAGGTGTGGGAATTCCTGCGGAAATCCGCGATAAAATTTTTGATCCTTTCTTCACTACAAAGAAACGCGGAAAAGGCACCGGTTTGGGATTGAGTATGGTTTATGGGATTACCAAAAGTCACAACGGAATTATTTTATTAAAAAGTGAACCCGGGAAAGGTACCGAATTTCAGCTATTCTTCCCGGCTTCTCAAAAATCCCTGGTAGCTCCTACAACCCACGAAGAAGAAACTCCCACGAAGGGTGGCGGAACAATTCTGGCCATTGATGACGAACAGGACTTACGGGTGATACTGGATTCGATTCTGAAATATCTGGGATATCAGGTATTTATGGCTAAGGACGGGAAAGAGGGAATAGAAATTTTCAAAAAACATCATCAGGAGATTGATCTGGTATTACTGGATTACATGCTTCCGGATTCCGACGGACGGGAAATTTTCCGCAAATTGCAACAGATTAAACCCGGAGTAAATGTTTTAGTATGTAGCGGATATTCCGAACGGGAAGGCATTCAGGAACTGCTACGCGAAGGGGTAAAGGGTGTACTTCCCAAACCTTTCACCATAGAAAGTATATCGAAAAAACTCAAAGAAGTGCTTAAAAATTAGGAGGAGCGGGTGCTCATCCCGCTCCCCTTACTTTTAATACAATTTTCCTTTTTTCATCTCATCGTATAATTCACCAAATTTCAGATAGTTATCCACATCCACCAGGGAGTGGCAATTCCGGGCAATCACTTCAGGAAGTAAGTCCAGGTCTTTACGTTCCTTCAGGATGCGCTCCACCCAGCGGGGATGCTTACGAATTGCTGCGCGCAGGGACATCTTTCCGCTCAACCAGGCCAGATTCATGGGATACTGTTCCGGATGGGCAATGACAAAAAAGAGATGGAAGACCACAATGGCCAGGGTAGCCAGAATCGCTTCGTAGAAATGGATTAATTCAGCTGCGCGAACCACCCAGGGCGGTGCAAAGCCGGTAATCATGGTGGGGAACCACAGGATGAAACCGGTTAATCCCATTACCACATTTCCCCACACCAGTGCCCAGTATTCGATCTTTTCTGTGTAATCGAACTCATCGTAGCGCGGTTTGGACTTGCTCAACCCCAGATAATATTTGACCGACTGAATCACTTCCGTGATATCGGAAAGGCGGAACATGATTTGCCGGAACAGATGACGTCCTCTTTTGGTGAAGATGATGAAATAAAGATGATACAGCGAAACCAGTACCATCGTCACCGCCGCAACCCGGTGAATAATCCGGCGCTGGGCTTCCAGAATCCCCGCCTTCTCGAACAACTGCACCCACCAGGCATCCGGGAAACGCAGAGCAAAACCAGAAATGGCCAGCACAGTAAAGGATAACATCAAAATCAGATGCTGAATCCGTTCACCGGTTTTGAAGCGAATGATGTAATACCGCTCCTCTTCTTTCCGTTTGTATTTCAGATACTTCAAATAAATGATCAGATTGTGCAGCAACATTCCGCCAATAACGCCAATAATAAGAATGGTGTAAATCAGCGTAATGTAATAATTAACCGGATTGGAATGAATGAGCATGGATTCGTGAGTGTAACTGTGAGCGAATTCCGGGGTTACATTTTCGTGACACTGAGAACAGGTTTGCACCAGATTCTTAGGATTGACTTTGGAGAAGGGATTGTCCGGGGAATGAATATCGTGGTAACCGTGGCAACTGGCACAGGTAGCTGCTTTCTTCTGTCCCAACCGTACGGACAGACCATGGTAGGAATCCTCGTACGTGGAAACCACCGTACGAGACAGGCCATATTTGGAAATCACTTTGGTATCGTTATGGCAGGCAATGCAGGCATCGTGATTGGTGTAAATGAAAGCTGAATCGGGACTGAGAATTTTGTGCTCGCCATGACAATCGGTACAGGTTGCCGACTCCAGCACACCGTGCTTCAGAGCAGAATAGTGAATGGATTCACTGTAGTCTGCCAGTTCATCCACATGGCATTGCCCGCAGGTGGAAGGAATGTTCAGCTTGTAAATTGTGGATTGGGGATCGATTCGTTTGCGAATTTGATGCGCAGGATGGCAGGTGTTGCAGGTAGGAGCAGCATCGTTTCCCTCCAGCACAGCTTTTCCGTGGATGCTCACTAAATAATCCTTGCGAACACAGGCGGGATGAATGGTGTCGCCCCTGGTGGTGCTCAGCCGTTCGTGACATCCACAACAGGTGTTGGGCAAATTCTGGAAATACACCCGGGAATTGGGATCGTCCGGGGGTAAAATATCGTGCTTTCCGTGGCAATCCCAGCACTTCGGAGCAAGATGTTCCAGATGGACAAATTTCAGCCCGTGCATACTTCGGGAATATTCCGCATCCACATCATCATGGCAGTTTCCGCAATGAACCGGTTGCAATTCTTCTGCATGGGGAAAATCTTCCACTCCCTGTAAATCCACATGGCAATCCACACAACTCAACTCTCCATGCACCGAATGGGTGAACTGTTTGGCATCCACGTACATGGAAATTTCTGTGCCACTGGCATCAATCCCGGTTAACTCCGGGTCGCTGTGGCAGGCCATACAATCTTCGTTACTCTGAGCAAACAAAGGTACGGTAAAGAAAAAAATCAACAATACCAACATACTCAATCCACGCATGGTTCTCCCTTTCGTTTTCAACTTCCGTCCGGCATTTTATTGAGCACATTCACATTACAGAGGTCTTATGAATTTTCCATTATGGACATCACCCCATACGCTTCGCCGTATTGAGAAAATTTTAACAAATCTTCTGAAAATTTTTTTAATATCCTTCCTCAAGCGAATTATTATGTTTTTATAAGAAAATACAATAAACTCTCCCAATGTTCATCCATACCAAAAACTACAATTTTGTGAAGAAAATGTCAATATCAGAAATTTATTTTTTGTTCAGGGGAACAAACCACAACCGATCGATAAACAAGGCAAACAGAAATAATATAGTGCCCGCCAGAATATCCACCAGATAGTGATAACGGAAATAAATGGTAGCCAGAATGAGTGAAACGATTACCGGAAGCCCTGCCCAGAAAAGTTTTCGATAATAGATAAAAGCAAAATAGGAAAAAGCCAGTGCCACCGCAACATGACCACTGGGAAACGCATCCCATTGAATGGTTTCCAGATTATTTAACGTGTGATGAATGGTATGATAAATGAAGTGACCGGGGATCATTTTGGTGTGCAAATGAGCCAGAAAATAGCGGGGTCCCAGTGCGGGGAAAAGAACATATCCCAGATAAGAAATATAAAAAATCAATAAAAACATCGCTCCAGCGCGGTCAAATTGCGCATATCTTCTCTGAATCTGAAGAGGGATTAAAATGAAAAGGGGTAAAAAATAGAACAGCGAATAGCTGAGCTGAAAGATATCGGACAATAAAGGATGGTAAATATGCTCGAACCAGAGAGTGGGATACCCCCCGGTTAACCATCGGTCAATGGATATGAGGGTCAAGTCCAGATTCACCGGATGAATGGCAGGAATCATATAATGAAGCACATTGAAAAACAGGGGCAGGTAGAACACCGGGTACCAGCGCTGGACAATGCGCAATAACCAGTTGTGAGGTTGCAGGCCAGCCATGAATAGCGCAAAACACAGGGAACACAGGTGAGCGAGAAGGAATATAGCTGCATGAGGAATTCGGCGATAAAACATTGCGATCAGAACCACCCAGATAGCCAGATAAGCGATGGTTAACCAATCGTATAAACGAAACCGCTGACGGTTCCAGAACCCGGAATTTTCCAATGGCACCACCTCAACACTAAAAACATCACCCACAGTAAATTAATTTTTGCTCCCGGACTGCTCAACCCCAATATGAAATTCTTCCGGTGTATTCAGAGAACCATTACTTCCGCACTGAAACGAACGGGTTTCCCTTGATATAGAACCGCCAGGGTTTGTCAGTGGCACTGCGAATCCCGATTCGGGTGGTTTGAATAATCTGATCATCGGTAAAATATTCCCCTTCCACCACGAACAACTGATCTCCGGTCAGGTCCACCCCGTTTAATCGAAAATCGATGGCCATTGCCTGGCATAATTTCCCCGGACCGCTGGTGAGCTGTTCCACGCGATTGGTACGGCGTAACCGTTGCATGGTAGAGAGGCCAGCCACAGGTTCCAATGCCCGGATGAGGACTGCGGCGGCTTTTCCCGCCGGTTCGGTCACAAAATTTAAACAGTAATACATCCCGTAAATCAAATAAACATAAGAAAATCCGGGTGGCCCGTACATCAGTTCGGTGCGGGGAGTGCGTCCCCGGTAAGCATGACTGGCCGGATCGCGTTCTCCCAGGTATGCTTCCGTTTCCACAATCATGCCAGCTAACCACTCCCCTGCATAATGCCGCACCAGAATCTTCCCCAGCAAATCACGGGCAATCCGCACCGTATCGCCCATATAATATTCCCGGGGCAATTTCCGAAAATTTCCTTTCTGCCATTCAACCGCCAACGGATTGTTCTTTTCCATCGCTTCGATTCAGCATTCACCCATCAGATTTCGGTTCCATCTGGAATAATAGTGTTTTTCGGAACCACAATAATCCCATCACGGATGGAGTACATCTCGTTATCGAATTCCTGAATATTATTTTTGTTAACCAATCTCACATGTTTCCCGATGCGCACATTTTTATCTAAAATCACATTGCGCAGTTCACAACCTTCTCCAATTCCCACATTGGGAATTCCTGATCGCTTGTTTTGACGTAACTCATCAGCCGTTTCAAAAAAATCAGCTCCCATCATCACCACATTTTCCAGTACAGAATTCGCTTCGATTCGAGAACGAACCCCGATAATGGAAGAGGTGATTTCCGACTTGTTAATTATGCTCCCTTCCGCCATGATGGATTCCTTTACTCTCGATTCCAGCACTTTGGAGGCGGGTAAAAACCGGGCG
>Ga0256914_1002358_pt1 | contig 15875 bp, 13 predicted proteins | sample HulkmetaG_FD_191571 | JGI IMG/M metagenome (GOLD analysis project Ga0256914, IMG submission 191571) | Hydrothermal chimney microbial communities from Main Endeavour vent field at the Juan de Fuca Ridge, Pacific Ocean - Hulk | ecosystem: Environmental > Aquatic > Marine > Hydrothermal vents ... | reverse complement strand
CCTCAGGAGAAGATCCAATATCTGTTGGAGGTCAGCGGAAAGGTGAATGAAAATGATACGGCAGCACAAAAGCAACTGGAAAACATTCTGAAGAAACTCTATGACAAGTACAAGAACGACGTCCGTACGGTCCTACTGTTGATCGATCATTATACACGTACGCAGAATTATGCCCTGGCTCGGGAACTACTGAGGAAAGTGATTGCGAAGTATCCGGAATATGCCATGGCATGGAGACAAATGCTGTTTGTGTGCGACCAGGAAGGCGATCAGGACTCGGTGATCTTTTATGCCGAGAAAGCAAGGGAACTGTTCCCCAAGGACCCGTTGTACGATGTATACCTGGGTTATGCGTGGTTGCAGAAAAAGGATTATGAAAAAGCTTTGAAATATACGGAGGAAGGGATCGGGAAGGTTTTGAGAAGAGGAAAGGATTATGTGGACAAAGAAAGTGGCATCAGGTATCACGATCTGCTGGTACAACTGTATGGCCTTCAGGGTGGAATTTATAAGGATCTGGGGAAGGACAAACTTTCTGATGAAGCCTTTGAAAAGGGTTTGAAACTGGATCCGGAAAATACATTGTTGCTCAATAACTACAGTTACTATCTTTCACTGAGAGGGATCAAGCTGAAGAAAGCATTGAAAATGAGTCGGAAAACATTGGAAAAGGAACCAGGGAACCCTACCTTTCTCGATACCTACGGATGGATCCTTTACAAAATGGGAAAGATACAGGAAGCAGAGAAATATGTGAAGGAGGCCATAGAAAAAAGTGAGGACAACAGCCCTGAAGTGCTGATGCATTACGGAGATATCCTGAAGAAATTGGGAGAGTTGGAAAAGGCTGTGGAATACTGGAAAATGGCGCTGGAAAAAGGAGGCGACAAGAAGGAGATTGAAAAAAGAATCAAGGCGGTCAAAAGATGAGTAGGAGATGGTACATTTTTCTGGCGGTACTTTCTCTTCTGGTGCAGGGGTGTGGCAGTAGTGGATACGGCAAGCGAACGAAACAAAAAGCAGAAGAAATTGAAACGGTTTGGATAAAGAACCTCTCCCTGATGGATTGCAGGGAGAAAAATGAAGACGGGAAAATAGGAATACGCTACATCCGCGATTCGGTCACGGTCGTCATCATGCGAGGAAAGAGCGGGATAGAAGGCGGAAGGATTTACATTTACAGGGATTCACTGTTCATCTTCAACAGAATGAAGAAAAAATACCTTGCGGAAAAGATTGATGATGCCGGAAATTATGTGATGAACGGAAAAGAGGTGCAATGGATAAGAAAGAACACACAGAAAAAATATTTTGAATACACAATGATGAAGAAAGGCAAGATCAAGATATATGTAAAGGAATACCATAAGATCAATGAGCATGCCTATATCCCTGCTACCATGATAGTGAAAGTTCGATGGGAAGGAAAGGATTATTGCATTTTGCTGAAGGGCGGAAAAGTACAGACCAATGTTAAGGTGAACACCGGACGCATAGAACCCAGCAATAGATATCAAAGAACACATTCAATACAGGATGTGCTGTAAATGCTCTCATAGGATTTTCTGGGGCCTTCTCCTGGTTACTTTCTCTATCCAGACGATGGGACAGGGTTCACTTACCGAATTGCGAAGGCAACAGAAAGAGCTTGAGAAGGAGATCCAGCAAAACACTGAGATGCTCAGGAAAACTGAAAAAAGAAGAAAAAACACGGTCGGGCAGATATACCTGCTGGAAAGACAGATAAGGAACCGGGAAAAACTGATCAAAGGGTATGAGCAGGAGATCAGTATGATAGGTGAAGATATCCGGAAAAAGATCGAAAAGATCGATTCCCTGGAGAGAAGGCTAGAAATACTGAGGAAAGAATATGCGGAGATCATAAGGAAGTATTATGAGGTTACCAAGAGCACGGGAGGGATCACGGCATATATTTTCGCTGCGGAAGATCTGAACCAGGCTTATAAAAGACTGCGTTATTACCAGCAGTTCATAAGATACAGCGAGCAATTGTACGGAGAACTGATCGGAATGAAAAAGAACCTGGAAGAGGAGGTGCAGGCATTACGGCAGGCCCGGACAGAAAGGGAAGAAGCATTGGAAAAACTGAAAAGGGAACAGCAAAAACTGGTCAGGGAAAAGAACAGAAAGAACAGGTATGTACAGGTGCTGAAAAGAAAGGAGAAAGAAATAAAAAAACAGATACGTGAAAAAAGAAGGATAAAGAAGCGTCTGGCAGCTGCCATGGCTCGAATTATGGAGGAAGAGAGGAAGAAAAGAGCGAATGGCATAGCGCTCACACCGGAAGAGAAGATCATCGACGGCAATTTCAGCAAAAACATGGGCAAACTTCCCTGGCCAACAGAAAGAGGTGTGGTGATCGAAGGTTTCGGTATACACCGCCATCCGGTATTGAAGAATATCACTGTCAGGAATGACGGCATCGATATTATGACGGAAAAAAATGCCAAGGCCAGAGCTGTCTTCGAAGGTGAAGTAAGGAAGATCATTGCCATCCCGGGAGCGAATGAAACGGTTATCATCCGTCACGGTAACTTCTACACGGTGTATCAGAACGTATACAAGGTCAGTGTGAAGGCTGGTGAACACGTAAAAACCAAACAGCCGATAGGGACCGTGTTCACTGACAGCAAAAGCGGTGAGACCATCCTGCACTTCGAGATTTGGCAGGGAATGAAAAAACTTGATCCCGAAAAATGGCTTGCTGGTAAAAAATAAGATGCAAATTGAAACAAAAGAAGAAAAAAAAAGTATAAATAGGATTACGGGAAGGGTATGGTAAGAATGCAAAAACGGTTGCAGATAACATCAGATCCCAAGAATCTGAGGATGGTCGAGAACCTGATAGAGGAGCTCAACGAAAAACATCAGATTGAGGCTGATGTGTTCGGAAAGATCCTTGTAGCGACCATTGAAGCCGTCAACAATGCCATTATCCATGGAAACAAATCGGATGTAAATAAAAAGGTTGACATAGATTTAACCCTGGAAGACAAAGTGGTGAAGGTGAAGATATGTGATGAGGGAGAAGGTTTTGACCATGAAAAAGTTCCTGATCCTACTGCACCGGAGAATATAGAGAACATACACGGGAGAGGCGTTTTCCTGATGAAACGTCTTTCCGATGAGATCCGTTTCAACAATGATGGGACCAGCGTCGAAATGACGTTCAAACTTTGATAAGGTGGCGGTCCAGATCTTTGAAAATTTCCCGGACCTACGTCTGAAGAAAAAACGTGAATTGAAATCCTGGATACGCGATTGCGTGGAAAGGGAAGGCAAAAAGTGTGGTACGATCACCATCCTCATTGAAAGAGATGAGGAAGTCCACAAAATCAACAAGCAATATCTGGATCATGATTGGTTAACGGATGTGATCGCATTTGATTACAACGAAGGAAGTGTGGTCAATGGAGATATTGTCATCAGTGCGGAAAGAGTCAGAGAGAATGCGAAAACATACAGGGAGGAAGAGGAGGAGGAAATGAGAAGGGTCATGATACATGGAGTACTGCATCTGATAGGGTATGAGGATGATACGCCGGAGAAAAAACGGGAAATGAGGAAGAAGGAGGATGAGTACCTGAAAAGATGGAAGAAGAAGGAGAAAAAAGATGGAAGAGTATGATGTGATCGTAGTGGGGGCCGGCCATGCAGGCAGTGAGGCTGCGGCTGCGGCTGCGAACATGGGAGCCAGAACCATGCTTGTCACCATGGACATGACCAAGATCGCACAGATGTCTTGCAACCCGGCCATGGGAGGTATAGCAAAAGGTCAGATCGTACGGGAAATTGATGCTCTGGGTGGCCTCTCGGGCATCGTGACCGACCGAAGCAGTATACAGTTCAGGATGCTCAATCGTAGCAAAGGCCCGGCCATGTGGAGCCCCAGAGCACAGTGTGACAGAATGAAATTCTCTGTATACTGGAGGGAAGAGCTGGAAAAGATCCCTGCGCTCGATTTGTGGCAGGACAGTGTCGTAAAGGTACTGATAGAAAAAAACCGTGCTGTCGGAGTGGAGACCAAGATGGGGGTGAAGATCTTCGGAAAGAGCGTCATCCTGACCACAGGGACCTTTATGAACGGACTCATCCATATTGGAAGAAAAAAGGATGAAGGGGGAAGGATATCTGAACCACGCTCCACAGGACTGAGTGAACAGATGAAAGCACTGGGATTCACCGTCGGCAGGATGAAGACGGGCACCCCAGCCAGATTGGATGGAAGGACAGTTGATTTTTCCAAAATGACGGAGCAACCGCCCGACCCGGAAGGAGGTAGATTCTCGTATCTCAATTTGTCCTGGAAAAAGCTGAAACAACGAAGTTGTTACATAGTACATACGAATCCTGTTGTACATGAAATCCTTTTCAGAAGCCTGGCGGATTCACCGTTGTACAACGGCACCATTCAAAGTATAGGTCCGAGATATTGTCCGAGCATCGAGGATAAGATCGTCACTTTTGCCGACCGGGAGAGGCATCAGCTTTTCCTGGAACCGGAAGGTGAGAACACCGTGGAATATTACCTGAACGGATTCTCCAGTTCTCTTCCCTGGGAAGCCCAGTTGGAAGCTATGAGAAGAATACCCGGTTTGGAAAAAGTGAAGATTTTCAGACCCGGATATGCCATAGAGTATGACTATTTCGATCCGCAGCAGCTACGGCATACGCTTGAGACCAGATACATCGAAGGATTGTACTTTGCTGGGCAGATCAACGGAACAACGGGATATGAAGAAGCAGCGGCTCAGGGCATCATGGCCGGTATCAATGCCGTGCAGAAGATAAGGGAGAAAGAACCGTTCATTCTGCGAAGGGATGAAGCATACATTGGGGTACTCATCGATGATCTCATCCTGAAAGGTGTGAATGAGCCATACCGCATGTTCACGTCGAGGGCGGAATACAGGATGCTGCTGAGACAGGACAATGCTGACAAAAGACTTACGGAAAAAAGTTACAGGATCGGTCTGGCAAGCGAAGAAAGAATGAAAAGAACAGAATGGAAATATGAAAAACGTGATGAGATACTAGAATTTATAGAAAAATACAGCATTGAACCGGAACGGATCAATCCGTTGCTGGAAGAAAAAGGAACTTCGCCATTGAAACAAAAGGTCAAACTGAAAGATGTACTCCTGCGTCCGCAAGTCAAGCTGAAAGAAGTAACAGAGGTTGTAAAAGAGGTAGAAAAGAAATTTGAAGTGTTGGAGGCAGAAGACAGGGAAGAACTGATGCAGTCCGTAGAGATAGCCATCAAGTATGGAGGATACATCAACAGGGAAAAGGAAATGGCTGAAAAACTGAAAAGGCTGGAAAATATCAGGATACGTGAAAATTTTGATTACGACCGGCTGAAATCATTGTCCACGGAAGCTCGACAGAAGCTGAAGAAGTTCCGTCCGCGTACCATAGCTGAGGCTTCCAGGATCAGCGGTGTATCCCCGGCTGATGTTAGCGTGCTGCTCATTCATATGGGAAGGTGATGTTCCACGTGGAAAAAGAGTAGAAGCCGGCACATGCGAAGGAAGAGAAAAAAGACACGGTGAGGGAAAGAAGCAAGAGAAACACGCGGAACGAATTAAAAAAGATGGAAAGGATGGAGGAAAGCGTAAGGGAGATCAGGGGCAGGATCGTAGATATTCACAAAAAGGAGATCTATGAAGGTGAAGTAAGGATCAGGGAGGGAAAAATAGAAAGGATCATTCGGAAAAAGGTCAGGGAGAAATGTTTTATCCTGCCTGGATTTGTGGATGCACATGTGCATATTGAGAGTTCCATGCTCACACCGGAAAATTTCGCTGAAGCAGTCATATCTCACGGAACCGTGGCAGTTGTCGCCGATCCGCATGAAATTGCCAATGTACTGGGAAAGGAAGGGGTGGAGTACATGGTGGAAAAGGCAAAGAGGAGTGAACTGTATATACGATATGGGGTTCCTTCCTGTGTACCTGCCACGGAATTCGAAACTGCCGGTGCGAGACTGGATGCAGATGAAATTGAAGAGCTGTTCAGGAAGTACCCGGAAATGCATCTTGCTGAGATGATGAATTTCCCGGGAGTCATACGGGGAGAAGAAAACGTATGGAAAAAGATTGAAACTGCAAGAAGGTATGGCCGGAAAGTAGACGGACATGCTCCGGGACTGAGAGGGGTGGAACTGGAGAAATATGTTGAGGCAGGGATTGAGACCGACCATGAATGTTCCACACTGGAGGAGGCGGAAGAGAAAATACGGATGGGTATGAAAATACTTATCCGGGAGGGAAGTGCAGCGAAAAATTTTGAAGCATTGCATCCATTGATAGAAAAACATCCGGATGAAGTGATGTTCTGCACGGATGACATACACCCGGACGACCTTATGCAGGGACATATCGACAGGATCGTGCGGATGGCTCTCGGGAAAGGACATGATCTGTGGAAAGTTCTGAGAGCTGCTGGATACAATGCAGTAAAATATTACGGTCTTGATATTGGGATGCTGAGGGAAGGAGACCCGGCAGATATGCTGGTGGTGGAGGATCTCAGGAAAATGAACGTTCAGGAGGTTTATAGGAGGGGAAAGAAAGTGGAAAGGAAGGGACGGGCAAAAGGAACAGGCACAGAAGCCCAGCCCAATCGATTCAAAGTCAGAATACCGGATGAAGAGGAAATAAAGGTAAGGAACGGGCAGAGAAGAAAGATCAGGGTCATAGTGGCAGAGGACGGTAGCCTGGTTACCGGTGAATGGATCACGGAACCGAGGATCAGGGGAGAAGAGATCGTTACTGATACGGAAAGAGATATCTTGAAACTGGTCGTTCTGGAAAGGTATCGTGGGGAAAGCCGACCTGCGGTCGGATGGATCAGAGGGTTTGGTATGAAAAAGGGTGCTCTGGCAGGTACCGTTGCCCATGACAGTCACAACATCATTGTTGTAGGAACTTCAGACCGGGAGATCATAAAAGCCATAAGGATACTTTCAGAAGAAAAAGGGGCATTGGTTGCCATTGAAGAAGGAAAAGAAACGGTATTGCCGTTGCCGGTGGCGGGACTCATGAGCAATCAAAGGGGTGAGGAGGTGGCGGACAGATATGCTGAGCTGAACCGACATGCCGTTGAGATGGGCACAAGGATGCGGGCACCTTTCATGACCTTGTCTTTCATGGCACTGTTGGTGATCCCGGAATTGAAAATGAGTGACAAAGGATTGTTTGATGTAAAAAAATTTAGATTTACAGAAATTTTTGCCGAATAGTGTTCCACGTGGAACATATATCTTTTCTTTTTTTTTATTGTTTCACGTGGAACACTGAAGAGGGAGAGGGTGTGTTTTGGGGATGAAAAGCCTATCTTTGCGGCATGGAACAGAGGCTGAAGGATGACCTGAAGGAGGCGGTGCGGCAGTTGCCCGACAGTCCCGGGGTCTATCTTTTTCTCGACAAGGAAGGCGGGGTGATCTATGTGGGGAAGGCAAAGAGCCTCCACAAAAGGGTGGCATCCTATTTCTCGGGAAAAGCGGAGGGGAAAACCCGTGTCCTGGTCCAGCGCATTGCCTCCGTCGATCACATCCTTACCGCGAACGAAGCGGATGCCCTGCTCCTTGAAAACAACCTGATCAAAAAATACCAGCCCCGGTACAACATCCTGCTCAAGGACGACAAGAGCTATCCCTGGATCGTCATCCGAAAAGAACCTTTTCCGCGAGTGTTCCTGACACGGCAGGTTGTGCAGGACGGGTCGGAGTATTTCGGTCCCTATACCTCGGCCAGGATGGTCCGTACCCTGCTTGACCTGATCAGGCAACTTTATCCCCTGCGTACCTGTTCGCTCAATCTGAGTGAAAAGAACATCCAAGCAGGTAAATATCGTGTCTGCCTGGAATACCACCTGGGTAAATGCAAAGCTCCCTGTGTGGGGAAACAGAGCGAGAAGGAATACATGGAAGACATCTCAGCGGTCAGGATGATCCTGCGGGGGAACATTGGCGAGGTGATCCGACACCTTCGGATGCTCATGAAAAGTTACGCCGACCGTTTTGAGTTCGAAAAAGCGCAAACGGTCAAGGAAAAGATCGAGATACTGGAGAAATACCAAAGCCGCTCGGTGGTGGTCAACCCCCGCATCCGGGATGTGGATGTCTTCAGCATCATTGACCGGGAAGATGTAGCAGTGGTCAATTTTATGAAAGTGATCAACGGGGCCCTCGTCCACTCCCATACCGTCGAGGTGAAAAAAGTGCTGGGAGAACGGAAGGAAGAGATCCTTCCGCTGGTGGTGAGCGAGATGCGCCAACGTTTCGGAAGCCGTGCAACTGAAACACTTGTTCCTTTTCGGCCGGCAGGAGATGTGCCGGGTACGCGGTGGCATGTGCCGCAACGGGGCGACCGGAAAAAGTTGCTGGAAATGTCCGAACGGAATGCCCGTTATTACTTCTTAGAAAGGGAAAAACGACGGGAACAGTTCCGCAAACGCCACAGTGCGGAGGAACGACTCGAACAACTGCAAAAGGACCTTCATCTGGATTCCCTCCCGCGGCACATAGAATGTTTTGATAATTCCAACCTTCAGGGAACCTCTGCCGTCTCGGCCTGTGTCGTTTTCCGCGACGGCAGGCCCAGTAAGAAGGAATATCGTCATTACAATGTGCGTACGGTGGAAGGACCGGATGATTACGCCACCATGCGTGAAGTGGTGATGCGTCGCTATCGGCGGCTTCTGGAGGAGGAAGCCGAATTGCCCCAGCTCGTGGTCATTGACGGAGGAAAAGGACAGCTTAATGCCGCCCGGGACAGCCTGCGCGAGCTGGGTCTCGATCAAAAGATCGCCGTCATCGGCATTGCCAAACGGCTGGAAGAGATCTATTTCCCGGATGATCCCGTGCCGCTCTACCTCGACAAAACATCGGAATCCCTTCGGATCATCCAACACCTTCGCGACGAAGCACACCGCTTCGGAATCACCTTCCACAGAAAAAAAAGAACAAAGCAAATGATCGATACGGAACTGGTACATGTCCCGGGCATCGGGATACGTTCCGCCGAGAAACTTTTGCGTACCTTTGGATCGGTCAGTGAACTCCGCCGTCTTACGAAAGAAGAGATAGCAAAGGTTATAGGTCCGGCCAAAGCACAATTGATCGTACAATACTTTGAAAAGAATACGGACAGAAAATACTAGAACTAACGACGGGATCAACCATTGTATCAGGTGATAATATGGGTTGTGATCCGCCTGGATGCCTGCAGGGAGAAGACCTTACTGTGCGGAAAAACGCAGATAAATTGGAAAAGCAAAAATGAACATGGAAGAGATTGCAAAATATTTGAAGGAGAGAGTAGGTCTGCCCGAAGGAAAACCGGTCACGGGGATCTACACCAACGGCTTTGTCAGTTTCACCCTCCAGCATATCAGCGAGGGAAAAGCTCTGATCTATGCCAACACCGATATTCCATATCTGGAACTGTCGGAAGATGAATCAAGGGAAATGGGGCTGGAAGAGCTCACAACCCTTTTCGTGGACCTGCTGGGGGATTTCCGTCTGACGCGAAGGCTTGATGAAAAGTATTGAAGGGCATAAAATGTGTATTCACATATTCATATATTTGTGAATGACTAAAACCGCCCAACCGATGAAAAAGGAACGAATGACCGAGGAGCAGCTTGAGAAGGCTGCGAACATACTCAAAGCCATCGCCCACCCCATGCGTATTGCCATCATAGAGTACCTGGAGGACGGGTCGAAAATGACCGTGACAGAGATCCACAACCTCCTGGGACTGGAGCAGTCCACCACCTCCCACCATCTGGGCATCCTTAAGGACAAAGGGATCCTTGCCTCCCGCCGGGAAGGGAAAAATACCTATTATTTCATGAAATACCGGAATATCAGTCAGGTACTGGACTGTCTGAGGAAAAACGTATGAGGTCCGGAATGACGAAAGTACGTATCACGAAGATCTTTTCCTTTGAGATGGCCCATGCGCTGTGGAATTACGACGGGCCATGCCGCAACATCCACGGCCATTCCTACCGGTTGGAGGTGACCGTTCGCGGTGTGCCGGCCGGGGAAGAAAGCGGGACCAGGAACGGCATGGTCATGGATTTCGGAGATCTGAAGAAGATCGTCAGGGAACATATCGTCGACCGTTACGATCACTGTGTGGTGGTCAACGAAAAAGCGCCTCACGACTTTCTGGACCGTGTGGAACAGATGTTCGGCAAATATGAGTTGACCCCCTTTCAGCCCACCAGCGAAAACCTTCTCATCCATTTTGTGCAGGTCCTGAAACAGGTCTTGCCACCGGAGGTCGAACTGGTGGCACTCCGTCTCTATGAAACGGCTACCAGCTACGCAGAATGGCTTATTGAGGACAATGCCTGAGATGAACGAAGAGAAAAAAAACGAACGGGAACTTTACCTGCTGGATGCCTATGCACTCATTTTCCGGGCATACTTCGCCTTCATTCGAAATCCCCGCATCACATCCAAAGGACTCAATACGTCGGCCATTTTCGGTTTCGTCACCACACTCGAGGAGCTTTTGCGTACCTACCATCCTTCTCATATAGCGATCGTCTTCGATCCGCCCCGTCCCACGTTCCGGCACGAGATCTACCCGGAATACAAGGCCAACCGCGACCAGACCCCCGAAGATATCAAGGTGGCGGTGCCCTATATCAAAAGACTGGCGGAAGCGTATCACATTCCCGTATTGGAAATTCCTGGCTATGAGGCGGATGATGTGGTGGGAAGCCTCTCCCGCAAAGCGGCTGCCGAAGGTTTTGTCACCTACATGGTAACCCCTGACAAGGACTATCTCCAACTGCTTACCGACAAGACCTTCCTGCTCAAGCCCCGCAGCCGGCGCAACGAGATAGAGAAGATCGGTCTGGAGCAGCTTCCGGAATACTTCCAGGTCCGGCGACCTGAACAGGTGATCGATGTGCTCGCCCTATGGGGTGATGCTTCGGACAACATCCCGGGAGCTCCCGGCATCGGAGAAAAAACGGCAAAGAAACTGATCAACGAATACGGTTCCTTGGAAGGGATCTATGCTCATCTCGATGAGATCAAGGGGAAACTGAGAGAGACCCTTGAGAAATACCGGGACCAAATCTTTCTTTCCCGAGATCTGGTGCGTATCCGGACGGATGTGCCGGTGGAGTTCAACGAGGAAGCTTTCAGGCATACCGCGCTCGACCGTGAAAAACTCGAAGAACTGTTCAGGGAACTGGAGTTCCGCACACTCCTGGAGCGTGTGTTGCAACAGGAAACTCCCCAGGAAAAGAGAGAAGAAGCCGTCCAGGGGAATCTGTTTTCTGCGACGGAAGAGAAACCGAAGAAAGAAAAGGTGCCGGAGACAGGAAATGACCGGAACCTGGAAAATACCGGACACCGATATCATCTGACAGAACAGGATGAAGCCATCCGGGAACTTATCGAGAGGATCAGGGAAAAAGGAGGTTTTGCCCTGGACATCGAGACCACAGGACTTAATTTTCTGGATGCAGAGATCGTAGGCCTTTCCCTGTCGTTCCACCCTCATGAGGGGTATTATATTCCTTTTCCTGATGACCGTCGTGAGGCAGTCCGGCGCCTCGGTCTTCTGAAGGAACTGCTCCTCGACCCTGAGGTCCTGAAGGTGGGCCAGAATATCAAGTTCGATCTGCACATCCTGGCGAATTACGGTATCAAGGTGGAAGGTCCCTTGTTCGATACCATGTTGGCCCATTACCTCCTTTATCCCGATCAGCGTCACAACCTCAACGATATGGCCCTGAACCTGTTGGGTTACAAGCCGGTACCCATAGAGGAGCTGATAGGTAAAAAAGGTAAGGACCAGCTGTCGATGCGGGAGGTCGACCTGCAGCTTCTCAGGGACTATGCGGCAGAGGATGCGGACCTCACCTGGCAGCTCTATGAGCTGCTGGCACCACGGCTGGGGGAGATGGGCCTGCGTGATCTGGCCGAAAAGATCGAGATGCCGCTCGTTCCCGTCCTGCTGAACATGGAACGCACAGGGATACGTCTCGACAGCAAGGTGCTGCAGGATTATGCGGGGACATTGCGGGAAGAACTTTTGAAACTGGAAAAGGAGATCCATCGGCTGGCTGGGAGAGAGTTCAATATTTCTTCGCCCAAGCAACTGGGAGAAGTCCTCTTCGAGGAGCTGAAAATCGCCGAGAAGACAAAGAAAACCAAGACGAAGCAGTATTCCACCAGTGAGGAGGTGCTCATGCAGCTCAAAGGAGCCCATCCTGTGGTGGAACTGGTGCTGGAATACCGCTCGGTCAAAAAACTACTTACCTCTTACGTGGAGACCTTGCCGCAGCTGGTACATCCCCGCACTGGACGTATCCACACCGAGTTCAACCAGGCCATAGCGGTCACGGGACGTCTCAGTTCCGCCAATCCCAACCTGCAGAACATCCCCGTCAGGGAAGAACGCGGCCGCGAGATCAGAAAAGCTTTTGTGGCCGCTGATGAAGAACATCTGCTCCTCTCGGCCGACTATTCCCAGATCGAACTTCGTCTGATGGCCCACTTCAGTCAGGATGAAGGACTGATCGAAGCTTTCCGGCAGGGAAAGGATATCCATGCGGCCACTGCCGCGAAGATCTACGATGTGCCCATCGAAGAGGTGACCCGGGAGATGCGTAGCCATGCCAAGACGGCCAACTTCGGCATTATCTATGGCATTTCCGCCTTTGGACTGGCCCAGCGTCTCGACATCCCCAGAAGCAAGGCCAAAGAACTGATAGAAGGTTATTTCCGTTCCTTCCCCGGAGTGAAGAAATATATGGAAGAGAGCATCCGGATGGCCCGGGAAAGAGGATATGCCGAGACCATCATGGGAAGAAGACGTTACCTTCGCGACATCAACTCGGGCAACTCTTTCGTACGCAGCATGGCCGAACGCAACGCCATCAACATGCCCATCCAGGGGTCCGCCGCCGATATCATCAAGCTGGCCATGATACGCATCCAGCGTGCCATCGAAGAGAAGGGATGGAAAACACGGATGATCCTGCAGGTGCATGACGAACTCCTTTTCGATCTTTTCCTCCCGGAAGAGAAAGAGGTGACCGAAAGGGTGGTGAAAGAGATGGAACAGGTGGTGACCCTGCGTGTACCGCTGGTGGTCGATCACGGTACGGGCAGGAACTGGCTGGAGGCACACTGAGATAAGATAATTCCAGGAACATCCCCAAAATCGACGAACATGGCCAAATATGTAGGAGCGCATGTGAGCGCATCGGGAGGTGTGGAGAACGCACCGGTCAATGCCCACAGCATCGGGGCGACGGCTTTTGCCCTCTTTACCAAAAACCAGCGGCAATGGCGCGCCAGGCCCCTGTCGGAAGAGAACATCCGGAAATTCCGGGAGAACATGGACAAGTACGGCTTTCACCCTGACCATGTACTGCCCCATGACAGCTACCTTATCAACCTGGGCCACCCCGAAAAGACAGCTCTCGAAAGATCAAGGGAAGCTTTTCTGGACGAGATGAAACGTTGCGAACAGCTGGGCCTCAATCGTCTCAACTTTCATCCCGGAAGCCACCTCAACAAGATCAGCGAAGAGGAATGCCTTCTTACCATTGCCGAGTCGATCAACATCGCCCTGGACCGGACCTACGGTGTAACGGCCGTGATCGAGAACACCGCCGGACAGGGCAGCAACCTCGGCTACGCCTTCGAGCAGATCCGTTTCATCATCGATCATGTGGAAGACAAGGACAGGGTAGGGGTTTGCATCGATACCTGCCATGCCTATGCTGCCGGTTACGATATCAAGAGCGAGGAGGGCTATGAGGATACCTTCAGGACATTCGGTGAAGTGATCGGCTTTTCTTTCCTGAAAGGCATGCACCTGAATGACAGTAAGAAGGGACTGGGTTCACATGTCGACCGGCATGATAACCTCGGGCAGGGAGAACTGGGGCTGGAAGTGTTCAGAAGGATCATGAACGACCCGCGCTTCGATGACCTGCCCCTGATCCTTGAAACACCGGATGAATCCCGTTGGGCGGAAGAGATCAAACTGCTCCTTTCTTTTCAGGAAGGAAACTGAATGATCCTCAAACCAGAGCATCCGGCCTCTTTCGACGGGGAAGTATAACTTGAGATAAACATCATATATCGTTGTTGGTCAGGGATGGATATGACAATATCCCCACCTTTTGCTTCTTCTGCGGGGCATGAGCGTTCCTCTCTAGGGGAAAGAGCCGGGAAAAGATCCTGACAGAAAGAAAAAATCTAACTTTGTTCGTGAGGTATTCTCAAAAAAACCGGGGATGACGAGGGAGCGTTCGGTCAGGTTGACCACGGAGCTGTTGGCAGAGATCTATGATCTGTGGTTCGACGGTCTCTATCTCCTTGCGTGTCGTTATCTGGATGAGGAGAGTGCAAGGGATGTGGTGCAGGAGGTGTTCACGGCTCTGGCCGAACAGAAAGAGCAACGTTCGGTACATACGTCTTTACAGGCCTATCTGCGCCGTTCGGTGATCCATGCCTGTCTGAATGAACTGAAAAAAAGAAAAGTACGTAATGAATACGCTGCCGAAATGCGGATCCGCCTCCTGGAAAAAGAACTGGAACATCCCGGCAGTGACGATCTTCTGGAAGGGAAAGAGCTGACCCGACGACTCCGCGATGCCATTGATGAACTTCCTGCGAAAGGGAAAGAGATCTTTTTGATGAGCCGCTATGAAGGGCTCGCCCACAAGGAGATCGCACAACGTCTGGGGGTGTCGGTACGTACTGTAGAGACCCATATCTACCGTGCTCTTAAAAGTCTGCAGGAGTACCTTCGTAAAAGGGGGTACTGATTTTTTTCACTCTTGTAAGTAGTTGAGATTTTCCGGGTGTCATTTATTAGGAAACGATCATGGAAAACAGGATTGAACATATCATTGTCAGGTATCTGGCGGGCGAGGCCACTCGAGAGGAGCTTGAGAAGCTGGAGGCATGGGTGGATGCTTCGGAAGAGAACCGCCGTCAGCTGGATGAGATGAGCGATCTCTATCATGCCGCCCGTCTGGCATCCGGACGCGGGGAACAGCATCGTCCACCGTTCGGTGAGAAAGTGCCGGCCGGCCGGAACAGGCGACATTCCCTCGTGGCCGGTTTATGGCGTTATGCTGCGGTGGCGGTCATCGCTGCCGCTTTGGGCGGATATCTCTCTTATGTTTTTCCGGGAGGGGTTGCTTCGGAGGAGGTGCTCCATGTTCCTGCCGGATCGGTGGTGAGCCTCACCCTTCCCGACAGTACCCGCGTCTGGGTGAATGCCGAATCCTCCCTGCGCTGGGATGCCCGGCGTTTTGGCCGGGGCGGGAGAAAGGTCTTCCTCACCGGAGAAGCATATTTCGACGTTACCCACAAGCGCGGTGCGCGTTTCGAGGTGGTCACACCCGACGTAACCGTCCGGGTGTACGGAACCCGTTTCAATGTGAAAGCCTACCCCGAGGATGCGACCGTGGAAACCACCCTCGAGGAGGGGAAGATCGAGCTGCTCAGGAACACTCACGGCCGGGAAAGTGCCGGTAAACCGATTGTTCTGAAACCTGCCCAGCGGGCTGTACTGGTCAAGAAAGAGGGCCGGCTCCTGCTCTCCGACGTGGTGACGGTCACATCACCACAAAAAGGCATGCCGGAAGAGATCACAGTGAGATCAGGCAATATCCTGGTGGCTGACAGTGTCGACACCGAAGTATACACCTCATGGAAAGAAGGACGACTCATCATCCGTAGCGAACCACTGGAACATCTTGCCAAGAAGCTGGAAAGAAGGTACGACGTCAGGATCATCTTTCGTGACGAGGAGGCCAGGGATATCCGTTTCACCGGCGTGCTGGAAAACGAA
>Ga0256914_1002357_pt1 | contig 15884 bp, 14 predicted proteins | sample HulkmetaG_FD_191571 | JGI IMG/M metagenome (GOLD analysis project Ga0256914, IMG submission 191571) | Hydrothermal chimney microbial communities from Main Endeavour vent field at the Juan de Fuca Ridge, Pacific Ocean - Hulk | ecosystem: Environmental > Aquatic > Marine > Hydrothermal vents ... | reverse complement strand
GACGTCGAGGCCTGATTTTGTTAAAATCCAGGTTTGTTTTCAGGGGAGAGGATCAAAACCGCCGGGGTTCCAGGGATGACAGCGAGACAGTCTTTTAAGGGCCAGGACAAGGCCTTTTTTGAAGCCGTATTTTTGGAATGCCTGCCTGCAGTATTCCGAACATGTCGGATGAAATCTGCATGTCCGCGGCAGAAACGGTGAAACAATAACCTGATATGTCTTTATCAGCACCGTTATGGCAAATACTGCCAGGTCAGTGGGCCTGTGTTTTTTTGCCAGATAGCTGCTCAATTTTTCTGCCGGCCGTAAGCATGGTTTCCACGAGCCTTGGCCATGGTGTTTCCAGAAGCCTTTTTCCTGGCAGGAAAATTATGTCCACGCCTTCCGGAATTGCATGTCGGTTAAGTCTGAACAATTCCCTGCAAAGTCTCTTGGCACGGTTTCTTTTGACCGCATTGCCGAATTTTTTGCCTACGCTGATGCCTATCCTCGAATACGGAAGACCGTTATCCTTGAATACAAGGGTGAATTCCGGAAACCTTAATCGTTTGCCTTTTCTGAAGATTTCAGAATATGTCCGCTGCCGGTTTATCCTCCTGTTTTCCGGGAGAGTAAATCGTCTCTTCTCCACCCCCGTTTCCCCATGGGCGATTCTCAGGCTGAAAGTCTCTTTCTTCCCCTGGCCCTGCGCCTTGAAATTACCCTGCGTCCCGCCTTGGTGCTCATGCGCTTTCTGAATCCGTGGGTGCGCTTTCTTTTTAGATTGCTTGGCTGAAAAGTCCGTTTCATTGTTCGTGAGCTCCTTTGATATATAAAAAGTCGTTTTGATATGGGCAGTTTTACAGTCCGTAAAGCCTAAAATGTTTACTAATCATGGAGAGCGCTGTCAAGTTGTGAATATGTCCGGAGAGAAAACGGGCCTTATCTTTTACCAGGGTGTATCCTTGTGGGAAAGGTGTCTCTAAAAATAGCCTTTTGGGCCGGTGGCATTGCTGGACTCATGAAATAATCCTTGAAATATCAACAAAATGCCAGGGATTTTTTCTTTAATGGCCAGGGTCATTGAATAAAATTCATGATTTTTGAAGACAGCCTTGGCTTGCTTTTTAAAAATTACTTTGGTAGGTTTTTCGTCGCTCATTTCTTTTTATTGAGGAAAGATAAACCAGAATCCATCACCTTACCGGTATCTCTTTCGGGGCTGATTTGGGCATGCCAATTACCTGATTTTAATGGTAAAAAAAGGGGAAAGCAATAACTGCAATAATTTGTACAATTATAAAAATACACTTTCGGTGCTTTTCCATAGCACTGGAATCTGAAGACAGGTAAATTTCATGGTATTCGGTGCCGTCTTTGGCTGGCTTTCAAGTGATCTGGCAATTGATCTGGGAACTGCAAACACCCTGGTCTATGTAAAGGGCAAGGGAATAGTGCTGCGTGAGCCCTCTGTTGTGGCGGTTAAAAAAGATGTGCGGGCAAACAGGGTCCTTGCTGTGGGAAAGGAAGCCAAGATGATGCTTGGCAAGACCCCAGGAAATATCGTGGCCATTCGGCCCATGAAAGACGGAGTCATTGCGGACTTTGAGGTAACCGAGGCCATGCTCCGCTATTTCATCAGGAAGGTCCACAACAGGAGGACGCTGGTAAGGCCTCGGATAATAATCAGTGTGCCCTCAGGGATTACACAGGTGGAAAAAAGGGCTGTCAGGGAATCTGCCGAATCGGCAGGCGCAAGAGAGGTCTATCTCATAGAAGAGCCAATGGCTGCCGCTATCGGGGTGGGGCTTCCAATCACAGAGCCCACTGCCAACATGGTTGTTGACATCGGGGGTGGGACAACAGAGGTAGCGGTTATATCCCTGGCGGGTATAGTCTACTGCAAGTCCGTCAGAGTGGCCGGTGACAGGATGGACGAGGCCATACTGCAGCACATCAAGCGGCGTTACAGCCTGCTTATTGGCGAACACACAGCTGAGAATATAAAGATAGAACTTGGAGACGTATTGCCGGAAACCCCCTACGAGAAGATGGAGATCAAGGGCAGGGACCTGGTTTCCGGTGTGCCCCAGACGGTGGAAATCGATTCGTCAGAGATACAGACTGCCATATCGGAACAGGTGGAAACCATAGTGGAGACCGTCAAGATAGCCCTTGAGCAGACGCCCCCTGAACTTGCTGCCGATATCGTGGACAAGGGCATAGTGCTCACCGGCGGGGGGGCGCTTCTCAAGAATCTGGATAAGCTTTTGAGGGAGAAGACGGGCCTTCCTATCATTATAGCAGATGATCCTCTTTCCTCGGTGGTGCTGGGTTCTGGTCAAACCCTGGACAATATAGATGTCCTGAGGGAAATCATGATTCATTAGGGCCTTTTGTTAAGTGCCTCAGAAACAGAAAAGATCACCTCGCAAGAAAATCATAGTTTTCATATGCCTTGTCCTGTTTGCCGCAGTGATAGGACTTGTGACCATCAGGTTCAGTGCGTTAAACCTTGCTGTCCCCGCTGCTATGATGGTAAGGGATACCAGCGGCAGGCTCCAGCAGTTCCTTTTTGTGCCGGTTTCACGCATAAGGACCCTGTGGGAATCTTATGTGGATGTAAGGGAGGCCAGGCAGGAAAACGAGATCCTCAAGGCCAGGCTCGCCCAGCTCCAGACGGAAATAACGCGCTACAGGGAAGCACTCATTGAAAACCGGCGCCTGAGACAACTGCTCGACGTCAAGAGACATCTCAACGGCAAGACCGTCCTGGCCCATATTGTAGGCTGTGATCTCGCCCCCTGGAGGGCAGTGGCCACCATAGACCGTGGCAAGAGGGACGGGCTTATGCCGGACATGCCCGTCTTGTCCCAGGGTGGTGTTATAGGGAGGATCACGGAAACCAGTATGTCATTCAGCAGGGTCATGCTGATTACCGACTACCAGAGCCGCATTGCCGCCATTATACAGAGAAACAGGGCGCGGGGACTCCTGGCAGGCCATGGCCCTGACGGCTGCAGCCTTGAATACGTGGAAAAGGGTGTGGATGTTGAGCCCGGAGACATTGTAATAACCTCGGGCATGGATGCGGTCTTTCAAAAAGGACTCCTGCTTGGAAAGGTGGTTTCCGTCAAGGCAAGTGCGCAGTCCAATCTTTTTCAGGAAATAAAAGTGGAACCTTTTTCCGACGTGGGCAAGACCGAGGAGGTGCTGGTATTGCTTTACAGCAATATACAGGGCTCAAAGGGGGCAGAAAAACCCTGATGGCTGCAACTGCCTGCCTCTTCATTCTGGGTTACGCGGCGGCTGTCTTGCAATCCAGTGCAGGTGCCCTTTTGCAGGTGGGGCTGGTCCGGGTGGATGCCCTGGCAGCCCTTTTGTGCTGGTACAGCCTGAGACAGGATGCCTTGTACGGAGCGGTCTTCGTTGTCCTTTTTGGCCTGCTGATTTCGTCATTTTCCATAATCCCGGCCTATGTCTTTCCCCTTTCTTACCTCCTGGGTTTTTTAACGGTAAGGTACATTGTCTCAAATGTGCTGGAGCTTTCCTCCTGGCAGGTTTACCTTATGACAGGTTTTGTCAGCATGGAAATCTCCGTGGTACAGCTTGCAGGAAGCGGCAGCGTAGACCTCGTATGGCCCTGGGGAGTCCTTCAGGCCTTTGTCAACGTGTTGACCGCACCGGTCCTTATGGCTGTTTTTGGCAGGATAGAGGCGCTTTTAAAGAAGCTCAGGAAAGAAAAAGGTGAACTTTCAACCAGATAATAATACGGCCCAAAAGCCACCCGACACCAGGATCAGGTTAAAGAGGTTTGATCAGCAGAACGAGGAGTTAAGATCCCGGCTCAGCATTTATGCCTCGTGGTTCCTGTTTTGCTGCTTCTGCCTCATAAGCGCCAGGCTCTGGTACTTGCAGGTCATGCAAGGGGCATATTTCAGGGCCCAGTCCGAGAGAAACAGTATAAAATCCATAAGACTCCAGCCCTACAGGGGGAATATACTGGACCGTTCCGGAAGGCTTCTCGCCGGTGTGGAACCCAGTTTCAACATCGGAATCGTGCTCAAAGACGCAGGTGACCTGGAAGCACTGCTTTCTAAACTTGAGCCATTGCTTGATGAACCGCCCATGAATGTCCGCATGAAGCTGGTGGCAGCAAAGGGCCAGCCCGCCTATCTTCCCGTAATCATAAAGCGAAATGCCGAATGGAGTACGGTTGCAAAAATAGAGGCCAGGCTCTACGAGCTCCCTGGAGTCGTGGTGGAGGTCGCTCCATCTCGCCAGTATCCCTATGGGAAAATCGCGCCTCACCTCCTGGGCTATCTTGCGGAGGTTAGCCTTGATCAGCTCAAGAGTGGAAAGTTTTCCCATGCCGTTCCCGGAGACCTTGTGGGAAAATACGGGGTGGAGGCCAAGTTTGAGACCCAGCTTGCCGGAAAAAGCGGTTACAAGCGGGTAGAGGTTGATGCCAGGGGAAGGATGGTGAGGGTGGTGGATGTAAAGTTACCCAAGACCGGCCAGGACCTTTCCCTGACCATTGATCTCGATCTTCAGCTTGCAGCCGAGGAGGCACTTTCCGGAAGGCCAGGGGCGGTTGTGGCCCTGGATCCCCGGAACGGGCAACTGCTTGTAATGGCCAGCAGCCCCAAGTTTGACCCCGCGATATTTGCCAATGGGCTTAGCAGGGAGGAATGGAAGGCCCTTAACGATCCCCTTCTTACCCCCCTGGTCAACAAGGCCATACAGGGCCAGTATGCCCCTGGTTCCACGTTCAAGACGGTAATGGCGGCAGCTGGCCTGAATGAGAACGTCGTCAGCCAGTACTCAACCTTTTTCTGCAACGGATCCATGAAGCTTGGCAGGAGAAGGTTCAGGTGCTGGAAAAAGGGTGGACACGGGAAAACTGACCTGTACAAGGCCCTGGTCCAGTCCTGTGACGTTTATTTCTACAATACGGGTCTCAAGCTCGGAGTAGACCGGATTTCCAGGTATGCATCCGGATTTGGACTTGGCAAGAAGACAGGCATAGATCTCCCAGGGGAAAAGGCGGGCAGGGTCCCTACCAGGGAATGGAAATACAGGCGTTTCAGAGAACCCTGGCAAAAGGGTGAGACCCTCAACTATTCAATAGGCCAGGGCTTTTTGATGGTCACTCCACTCCAGCTTGCCAGGATGATATCTGCGGTGGCAAACGGAGGCATGCTCTACAAGCCGGAATACATCCTTGGAAAGCCGGCTGAGAAGCAGGCCAGGGTACCGGTAAAACCGCAGGCACTTGCCTTCATAAGACACGCCCTTGAGGGGGTGGTTGCAGACAGGCACGGGACGGCCAGGACCTGCAGGATCCCGGACCTGAGAGTTGCAGGCAAGACAGGCACGGCCCAGGTGGTAAGGCAGTCCAAGAGGAAACAGGACGAAAAGATGGCATGGAGGTTCAAGGATCATGCCCTGTTTGTTGCCTTCGCGCCGGTGGAAGATCCACAGATAGCAGTTGCTGTGATAATTGAACACGGCGGACACGGTGGTTCTGCAGCCGCTCCGGTCGCCCGGGCGGTCATAGAAAGGTGGCTCCAGCTCAGGAGTCCAAAGCCCACCACTTTTCTTGAGAGGACGGCTTCTGTTCCGGGGAGGAAACCACGTGTTTGACAAGCGGTTGTTCGAGGATATGGACTGGTGGCTGCTGTTGAGCCTTGTAGTGATAATGGCCCTGGCGTTCGTGAATCTGTGGAGCGCCAGTGCGGCAGCCGGCTATCCGTTCCAGTGGAAACAGCTTCAGTGGTACACGATCGGTTCGGTAATGATGTTCGGAGTCTTGGTATTCGATTACAGGAAACTTGCCTCCTACTGGATTCACATCTATGTGCTTACCATCGTGATGCTCCTGCTGGTGATGTTTGTAGGAAAAAGTGTGTCCGGCTCCCAGAGGTGGATTTCCCTGGGGTTTATCAATCTCCAGCCCTCGGAATTTGCAAAGCTTCTCATGGTCGTCGTCATAAGCAGTTTCTTTGCACAGGAAGATAAGGAACAGTACGGCCTGGCAGACCTGTGGAAGCCCCTTCTCCTTGTGCTGGTGCCTGTCCTTCTCATTGTCAAGCAGCCGGATCTTGGAACGGGACTCCTGGTGCTGGGTATTTTCGCTTCCCTGGTGTACTATGCCAGGCTCAAGTGGACGTCCTTCCTGATAATTCTTGGAATGGGCATGGCAGCCTTTCCGCTCCTGTGGAAATTCATGAAACCCTACCAGAGAAGAAGGGTGGAGATATTCCTGAATCCGGAATCCGACCCCTTTGGCGCAGGGTGGCACGTGCTCCAGTCCAAGATAGCGGTGGGTTCGGGGCAGGTGCTGGGCAAGGGGTTCATGAAGGGGACCCAGGCCCAGCTCAACTTTCTGCCCGAAGTACACACGGATTTTGCCTTTTCAATCTGGTCGGAGGAATGGGGCTTTGCCGGGGCCATGATCCTGATTGGTGTATATTTTTTTTTCCTGGTCAGGTGTCTTTCCATTGCCCAGAATGCCAGGGACCGTTTTGGTTCATTCCTTGTGTTCGGTATCACTGCCATGATTTTCTGGCAGCTTCTAATAAATGTCTGCATGGTGCTGGGGCTAATGCCCGTGGTCGGGATTCCCTTGCCCCTGGTTAGTTATGGTGGCTCATCGGTCTTGACAACCCTGGTGGGTGTGGGTCTAATTATGAACGTAAGGCTCAGAAGATCGCTTTTTCAGGGGAAAGAGGCAGGAAAGCCGAGGCTGCACTATAGAGATACAGCTTCAGGTATCGGCGGTTCCTGATCCTCTTTCGGCTGGAAAGGCATGGTCTGGCCGCATTTTTCAAGTGGGGGTGTAGCTCAGCTGGGAGAGCGCCACGTTCGCAACGTGGAGGCCGCCGGTTCGATCCCGGCCATCTCCACCATTCCCCTCTTTTGAACCATCTGTTTTTTTTCCACGATCCTTGGAGTCTCATTCAACTTGTATGGTCTGTCATGCGTTTTCAGGTACCTTTTTCCATTGGTACAATGTCTGGATTCCCTGAAATGAAACTGCAGATGTTCAGTATTTTCCCCGCAGGTTTGGCTGAATGTCCCCTGATGGCAGAGTCCGTGTTTATCTGCACCATCGTTTTCTTTCATCCCTCTTTGCAGGGTATGGATATTGCTTGGACAAAGGGCAAAAACAATGGGGGTGAAAGATGAAGTGCTCAGGTTTTTTCATATTGATGGTGACCGTGCTTTTGGTTTTTGCTGCCGTTGTTGCAAGGGCCGGTCAGGTTAACCAGGTTAGCCTGGTTGAAGGGGGTGTTAACTCCCCGGAGATTGGTGCCGCAGCCTTCAGCACTACCATGGGGGTCCCTGTGAAAAAAATACCATGCCCTTAACGCGGACCTTTACAGGTGCGATATGCTCCAAGGCTCATGGTCTATGTCGCTGACCGTATAATGGCCAAGAGGGACGAAAGCATGGGAAGGATTGATAATTAAAGTGAGTTCATGTTTTTAGTTAAGGCTCAAAAAAGCCGGGCAGGTCCTGTCCGGCTTTTTATGTGGTATATATTCCGGGCAAGCCTTAAAAGGAGGAATAGCCCCTTGCTTTCCAGGATACGTGTCGAAAAATACCATGCATGGTTTGGTGGATATGTAAGGCCTTTTCTGAAAGAAGCCGGCCATGATGCCTCTGCCGTAGCCCTCAAAATTGTGCACAGTCAAAGGGTCAGGCGCGAAATAGTGGAGATGGGAAAGTCCGTGGGGCTGAACCGGTCGGATCTTTTGCTTGCAGAGGTCACGGGGCTTTTTCACGATATAGGGAGATTCGAGCAGTTTCGTAAATTCCATACCTTCAACGATTCGAAATCCATTGACCATGCCGTAAAGGGACGGGAAGTGCTTGAACGGGAGAGGATACTCGATGACCTGTCTCCGGAGGATCGTTCAATCATTCTGGACGCGGTATTTTACCACAATAAGCTGGCTGTTCCCCTGGATTTTAGAGGCCGGAAGCTGACCATATGCAGGCTCATCAGGGATGCGGACAAGCTGGACATACTCCGGGTGTTTGATGAAATTCACCAAAAGGGGCATGGCTGCCAGGCAGCAGGTCTTGGTTTGCCACAATCCGGGACGGTATCAGAAAAGGTATATGAAGATATCTTGCAGGAGAAGGTGGTAAACTTTAAAGACGTGAGAAATGCTACGGATTTTCTTGTAATGAGGCTTAGCTGGCTCTATGATATCAATTTTCCGTATGCGCTTAAAAAGATTCAAGAACGCGGCTACATTGAAAGGATGGCCAAAATGGTACCGGAAGGACAAGCCCAAAAAGAGATTTTTCATGCCGTGAATGAATATATGAGAAACAGGATCCAAGTGGATCTGTAAAAAATCGCCTTTTGTCCAAATGGCCTTGTCGCATTCAAGAAATAACTTCCGAAATATCAGCAAGGTACCCGTGGTTATTTCTTTCATGTGCCTCGTCCTTGAATAAAATTTCTGGTTTTTTGAAGATAACCCTGAAGATTAATAAGTGGCTCGCTGTCACCGCGCTCCAGTTCTGCCCGGGATCTTGACGGCATGGAGGTAGAAAATTAGAGGCATGGAAAAGAGAAAGGCTGCTTTTTACAACATGATGTTCCTGATTGTGGGAGCCGGTATCCTGATATTCCTTCTTTTGGCCCCTCCGGAGTCCACTGTGAAACTTCCCAGGGACAAGGACCATATCGTCTTTTATGATATGCCGAAAAAGGCGGCGGAAAAACACTGTTCCAAGTGTCACGGCAAGGAAGCAGGAAATCCCCTGCCCGAAAAGCACCCGCCCAAGTTTCGCTGCCTTTTCTGTCACAAGCTGACCAGGGCCTCCTGAGACATTTTCCAGAATGGAACTCTGGTATACAGAAAAACATACCCAGGCTGCAGGCATTACCATGAAATGCCGGAGGACGCTGTTCAGCCAGGATTCCGGCATCCAGAGAATCGACGTGATCGAGACGGAGGAGTTCGGCAGAATGCTGCTGCTTGACGGCCTTGTCATGACCACGGAAAGGGATGAATTCTTTTACCACGAAATGCTGGTCCATCCTGCAGTGAATCTTTCCTCCTCTCCGCCGGCAGAAGTGCTGGTGATAGGCGGTGGAGACGGCGGAGCAGTCCGGGAGCTCATGAAATATCCATGCATCCGGAAGATCGTACTGTGTGAAATCGATCCCATGGTGGTGGAGGTGAGCAGGCAGTTTCTCCCGGGTATCTCCTGCGCCCTTACGGAAAACGACAGGCTGGAAATGGTGTTCAGGGACGGGGAGCAGTATGTGGGGGAAAATGAGGGCAGGTTTGATCTGTTGGTCGTGGATTCATCCGATCCAATAGGAGCAGCAGAGATACTATTTACCACCGGGTTTTATGAAAAGTGCCTGAAAGCGCTTTCGGACCACGGACTCATGGTGGTTCAGAGTGAATCACCCATCTATCATCTCCCGGTCATGAAGCGCATCAAAAGGGCATTGAAAGAGGCGGGTTTTCCATTCGTCCGGTTTTATACTGCTCCGGTGCCCACGTATCCAGGCGGCTTCTGGTCCTGGGCCGTGGCCTTCAAGGATGATGGTTTCCCCTCGAAAAGGCGGTTGTTTCTGCCGGATGAGGAGATTGACAGGCTGAAGTTTTTCACCCCGGAGATACTTGAGTCCTGTTTTGTGCTTCCGGCCTTTGTCAAGCGGGAACTGGCCTGATCTAGAGCCTGACGGTCCTGTTTCTTCCCTCTTTTTTCGCCTGGTAGAGGGCCGTATCCACCCGGTTTAGCAGTTCTTCAAGGCCTTCGTCCCTTTTCGCCTCTGTCAGGCCTGCCGAGACGGTGATCTTCAGGCTGGTCTCTGGCTCTTTTACCAGGAATCTAAGGGTTGTTATCTTGTTTCTTATCCGTTCTGATATTTGGAAGCCGTCCTTGGCAGAGGTGTGTGGCAGGATCACCATGAATTCTTCCCCGCCGTAGCGATATGCCGAGTCCGTCTCCCTGATGCCGTTTTTCAGCACGTCTGCCACCTTTTTAAGCACCTTGTCTCCCACTGTATGACCATAGGTATCATTGACCTTTTTAAAATGATCAAGGTCATACATGATAAGTGATAACGGATAGTCATATCTTTTTATTCCGGCAAGCTCCTTCTGGAGGTCGGTTTCAAAGGCCCTCCTGTTCAAGAGGCTGGTAAGTGCATCTATTCTGAGTTTTGAACGAAGATCGGCAATGATTTCTGTCTGTTTTTTTAGACGTTCTTCCGTCTGCCTGGCTTGAGCCTCCAGGGTCTTGTTCTTCAGCATGAGGGCGGTGATCTCCTCCCTGAAGAGATTGTCCATGTCCTTTTCTTCCATGGAGAGGATGGATGTCTCCATTTCACCGACATGCTGTTTTGCCGAGGCAAGGAACTGGTTTACCGTGTCTTTGACGCCACCGAGCACCCGGTCGGTTTCGTCCATAAAATTTTGCATTGCCTGGGGCGAAATGGTTTCACATCCCTGGCGTCTAAGGATGGATGAAAATTCCAGGCTCTTGGCCACTGCCCAGAATTCTTCGGTGTAGGCCTCCGGCCAGGGCAGAAGACCCCTGCTCACAAGTCGTTTCAGGGCCGTGCGTGCCGTCTGGGCCACCTGTTCGGGCAATACCGGGTTGGATGTTCGTGTTTTCATCAGGGCAGTTTATGCTCTTTTTCTGTTTTTTAATTTATCGAAAAAAAGCCTGAAATCCTTAAGCGCAACGGGGGAAATATTCGAACCAGGGAGGTTGATCATGGGGCTGAATAGAACCGGCAGGCCCTGGGCGGCGACAGCCTGTCCCAGTTTTTCATTACCCGGTCCTTGAATGAGCCGTGGCAGAAAATGCAGCGGCCGGCATCCAGTATGTTTTTCAGCTCATGGCCGTTAAAGGGCCTGAGCCCCTTCCTCGATACGTGAACAAGTTTCCGGCCGTGAATATCCACGAATCCATCGAGCCTGGGCAATGTTTTGTCCCCGAGCTTTCTGGGAGCTGTTGCCGGAGTAAAATGCCAGCTTCCTGCCCGGTTTTCCAGGGTTCCCTGGCCAAGGCCCAGTGTCCTGCTGTCTGCATGGCACTCCATGCAGCTCCTGGACTTTTCATTCGTGGTATGGGGATCCATCCATGAAACTGTCATTCTCTGGAAATCCCTTTTCCAGGCCCCCCTTTCATCCAGAAAGGAAACAAAATCCTGTCAGCCAGGGACCAGGATAACTACATCCTCCCTTCCCGTTCCTTCTTCTTTCTTGATGCCCAGGGGAGGTGCTTCGTATCTCATGAATGATCTGAATTCCTGCCACAGGCCAGGGGTCTCCTTCAGGGAAAGCTTATCCATCTGCCCCCTGGACCTGTCGTTTACCACGTGACATCCATAACACTGGGGAACCCACCTGCTGTGGCAGGCCTGGCAGGTCAGCCTTTCGTGGGTCCGGTGGCGGCATTCTGTGTCAAGAAACCGGTCAAGGGGGTGGAGTTTGCCGTCTTTTTTTCCCTTCAGGAAAAAGCGCCCTTTTTCTTTAACCAGGTTGGTGAGGATCGGGAACTTGGGCTTTTTGAGATTTTCCTGGAAAATCCTTTCCAGTTCCCGGTTACCGCTGTGGCAGCTTGAGCACGTGATCTCAAGCTGTTGTTCAAAGTGTGCCTTTTCCTTGCCATCTCCCATGACCTCTTTCTGGCTGTGGCAATCTATGCATATCATTCCCTTCCGGAAATGGACATCCGGAGAAAGTCTTTTTACAAACCGTCCATCCTGCAGCTGGTCTTCTGAAAAGTCTCCATCTTGAAACGGCGTGCCGTAGCCTTCGGATTCATACATGCCCTGGTAGGCAAGGCCGATCCTGCCGCTTCTGTTATGGCATCTTACGCAGTTTTCCATGGGAATGTGCCTGGTCATGAACGGGTGGCTGGGTTTTTTGCCATCTTTTGTTGCCGGAGGCTTGTAGTAGTGGCAAGCCGTGCATCCTCCGCCCTTGTCCGCGAGGAAACTTGGCAGGCTTCGACGTTTAAGCCAGAGGTGGCAGGTTCCGCACAGTTTCCGGAAGTAATCTGTGGCAGGAGTATCCAGGTCTGATTCCATCAGCTTTTTCACTGTGAGGTTTTCCTGGTGATCTTTGGTTTCTCCCCAGTAAAAACGAAGCGTACTGATAATTCCCCTGTTGGTTGCCATGAGGGAGCTTCTGACCCTTTTTACCTGTTCGACGTGGCAGCCTTCTTGCCCGCATGTCTTTGGGGCTGCAGACAGCTCGCCCGGGTTCAGTATCATTCCCTTGTGTGCAAGTTCCGGCGCGCCAGCGAGGGGGTTTCCCAGGTGGCATGAAAAGCAGCCCAGCACCTTTCTGCCATGGGCCTTGTCTGGCCTTTCGTCATGGCATGAAAGGCACATGTCAATTTGGCCGCTGGCAGTTCTGGTTACCCTGGAGGGAGTTTCAAGGGGTTTTGCCTCACATGATGGACAAGTCCGGGGTAAAACGGGGAAGCAGGTGAATAAGATGATTAAAAGGGAGAAAAGAACGTTCAGGTTCCCCTGGAGGCCACAGGATGTTACCAGATACACCATGGAGGGCTTCTTAATAAAAAAGGGCAGCTTCCGCTGCCCGTATCCTTCAAGATGAATGGAGCGGGAAACGGGATTTGAACCCGCGACTTCAACCTTGGCAAGGTTGCACTCTACCACTGAGTTATTCCCGCCCTTCTGCTTTTTGCGCCTAAATAATAAGGAGCAGTCATTCAGGTGTCAAGAGGTATCTGAAGGCAGCTTGGCGGGTTTGCCCTTCCGGTGTTTTGAAAGGTAAGGCTTGTAAAAAATTTGTTGAATTGATACCTTATGTGCCCTATGAAACGCGGCAGGTGGGAGGCAATAGACAGGGCGAGAAGGCTCCTGGGGCTTACGGACAAGGCGTCCCGAAACGAGATAAGGGAGGCTTACACCCGTGCGTGCCAGCTGTGCCATCCGGATCGTTCCCTTGAAGAAGGCAGCCAGGAAAAGATGGCTGAGCTGAATGCGGCCTACAGGCTGCTCATGGAGTATTCGGATGGATACCGCATAAGCTTCCTGCCCAATGAGGACGGAATGAATGACAGCGAATGGTGGTTTTTCCATTTCGGACAGGATCCCATTTGGGGTGGAAAAAAAGAGGATTGATATATGGCTTTAGTGGTTCAAAAATACGGCGGCACCTCAGTGGCCAATTGCAACAGGATCAGGAGGGTGGCAGAAAGGGTGGTTGCCCGGAAAGAGGAAGGCGATGACGTTGTGGTTGTGCTGTCTGCCATGGCAGGGCAAACCAATTACCTGATAGACCTTGCCATGGAGATGCAGGCGCATCCGGACCCAAGGGAACTGGATGTTCTGCTTTCCACGGGGGAACAGGTCACCATTGCCCTTTTTTCCATGGCAGTAAAGGAAATGGGCAGGGAGGCCAGGTCATTTCTCGGATACCAGGTGCCGGTTGAAACCGATTCTGCTCACAGCAAGGCCCGGATCCAGAATATCCCCACGGACAGGCTCAGGGAGGCCATAGATAATGGAATAATCCCGGTAGTGGCCGGTTTCCAGGGGGTATCCTCCCGTGGAGACATTACCACCCTGGGACGGGGCGGTTCCGACACCACGGCCGTTGCCGTGGCCGTATCCCTTGGCGCTGATGTATGCGAGATATATACGGATGTGGACGGGGTCTATACTACGGATCCAAATATCTGTCCCTCTGCAAGAAAGATTGACAGGATTTCATATGAGGAGATGCTGGAGATGGCCAGCCTCGGGGCGAAGGTCCTGGAGATAAGGTCCGTGGAGTTTGCAATGCGCTACGGCATGCCCATTCACGTAAGATCCAGCTTTACCAGCACCCCGGGAACCATGGTCGTTAAGGAGGATGAATCAATGGAAGATGTTCTGGTTTCAAGTGTTACTTACAGCAGGGATGAAGCCCGTATAACCGTGAAGAAGGTTCCAGACAGGCCTGGCATCGCTGCAATGATATTCAATCCCATATCAGACGCCAACATTATTGTAGACATGATTATCCAGAATACCAGGGCTGGCGACCTTACGGACATGACCTTCACGGTGCCGAAGGGAGACTTTGACCAGGCCATGGCCATAGTGGAGAATACCGCCAAGGAAATAGGGGCAGAGAGCGTCGCAGGCGACAAGAATATTGCGAAGGTTTCCATAATAGGTGTTGGCATGAGGAATCATGCAGGGATCGCCAGCAGGATGTTCGATATCCTTGCAAGGCACAATGTCAATATCCTCATGATCAGTACATCAGAGATAAAGGTGTCCTGTATAATTGATGAAAAGTATACCGAACTTGCCGTCAGGGCACTGCACGAAGGGTTCGGGCTGGACAAGAAGTGATGGTTTGTAATTCCTCACAGGTTTTTTGGTATTATCGCACAACTGTCTGAAATGTATCTGGTTGCAGGGTGCCACAGATACAAGGCGGAGGGTACGAAGAGGTACTCCCTGTTCTTCAAGTGCCCGACAATGCAGCAGATGTAGCGCCCTGTGAGCAGGTACGATGGTGTTTATGTCGCAGGCCTAAAGGCCACAATAATTTTTCAAGGCCGGTTCAAATGAAAAACAAAATAGAAATCTATGACACCACCCTCAGGGATGGGACCCAGGCGGAAAACTTCAACCTTTCCCTTGAAGACAAGATACGCATTGCTCTCAAGCTCGACGAACTCGGGGTGGATTTCATAGAGGGGGGATGGCCCGGTTCCAACCCCAAGGACCAGCAGTTCTTTTCTGAAATAAAAAACTACTCCTTCAAGCACGGCAAGATAGCAGCCTTTGGAAGTACACATATGGCAAGGAACAGGGCCGAAGATGACCCTAACCTCAATGCCCTGGTGGCATCAGGGGCACCGGCTGTGACCATATTCGGGAAGAGCTGGGATATCCATGTGCGGGATGCCCTTCGGATAAGCCTGGAGAGGAACCTGGAAATAATCGAGGATTCTCTCAGGTATCTGAAGCCCAGGGTGGAACACCTATTTTACGATGCTGAACATTTTTTCGACGGCTTCAAGGCCGATGGCGATTATGCTCTCACTACCCTCAAAAGGGCCAGGGATGCCGGTGCAGAGTGCCTCATCCTGTGCGATACCAACGGAGGCACCATGCCAACGGAGATCGTTGAGATAATAGAACAGGTCAGAAGGCATCTGGGTGAGGAGACAAGGCTCGGCATCCACTGCCACAACGATTCTGAAATGGCCGTTGCCAACTCTGTTCTGGCGGTAACTGCCGGTGTCAGCCAGGTCCAGGGCACAATGAACGGCTTTGGCGAAAGGTGCGGCAATGCCAATTTGTGCTCCATTATTCCAGCCCTGGTCCTAAAGATGGGCTACGAATGCAATGCCGGGAAAAACCTCCAGAAACTCACCGGCACTGCCAGATACGTCTACGAGATCGCAAACCTTGCTCCCAACAAGTACCAGCCCTACGTTGGGGCCAGCGCCTTTGCACACAAGGGCGGGATCCACGTAAGTGCCGTTCAGAGAAATCCGGAAACTTACGAGCACATAAGGCCGGAACTCGTGGGCAATGTGCAGCGCATCCTGGTTTCAGACCTCTCCGGCAAGAGCAACATACTGGCAAAGGCCAGGCAGTTCGGCCTGGACCTTGACAGCGATGACCCCCTTGTCATGGAAATAGTCTCCAGGCTCAAGGAGTTGGAGGCCCAGGGTTTCCAGTTTGAGGGGGCAGAGGCCTCCTTCGAGCTTCTCATGAGAAGGGCCAGCGGCACCCAGAGGAAATATTTCGATCTGCTGGGATTCAGGGTCTTTGACCAGAAGATGAAGGAAGACGAGCCGCCACAGGCCGAGGCCACGGTCATGGTCAGGGTCGGAGGCAGGATAGAGCATACGGCAGCTGTGGGAAACGGGCC
>Ga0256914_1002356_pt1 | contig 15886 bp, 17 predicted proteins | sample HulkmetaG_FD_191571 | JGI IMG/M metagenome (GOLD analysis project Ga0256914, IMG submission 191571) | Hydrothermal chimney microbial communities from Main Endeavour vent field at the Juan de Fuca Ridge, Pacific Ocean - Hulk | ecosystem: Environmental > Aquatic > Marine > Hydrothermal vents ... | reverse complement strand
AACAATCCTGATGTTACTCCAATAATAATAAACGGAAGAACATATCTCCCTCTTAGATTTATTGCAGAACATCTCAACTGCTCAATACAGTGGAATCCTGCAACAAAGACTATTACGGTGTATTATTACTAAAAAGCGGAAATTAGTTTCCATAATTAGAACGGAAAAAACATTCATTAACCGTTTGAACTTGTTTGGAAAGTATGATAAAATAAAAATATCTAAATGATAATAAGGGGGCTTTTATGAAGAAGTTAACAACTGTTTTAACAGTAATTTTCATTCTGGGAATTTTTCTTTCCGGGTGTAATGGGGGCACTACAAGTAGTACTATTCAGATTGGCTTGGAAATGAACAATTTAAAGTATTGTACACAGATTAAAGGAGACAGAGATTACATTGAAAAAACAGACAAAACATTTTCTCCTGGACAAACTTTTTATGTGTATTTTGAGGTAGAAGGTTTGAAAACGAAAAACGAAAACGGACTATATATCTATCACCCTGTTGTAACTGCGCAAATAAAAGATTCGAGTGGAGATGTTATTATTCCAGAAACCGGGGTAGTGGATAGAGAACTTAAAACTGATAAAACTGCAGAATATCTCTATTTCCCAATAAGTATCACTCTACCAAAAAATGCGCCCGATGGAAAATACACACTTACTTTGAAAGTAAAAGATGCAAATGGAAATGGACATATTACATCAAATACGCAATTCTTTATAAAAAGTACAGGATAAATAATTATGAGGGTGCAATTGGATCTGCACCCTCATTTTTTACTTTTGTAAGAACTCTAAAGCAACGCGAATATGCAATTCTGTGCCTATTGGGAGTACATCTTCGTCGATGTTAAAATAAGGTGAATGGTGAGGGGCGGTGATTCCTTTACTCTCGTTTGAGGCACCAAGAAAACAGAAAGCACCTTTTGTTTTTTGCAAAAAATATGCCATGTCTTCCCCGCCCATTGATGGTTGAACTTCTATTATGTTATTTTTACCTACAATCTGTTCTCCTACCTCTTTTACAAGTCTCACCATTTCAGGGTCATTTTTCAGAATTGGGTATCCATAATCATACTTTAGAGAATAACTCACCCTAAAAGCATCACTTATACCCTTTACTATTCGCTCTATTTTTTCTTCTGCGGTTTTGTGGGTATTTTCATTTAATGTTCGAACAGTTCCATATAGTTCTGCAGTTTCTGGAATTACATTGAATGCATCTCCAGAACACAGTTTACCAACTGTTACCACCATTGTGTCAAGTGGATCTGTTTCTCTGCTTACAATTGTTTGCAGAGCAGTGATCAATTGCGCAGATGCAACAATAGGGTCTATTGCACCGTGAGGATAAGCGCCGTGTCCCCCTTTCCCGGTAAGAGTAATTTTAAATACATCGGGTGCTGCCATCATAGCTCCTTCCCTTATTCCTATTTGTCCTGCTTTAAGAGGTGTCCAAAGATGAATCCCGAATGCCCCATCAACATGGGGGTTTTCCATTACTCCGTCTTTTATCATTTCAATAGCTCCACCGGGGAGTTGTTCCTCTGATGGTTGGAAAACAAACTTTATTGTTCCTTTGAAATCGTCTCTATGCTGTGCAAGTATTTTTGCTGCACCGAGAAGCATTGCAGTATGTCCGTCATGTCCACAGGCGTGCATTCTTCCTTTTATCCGGGATTTGTATGGCAAATCGTTTTTTTCTTCTATGGGAAGGGCATCCATATCTGCTCTTAGTAAAATGGTTTTTCCATTGCTGTTTCCTCTCAAAATACCGAGAACTCCACTTTTTCCAATGTGTTCATGAACTTCTATACCGCATGCTCTTAAGTAACCTGCAACCTTGCTTGTGGTTTCCGGTAAGTCAAAGCCTAATTCTGGCTTTTTATGGAATTCCCTTCTTAACGCAATAATCTCTTCCTTTAATTCTTTTACTTCTTTATGGATATCCATACTATGCCTCAACGAATTCTTTTGTATGCGATTCAGGTTCAGGTTTTGTAAGATAACTAACTACAACAAACACGATTATGTTTAATATAAGAGCCACAATACCTGCATTCATTCCAAATGGGGTTTTTAAGTGCCCAAATGAGTATATTCCGTTTAAGGTGGCTCCGGCGATGAATCCCCAAATTGCTCCTGCTCTTGTGGCCCGCTTCCAGTATAAGGCTCCATAAACTGATGGAGCAATTTGAACGATATATCCATATCCACCAAGGAGAAGTTTAACAAGGCTCTGTCCTCCAAAAACTGCTATAAGATAGGCAATAGCACCAAAGATTACGACTGTCCACCTTAAAAATACAATTTTTTGTCTCTCAGTTAAATTGGGATTATTCGTAACTATTACGTCTTCTACGAAAGTTGATGCTGCTCCATGTGTTACTGCATCGGAAGTTGACATAGCAGCCGATAAGGCACCTGCACCGATCAATGCAATTAGCCACGGAGAGGTTTTCAATGTAGCGATCATATAGGGAAGTATTTCATCAGGACTCTTTAATGTGCCAAACGGAACTTTCATTATACCTGCAAAGCCGATAAATAGAATGGGTATCATTATAATTTCAAAAGTAGGGTAGAGTACAGTGGTTTTTTTAATTGTTCTTTCATCGGTTGTATAGGATTTCATGAATAGATGTGGCCACATAGTAAACCCAATGATTGAAAGAATTATTGCTGTAGAATATGCCATTCTGCTCATATGTGAGCCTTCTTTTCCAATGACGAGATGCCCGGGGAGTTTTGTTGCAATTTGTTTAAACATTTCACCTGGTCCGCCATAGAGATGATAGGGCAGATATAAACCAACAATCCAGGCAACGACAAGCATTAAGGCTGCTTGAAGAACATCACTCCATGCGGCTGCTCTGACACCGCCGGTTGCCACATAAACAACAACAATTCCATACGCGATTAAGGCTGCAAACCAGATCGGTACATGCCCAGCAGTAAGGGTATTAAACACATAAGCAGTTCCTTTAATTTGCAACGCCAGATACTGCAAGAATGCAAGTTCTGCAACAAGAGCAATAAGTGTTGGAAGTGCACGGCTTTTATATCTTTCCCTCAGAAGATCACCCTGAGTGAAGAAATTAAATTTTTTTCCTATTCGTGAGATTTTAGGCCCTATGAAGTACCATGGAATAAGACCCATTGCACCGTAAGAGAGAATGTAAAAAGCAGGCGCACCTTTTGAGTATGCCCAACCCGGTCCGCCAAGGAACGCAAAAGCGCTAAAAATGGATCCACCCATTAAGAACCACATTATAAATGGGCCAAGTCCTCTTTCAGCAACTGTAAATTCTGCAACAGAGGCTTTCCTTCCTTTACCTGCAAGCAAGCCTATGTACAATGCGAATGCAAGGTAAACAAGCATTACAAATAGTGGAATTACCCAGTTAGATCCGCTCATTTGATATCACCCCCATATTTGATGACGTCAATGTAGTAAAGAATAATCAACCCCACGAACTCGATGATAATCCACATCACGATCCAAAACATCAAAAAGGGCATACCAAAGACAATTGGCAAGGGTTTGTTTGCAATTTCTGCAAACGGAAAGATCTGAAACAAAAGACAGATCAAAAAGAAAATCAAGAAACCAGTGTAAAGTTTCTTCTTTTCAATAGTCTTACTGCTCTTCACTCCTTCCACCTCCTTATTTTGTTTTTTTCTTTTCGAACAGTTCAGCCCAACTTGTAAAACAGTACCAGTAAGAGAGGACTTTTCTTCCTTTTTTCTGATTGTCCCTCCTTAAAAATTTATTTTATTAAGAAGGGATTATAAGGAAAAATTAACAATTGTCAATAATTATTTGTTAAATTTTTATAAAGTTTTATTGTGAATTCTAATTGTGGTTTGAGATTTCTATGGACTAAATTATTGGTAAGTGATTAATTAGTTTGTCCCTTTTTGATTTTTTTCATTTTATACATTTCTCTATCAGCCTCTGCAACTACTTTGTTTAGTGCTAATTTTGAGCCTGGAGTAATTTCAAATGCGCCATAACTAAAATCTATAGGACAAGGGAATTCTTTTTCTTCCTTCATTATTTTCTTTCTTAGTCTGTTTATGAGTTTCAGTGCCTCGTCTTTACTTAGATTTGGTGTAACGATGATAAATTCATCACCACCCACCCTTGCAACGATGTCAGACTTTCTTAACCCGTTTTTTAGTGCGTTTGCAACTTTTACAAGTAATTCATCACCCTTTTCATGTCCAAATTTATCATTGATTTCTTTAAGGTTGTCCACATCAAGGTAAATTACAGTTATGGGCTCACCTGTTCGCTCCGAACGAGCAATTTCGTGGTTTAAGAGAATTTCAAACTGTCTTCTATTGAACGTATCGGTGAGTGGATCTCTTTCTGCTAAGTACTTTAATTTTTTCTCCATCTTTTTCATCTCAGTTATATCTCTTACAATTTCAATTGCTCCCATAACGTTACCTTTGTAGTCATAAAACCTGCTTGCTTTTCCCCATAAAATTCGCTTTTTTCCTTTTAATTTCGCATGTTCGGAAATAGCGGTAATTGTTCCGTTTTCACTTTTTACGTTGCTATAACCATATCGTTTATCAGGCTTTTTGCCTTTCAAAGCAAAATCAATAAGTATCGGCCTTCTTTTGCCGTAAAACGGGACTGCATATTCGTAGTTGCCTTTGCCAAGCATCTTCTTTTTTGGAGTACCTGTCATTTCTTCGGCCGTTTTATTCCATACAATAACTCTACCATTTGTATTTATTACAAATAACATATCAGGTACGAATTCAATTATTCCCTTCATTAGAGCGACACCCCTAAGATTCTCAACAGATTCTTTGTATTCTTTTACCTCGGAAATATCTACGACCGACATCAAATAGTAAGAAAACTTAGATAGTATTCTTGATATGTAGAAACACCGTATCACATAAGAAGAATCATTTCTTTTGCCTATGATAATCTGTTTGTCATTTTTGCAGTCAAAATTCAAACAAGGTCTGTTATCAGGTCTAAAAAATTTTTCAACGAAGTCAGAAGCAGTCATTCCTTTAATTTCGCTTAATTGTACCTTAAGAAGATTTAATAAGGCGGCGTTTGCCGTTTCTAATTTTTCCTTCTTATTGAAAATAAGAAGTCCTATTGATGCGTTGTCAATAAATGCTTTTATAATCTTATTAATCATAGTTATTCTCCTAAAATCATTATAAGAATAAACCAAGATTTTACAACTCAGAGCAAGCCTTTATGAATGCAACAAACAACGGCGAAGGATTAGTTGGGCGTGATTTAAATTCTGGATGGGATTGAGTGGCAATGAAAAATTTATGTTTTGGTATTTCAATAAATTCTACAAGTTTCCCATCTGGTGATTCTCCTGAAACAATAAGGCCGTTTTTTTCTAAGAGATCCTTGTATTCTGGATTAACTTCGTATCTGTGTCTGTGTCGTTCAGATACCTCTTTAGTTCTATATATTTCTTTTGTTTTTGTTCCGTCTTTTAAAATTGCAAGGTATGAACCGACCCTCATAGTTCCTCCTTTATTTACTACTTTTTTCTGTGTAGGTAAGATGTCTATAACTGGGTAAGGTGTGATTGGATCAAATTCTGTTGAGTTGGCTTTCGTTAGTTTGCATACATTTCTTGCAAATTCGATTACTGCACACTGAAGTCCTAAACATATTCCAAGAAAAGGTGTATTTGATTGCCTTGCATAGTGCACTGTTTTTATCTTTCCTTCGATTCCTCTTGTGCCAAATCCTCCTGGAATTAATATTCCATCAACATCTTTAAAAATCTTATGTGGATCCTCAATTCCAACGTTTTCGGATTCAATCCATTTAATTTTTACGGCAGAGTTGAAAACAGCACCTGCATGGGTTAAGGCTTCAATTATGCTTAAATAGGCATCTTTCATATGTGTATATTTGCCTACTATTCCAACTGTAATGAAACGTTTAGGATTTAAAACTTTTTCTACAAACTTTTTCCAATGAGTGAGATCGGGTGGTTTTCTCTCGGAGAATAGTTTTTCAGTAATAATATTGCCCAAATTTTGTTGCTCGAAAATAAGAGGGATTTCGTAAATAGTTTTTGCATTATGTGCTTCTATTATTGCTTGTTTTTCTACATCGCAGAATAAGGATAACTTATCTTTTACTCCTTCATTTAAAGGAATCTCACTTCTACATATTAGAAGATCGGGTTGTATGCCCATTCCTCGTAATTCTCTAACACTATGTTGTGTAGGTTTTGTTTTTATTTCGTTTGAAGTTCTTAAAAAGGGGAGTAATGATACATGGATATAAAGTACATTATTTTTTCCTATGTCTTTTTTAATTTGCCTAACGGCTTCAATGAAAGGTTGACTCTCGATATCTCCAATAGTTCCGCCAATTTCAACAATTACTACATCTGATTTTTTACCAAACGAAAATAGTGTTGATTTAATTTCATTTGTAACGTGAGGTATGATTTGAACGGTTTTTCCAAGATATTCACCCTTTCTTTCCTTTAAAAGGATATTCCAGTATATTTTTCCTGCCGTGATATTGTTTTTCTTTGTAAGATTTTTGTTAATGAAACGCTCGTAATTGCCTATATCAAGATCTGTTTCACCTCCGTCTTCTGTTACAAAAACTTCACCGTGTTCGTATGGAGACATTGTGCCTGCATCTATCTGAAGATACGGATCGATTTTTACCATATTTACTTCATAAGAGCGTGCTTTTAAAAGCATTCCTATTGAAGATGCTGTAATTCCTTTACCTATAGATGATGCTACTCCTCCGGTAATGAATATAAATTTCAAAATTATCACTCCTTCCAAAACAATTTTAAATTATACAGATTTTCTTTATCTTGACAAATTTCAAAATCGTAGTATTGTATTAATACAATGATTAAAATATACGTAAATCCTTACAGTAGTAAGCCTCTTTACAGGCAAATTGTGGAGGGCATAGCGGAAATTATACAGAACGGTGAATTGGCACGTGGTGAGAAATTACCAACGGTGCGTGAACTTGCTGTAAGTTTAGGCGTTAACCCAAACACTGTTGCAAGGGCGTACAGAGAACTTGAAAGGAGCGGGTTAATAGAAACATTCACAGGGCGGGGTACATTTGTGAGTAAAGAGGCAACGAAAAAAAGTAAAAAACTTGAAGAACTTATATGTGATGTAGTGAATGAAGCAAAGAAAAACAATATATCCATTGACAAACTTTGCGAAAAAATAAAAGAAAGGAGTGGTGATCTATGATCTTAACAACGCTTGATTATGTACCTGGCAAGGAAGTTGAGGAAGTGCTGGGTGTTGTAATTGGGAACATTGTGCGTGCAAAAAATATTGGTCAGGACATTCTTGCAGGATTAAGAAACATTGCTGGAGGGGAAGTTAAGGAATATACGCAACTTTTAAAAGAGGCAAGGGAAGAGGCAATTTACAGAATGCAGAAAGAAGCAGAGAAGATTGGGGCAGATGCCATTTTAAACATTCGTTTTGCAACATCGTCTGTAATGCAAGGTGCAGCAGAACTGCTTGCCTACGGAACAGCGGTAAAACTTTCTGAGAAGAAATGAACGCAATAGAGTGTAAAGGGCTTAAAAAGTCATATCGCACGATAGAAGCCCTGAGAGGACTTTCTTTTACCGTACCAGAAGGGAGTATTACAGGTCTTCTTGGCCCTAACGGTGCAGGAAAGACAACTACACTGAAGATAATAAACGGGCTTCTAACTCAGTACAAAGGAGAAGTTCGAATATTCGGGCAGCCTGTTGCTCCATCAGATTTTGAGTATAGAAAAAAAATAGGCTTTGTCCCTGAGGAGTTTTCGCTTTACGAATATATGAGTGGCAGTGAGATAATTGCGTTTAACGGAGAAATTACGGGAAAGGAAGGGAAAGAGATTATTAAGAAATTACAAAGCATCTTTAACCTCCCGCTTGAAAGAAAAATTGCAACGTATTCTCGCGGCATGAAAAAACTACTGTCTCTTTACCTTGCTCTTCAAACTAACCCGAGACTAATTATATTAGATGAGCCAACAGATGGGCTTGACCCAATTGTCCGCTCTAAATTTTTTGATTTCATTATTGACTATGTGAGCAATTCAGGAACAACTGTACTTTTTTCATCGCATATCATTCCAGAGGTAGAGCGCATTTCAGATAGAGTGGTTTTTATTAAAAACGGAAAGAAAATATTGGAGGAAAGCGTTGATACACTGAAAGAAAATTCGGCACTGTTTATAGTAAAACGTGAAAATTCAAATGCAAAGATGCCGCCAGATCTTCTATACAATGAGAAAGATGGTTACTTTGAGATATTTGCAATTGGTAATGTAAAGTTTGTGAAGGAAAAACTCTTACTTTCTGGTTTTGAAGTTGTTAAGGAACTTCCACTTTTGTTTGAGCAAATATTTGTAAAATTTATGGAGGCTTACGATGAAAGCAGTGCTTAAAAAAGAGTTTAAAGAGAATCTTTTAAAGGCAGTAATAGAAACTGCTTTGCTTTCGGGTATTGCAGCCACATTAATCCCTTTTGGATACAAAATCCTTGGCTCATTGGAAACTCAAATTCCTATGGTAATGCAGAAATATGGTGAACTTTTCGCAAAATTAAAAGACTTGAATTTTTTCATTGTTTCGCAGTGGTTTGGAAAAAATTTGCTTGAACTTGCAATTCTTTTTGCCATTATAAACGGGATCGGAATAATTGCAGGGGAAAGCGAGAGAAAAACAGCAATTTTCCTATTTTCAAAACCTATCTCACGTAGATCAATATACTGTGCAAAGATTATTGTTGCCACTGTTTATACTGTTGTTCCAATTGCAATATCCACGTTTCTTATTCTTCTGTTTGCAAAAACGGTTCCTCAACATATTAATTATGTTTTGTTTTTAAAACTTCTTGCTGAGTCTATTTTTGCATCTTCTCTTACCGTTGTTCTATCAGGCGCAGTTTCAATAGTTATAGATGACAGAATTAAAGGAGGATTTATTTTAGTTGTTGCGATCATAGGTGCAGTGTTTCTGTCAAAAATCAAAATGTTTAGATTCCTCAATTACACGCTGCTATTTACAGGAGACTTTGCAAGGTCTATTACTTTTTCATTGGTAGGTATTGCACTGCTTGTAATTTTGTCAATTCACTTAATAGATAGAAAAGAATTTTAACGATGAAAAAGTTTTGCATTGCTGTTCTGGTTTTGATTTCCATTTTCTTAATTGAGAGTTGCGGAAAACAGTATTCAGAAATCTCGCCGTATGACGAAGGTGCTGTATCCCATGTATTGGAAAATGCTCTCGTTGCATGCAACAATGGGAATTATGAAAAATTTCAAAATTGTTTTGTTGATAGTGCGATGAAAAACCTTATTACAAAAGAAGTTTTTGCCACGATAGTTAAAAATGTTGAAAACAAGTACGGAAAATATATTGCTCAATCTGAGGAATTTAAATCCGGATTCAAAAATGGAGAATTGATATTAGCAATGTATACCGCAGAATTTACAGGAGCCGGTAAAATTTTTATAAAAGCAAGTTTTATAAAAAGAAACGATAGATATCTCATAAAGGATTGCACTTTTTCAGATAAAATAAAAGCCTCGGGATTTTCAATTTCCCCGGGGCAATAAGTAGATTTATTGTCTTTGTTATTACTTAAAAAGCGCTCTCCACTCTCCTAACCACATCTTGAAGTTCAAGAATATATGAATAACAATGAGCCCTGACATTACAAATCCCACGTATGTATGTACTGTTTCAAGAAAATCTTTACTGAACCCAAAGAAACTCCATCCATTTGTTTTTACAAACCAGCCGGGAGGTGCAACGTACAGCCCAATCCCTGTAAACAATACGATAATAAAGGTGATAAAGAGTAAAAGAGAAATAATTGCACGCCATTTTACAATCTTCATATTTACCTCCTATTCTTTTTATTTATTCTGAGCCTGCACACTGTTTGAATGCAGGCAAATGCCTATATTGAGAAGCATCTCTCAAAGCAGTAAACACAGCAATTATATCTTTGTTATCAACTTGCTTAAATAATCTATCGTACATGTCGTAATTTTCAATTTCAGCCTGTACACCTACTTTACAAGCCTCACTAACGGAATTTATTCCACTCACTATTTTTTCTGCTGTATTCTTCATTTCATCTTCTGGTACAGAGAGTCCATACTTTTTAAATAAATCTTCAAGCATCGCAATATGCATTTCTTCGGCTCTTTCTATGTTAGTAAAAGGTCTTACCTCGCCAAATTTTTTCATAACATCAATGTAAACGTCTCTTGCCTTGTATTCGTCTTCAATTGCTTCTCTCATTGCCTCAATCTCAGATTGCGATAAGGTTTCTTTAGGGTATGCATTAACATTTACAGGACCATTTCCCATGCCATACCCACCACCTTTGGGTCCATGAATATTTTCATTCCCGCCGGACTCATATCCATATCTATTATGCTCGTTTAAGCTTTCATTTTTTGTTGTGCAACCAGTGCTTAAGAAAAACGCACTAAATATACCTATGAGTATCAAAACTGTTGTAATGCGAAGTATTCTTTTCTTTCTCATAAAAACCTCCTGTATAAATTTATTGATTTTTAAAAAGAATACAAAATCAAAATGAATAAAATGTGAAATCTCAATGCTTTTTAAAAATTCTCTGATATAATACCTAATGTGAAAAGAAATTTGAAAATAGCCCTATTCTTGCAAATTTTGGTTTCTGGAGTCCCTCTGATGGCTGACTTATTTATTCCGGAGTTTGCCGTGAGGCTGGGAGCAACCAAATTTGAAATAGGGATTATGGGAATGGTTTTTGCTTTTTCCATGTTTGTTTCCGCAGGTTTTTTCGGTAGGCTTTCCGACTTTATTGGAAGAAAAAAGATTTTAATTTTCGGATTTTTACTTACAGGTGTTTTTTATGCAGGAGCATATTTTTCAAAAACATTTGCAGGTTTGTTTCTTGTAAGAATTTTTCAAGGTATTGCAATAGGTGTATATCCCGGTGCTCTTGCTGCATATGTTCATGAAAATGAAGGAACAATGAACGAGTATGCAATGTGGGGCGCTTTGGGAATTGCTTCCTTCCTTGCGCTTTCTGGATTTATCGCAGGAGCAAGTAATATTCGTTTAATTTTTGTTTCTGTTGGAATTTTTTATGGCATCTCCCTGATGTTTGCATTTATGCTAAGTGAAGAGTTTGGTGAGCATCAAAAACTTCCACTCTTTCCTCGCAATGTGATTGCCCGGAATTTCCACGTTTATCTTGCAATTTTTCTCACTTTTACGGGAATTACAATGACATGGACGTATTGGGTGCTTTATCTCGAAGGTTTACATGTATCTCCATACTTAATAGGTGTAATCACTGCGATTAACCCATTTTTTGAGTTTCTCACACTTTGCCTGATTGCAAAAAGAGTAAAATTTGGCAGCACAAAGTTTGGTATCCTTGTTTTGGGGATATCGTATCCGCTCTTTGCTTTTGCAAAAACTATCCCTCAGGTTTTTGTTCTGCAGGCAATTTCTGGATTTGGATGGGCTTTTATGTTTGCTGGTGGACTCAACGATGTGATAAACAGTGGCTCAGAAAAGGGAACTGCAACGGGTTTATTCCAATCTTCTTTAAGTCTTGGCAATATTGCGGGTCCACTCATTGCTGGGGTTGTCTCTCTATTCTTTAATAATATCAGCGCAATTTTTATTTTTGCTGGTGTTGTTATTCTTTCGGGATTTTTATCTATTGCTTTCAGGGAACGCATTTTGAAAAATCGTAATTGTTAATAAACTATAGCAAATGGATGTAAGGGAAAGATTTGCAAAGAAACTCAAAGAAGCAATTTTGAAAGAAGGTTTAACGCAAAAAGAACTTGCGAAAAGGGCGAACCTCTCTGAGGCATATATCTCGCAGATTTTGTCTGGAAAGAAAACGCCAACTATAACGGTTGCGAAGAGGATTGCTGAGGTTTTAAACCTGCCAGTTTCCTATTTTCTGGACAATGGACTTGATATAAGAGTAATGTTGAGGAGAAAAAAAGAACTCACCGAAGAAGACATAAAAGCAGTGGAAGCATTTATTGACTACTTAATAGAGAAAAAGAACAATGAAAATAGATGAACTGTTGAAACGTTTTCCAGTAGGAGATCCGCCATTTCAAGTAAATGTAAGTGAGGCATTGAACACCCTTATTGGCAGGAATAGAATTTATAGAATGCCTTTTTCAAGAGGAATTGATGGAATGCTTGTATTTATTCAGGGTGAACCGTTTGTTTTAATAAACACAGCACAGTCGAAAAATAGGATTCACTGGACAGAGGCGCACGAACTTGCAGAGTTTTTACTTCACAAAGATACTGCCTATCAATCCGTTTATTTTTCGTTTCATAAAGAGAACATTCTTGCAGAACGAAAGGTGAATAACCTCGCTGCGGAAATGCTTATGCCCGGTTCTGTATTAAAAGAGTTTTTTTCACACATATTTCAACTTCACATACAAACAGATAACGAGAAATTGATCTCATATTTGTCAGATTACTTTTCCGTTTCTGAAGAGGCAGTTAAATTCAGGCTAAAATCACTCAAACTGATCTAAAATTCTTCCAGCGCCTTATACCAGTCAAAAGTTTTCCTTAATCCTTCTTCAAGTGAGTATTTTGGTTGAAATCCTAACAACATTTTTGCTTTTTTAAAGTCGAGTGATATTCGCTGAACTTCACCTTTTCGCGGCGGTGCATAAGAAGGAGTTATTTTTTTGCCTGATACTTTCTCGAGCATTTTCACAAGTTCGTTTACTGATGTTTCTATTCCTGTTCCTATATTGTATGTGCCTTCTTTCCCATTTATTGCAAGCAGGTTTGCCTGTACTACATCTTTGACATACACATAGTCCCTCGTTTGCTCACCGTTTCCAAATATTGTGGGGGTTTCACCGTTTAATATCTTGCCTGTGAAAATTGCAACGACACCTGCCTCTCCAAGCGGATCCTGTCTTGGCCCATAAACATTTGCATATCTTAATATCACTCTTTGCAAACCAAAGAGTCTATTGAAGTAGTTGAGGTACTGCTCTCCACAATACTTCGAAACTCCGTACGGTGCAAGTGGTGCAACCTCTGTGTTTTCAGTGGCTGGAAGTTCTTCTGGCTCTCCGTAAATTGCGCCTCCAGTAGAGGAAAAAACAACTCTTCTTATGCTATGCTTTACTGAGAGTTCAAACACATTTATTGCACCTATCACATTTATGGAAGCGTCAAATGCAGGCTGTGCAACGGATTTTCTGACATCAATTTGTGCGGCAAGGTGAAAAACAACCTCAGGTTTTACAGTTTTAAATACATGGTCAACTGCGGATCTGTTTGTAATATCAAGATTATAAAATCTTGCATTTTTATTAATATTCTGTGGCTTTCCTGTGGAAAGATTGTCTATAATGTACACATCGATACCCTGCTCAATCAACTCATCGACTACATTTGAACCAATAAACCCGGCGCCACCTGTGACTAATGCTTTCATCTTAATCTATTCCTTTTTATTTCTTCTTTTAGCCACTTTATCACACTACTAACCTCCATTTTCTACAGTATAAACAATTGTAATTTCTCTTGTTTTTCCATTCCAATTTATCGAACAGCCCAAATTTTCTGCAACAAATCTAATAGGAATCATAGTGCGATCGTTAATTATAATCGGAGTTACAGAAGGATTTTTATTATCTATTAATTTATACTGACCATCTACTAACGCGATATTCTTACCAATCCAGATTTTTACTGATTTATCATTAAGAGTTATTTCAACTGAGCGTTCTTTTGCATTCCATAAAATTTTTCCACCGAAGGCTTCTATTATTGCTCTTATTGGAACAACTGTTCTATTCCATTTAGGAACTATTATTGGAGTTGTTCCTCTTCCGGGATCAACTTCTTGTATGTGGCCATTCACAGTCATATATGGACTCCCTATTTTAAGGACTATTACTATTGTCTTCTTTTCTGGTTTTGGTGGGTTGGGATTTGGTTTTTTTACATATTCTACCTGTACTACGGTTGTTTCCTTCTCTTTAATAATAATAGTTTGTTTGTCGGGTGTAATATAACCATCGAGTTCACCAAATTTTACAATATATTTCCCTGGTGCTAAAGAGTACTCGGCATTTTTACCTTCGCCCTTTTTTACTATCTTGCCATTAATATCCTCTATTGTAAATTTAGCATTTGGTAGATTTGTTTTTATAACAAGAGTTCCATTTTCAGGGGCAGTTTCTGGTTTGTATTCTGCCTTGAAAATTAAATTTCCATTAGGTTTTAAGAATTTGGTAATTTTTTGAGGAGTAACATACCCTGGTATATCAGAGAAAGTAATTGTATATTTACCCTCGGGTACATTGAAAAATCTATAAGATTTTCCGTATCCCTGTAATTTAACAGGACCAACAAGTGTGAAGGTTGCTTTCTCCATATTGGTATAGACAACAATGTTACCCGTCTGGTAGCCAAGTGCATATGCATACCCAAGATCATCACCAAAATACAAGGTGCCATCTTTTCCAATAACTACTGATGTATCTATCTTACCTTTAGCATCAAAACTAAAGATTTTGTTTCCTTTGTAGGTAAAAGCATACAACTCTCCCTTGGATGTGCCAAAATACAAGTCTCCGTTTACATCAGAAGTGATTGGAGTACTTATTGACGATGAGCATTTGAATGCTGATATTTTTTCTAAATCAGTAGCATTAAGAACAAAGACTTCACCATTGTCTGTACCAAAAGCGACGTAGTCGTTATTTCCGATAGCGAATAGAGTGGCTCCAAATTTTATACCTCCATCACATTCATAAGAGTGCTCTATGTTACCGTTTAATATATCTATTGATGCAAATTTCCCCCCTGAAGAATTTTCTGCGCCTATATACACATGGTCTTTGTATATTAAAGGGGTTGCGTATATCTCTCCTTTACTTACTAATGAGACTGTCCAAATAGATTTTCCGTTTTCTGCGTTTAAACAATAAAGAGTTCCAGATTTGGTACCAAATATGACATATTTTTTATCATTACTTTGATAAAGTGTCGGAGAGGATATAATTCCATTATCAGCCGTGAATTTCCATAATAGGTCTGGGTTGTCATTTTGAACATCGAAGGCATAAAAATTGCCATTGTCGTCTCCGAAATACACGATATCGTTATTCACAAGTAAAGAACTATGCACATCATAGTTTAATGGTGTTCTAAAAATTCTTTCTGCGGTTTCAATATTAAAACAGTAAAGATATCGAGGGTTCCCTCCAACAACGTAGAGTTTTTTTTCATGTATGGTGGGGGTTGAGAACACCACAGGTCCTATATGGGCGTTGAAGATGTTTAGTCCTTTTAATGCAGATAGTCCTGCAATATCTCCATTATTATCTGTAAAGAATACATTACCGTTTTGATCCATTATAGGGGAAGACATAATTGGATGTTTAAAATCTATCTTCCAACGAACTTCATTTGAATTTCTCCCTTCAACAGGATAAAAATTTGTCCTCTGAATGTTTGCTTCGTAAGTTGAAGGTGTTATATAAGAATCTCCCTTAGAAGCAGGTTTAGGTGTAAGAAGAAAAGGAAACATTAACACTATAATGAGAATAATTACTGTTGTTGCAACAAAATTCCTTGCTTTTTTAAACATTTTATCACCCCTCACTATTTAGAATTTCTTTTAAATATTCTTTAAGTTGCAAACCAATTTCCTTTCTTTTAAGTGCAAAAGCGATATTTGCTTTCAAGTAGCCCAATTTTTCTCCAACATCGAATCTTACACCTTCAAATTTGTATGCGTATATTTTCTCTTTGTATGCAAGGTTCCTTATTGCGTCTGTTATTTGAACT
>Ga0256914_1002355_pt1 | contig 15890 bp, 13 predicted proteins | sample HulkmetaG_FD_191571 | JGI IMG/M metagenome (GOLD analysis project Ga0256914, IMG submission 191571) | Hydrothermal chimney microbial communities from Main Endeavour vent field at the Juan de Fuca Ridge, Pacific Ocean - Hulk | ecosystem: Environmental > Aquatic > Marine > Hydrothermal vents ... | reverse complement strand
ACCAGCACCGCCAATTCCCGGGTGATGGACGTGTTCCGGAATCGTGCCCGAGAACTGGATGCACCGCTACACGTGCTGGAAGTGGAACAGGCCATTCGGATACACCGATACGGTCTGGAAGGAACCCGTTTTGCCCTGCACACGGAACGGGCTGATTTTCCGGCGCTCACAATTCGGCTGGCAGGGAAACATCAGGTGCACAATGCTGCCCTGGCGGTGGAGGGTTTGCTGCGGGCGGCGGGACTCACTGTTCCCTCCCGGGCAGTGGAACAGGGATTAGCCCGTTGCTTCTGGCCGGGACGTCTTCATGTGCTCCATCGCCAACCGCTGGTTTTGCTGGATGTTTCCCACAATCCACCCGGTTTCCGAACCACGCTTTCGTTTCTCCGGGAACTTTTTCCCCGGGCATCATTTAAAATCATCCTGGGTCTGGCGAAAGATAAAGATTCCCGTTCCATTGTCGATATTTTGATTGGCGAAGCAAAGGAGATTGCGCTGGTGGAATGGTTCTCAGAGCGCGGACTCCCTGCCCGGGTGCTGGCACAGGCTTTTGCCAGGCACAATGTTTCCACCACTCTTTTCCCGGATGTGGCCACCGCTTATCGCACCATGCGGGAACACCTGACTTCCCGGGAGGTGTTGCTCATCATTGGTTCCCACTATCTGGCAGGTGCTTTTCTGGAACAGTTTCCGGAATACCTTTACCCAACCCGGACGATGGGAGCGGGAATTCATTAAAAAGATACAAAAAACTTGATTTTATCCGGCAAACGGGGTACATTTGAACGCTACATGGACTGCATCGATATTGGCTTCTGATTTAGCCCCCATTGTCACCCTGCTGGTGTTGGGACATTGAATCCGGACAAAATTCAACAACAAAAAGATAAAATGAGGTGATGTTGTATGCTCGATCTTGAATCTCTGAAATCGCTGAAAATTTCGGAACTGGCGCAAATTGCCCAGGAACTGGGAATTCCCGGTGTTTCCGGAATGAAGAAGCAGGAACTTATTTTTAAAATTCTGGAGGAACAGACTGCACAGGAAGGTTTGATCTTCTCCGAAGGCGTGCTGGAAGTGCTGCCGGACGGCTACGGTTTTCTGCGTTCGCCGAAATTCAATTACTTGCCGGGACCGGACGATATTTATGTCTCCCCTTCGCAAATTAAACGTTTTGATCTACGCACCGGGGACACAGTATCCGGTCAGATTCGTCCGCCCAAGGAAAACGAACGCTTCTTTGCCCTGCTGCGGGTGGAAGCGGTCAACTTTGAGGCTCCGGAAAAGAAACGTCACGTGACGTTTTTCGATAACCTGACCCCCATCTATCCGCTGGAACGGCTGAATCTGGAGACCAATCCCAAGGAATACACCATGCGCATTATGAACTTGCTGACTCCCATCGGGAAGGGGCAGCGTGGATTGATTGTGTCTCCGCCACGGGCTGGTAAGACGGTGATTCTGCAAAAAATTGCCAACGCCATTACCGAAAATCACCCGGAAGTCATCCTGATTGTGCTACTGATCGACGAACGTCCCGAAGAAGTAACCGATATGGAACGGAACGTGAAGGCGGAGGTTATTTCCTCTACCTTTGATGAACCGGCCGAGCGTCATGTACAGGTGGCGGACATGGTTCTGGAAAAAGCCAAGCGTCTGGTGGAATATAAAAAAGACGTGGTGATTTTGCTGGATAGTATTACCCGTCTGGCGCGCGCCCATAATACGGTGGTGCCGCACAGCGGTAAAATCCTTTCCGGTGGTGTGGACTCCAATGCTCTGCACCGTCCTAAACGGTTCTTTGGCGCAGCGCGGAACATCGAAGAAGGTGGCAGTCTCACGATTCTGGCCACGGCGCTTATTGAAACCGGTTCGCGGATGGATGAAGTGATTTTCGAAGAGTTCAAAGGTACCGGCAATATGGAGATTGTGCTGGATCGCCGTCTGGCCGATCGACGGATTTTCCCGGCTATCGACATCAACCGTTCCGGTACCCGAAAAGAAGAACTGCTGCTCAGCAAAAAAGAACTCTCCCGCGTATGGGTGCTACGCAAGCTGCTGAACGAAATGAATCCGGTGGAAGCAATGGAATTCCTGCTGGACAAAATGCGCGGCACGCGGAATAATGAAGAATTTCTGGATTCCATGAGCTCCTGAGGAACGGGAAGGGCACAAAGCGCTTCGAAACATCGAAAGGAAGAAATTTATTCGCAAACTTGATTTTACCCGGAAAGGGATGTATATTCGCAAGCTAAAATTTTAATTCAGGAGGTTTGTTTTGAAACAGGGAATTCATCCGGAATACAAAATAGCAACTGTGACCTGCGCCTGCGGGAATACGTTTGTCACACGCACCACGGTAGGCGATCTGCATGTGGAAATCTGCAGCCAGTGCCATCCCTTTTTCACCGGAAAACAGAAGTTGGTGGACACCGCCGGTCGTGTGGAGAAATTCCTGCGTAAATACGGCGACCGCCGGTAGCTACCGGACATTTGACATATCTCGGAAAACGGAATGCTGTTCAGCGAAAACGGGCATTCCGTTTTTTATTATCTCCGGAGCGGATGAAAATGGTTGCTTCCTCCGCAAGGAAAATTGAACAATCTGGAAACGGAATAACTCCATGAGTCAGAATCAGGAAGAGAAGATTATGCCCATTGGCGGGCAAGCGGTTATTGAAGGCGTGATGATGCGCTCTCCGGAACGGGTTGCCACCGCTGTGCGACGAGCCAACGGAGACATCACCATTAAAGTGCAGGAGTATCAGTCGTTGATTCAGCGTAAAAAATGGCTGGATATTCCCATCCTGCGCGGTGCCATTGTGCTGGTGGAGGTGATGGTGCTGGGAATCAAACATCTGAACTTTTCTGCGGACATGGCCATGCAGGATGCCGAAAAGGAAGACGAAAAGAAGGGCAAGAAGAAGCGCCAGAAAAAGGGTCAAAGCAATCTGTCCGCGTTCCTGACCGTGGGTGTGGCGCTGGTGCTGGGGCTGGCTATTTTCTTTGCCCTGCCTTTGTTTGCTACCACCCACCTGTTCAATATCGAAAAAGAAGCATTTGCATTTAACCTGGTGGCGGGCAGCATCCGCATCGTGCTCTTTCTGGCTTACATCTATGCCATTTCGCTGATGAAGGATGTGAAACGCCTGTTCCGTTACCACGGGGCGGAACACAAAACAATTTACGCGTTCGAGTCCGGGCAGCCGCTTACGGTGGAAAATGCACGCAAGTACACCACCCTGCATCCCCGTTGCGGTACCAGTTTTCTGGTGATGGTAATGCTGGTAAGTTTGCTCTTTTTCAGCGTTCTGGACGCACTGATTATTTACTTCCACGGCAGCATTAACCTGCCCATTCGGTTGTTGGTGCATTTACCGCTGGTTCCTCTGGTGGGGGGCTTTTCCTACGAAGCCATCAAAGCGTCGGCTAAAAAGCCCGATCATCCGCTGGTGAAGTGGCTGATTGCTCCGGGATTGTGGTTGCAAAAAATTACCACACAGGAACCGGACGACAGTATGCTGGAGGTGGCGATTGCTGCGCTGAAGGCTGCGCGCGGGGAGCAAAGCGGAGCAACCGCACAAAACCGATAACAACCTGAATTCACCGACAACTTAAACGACTTTCGTCATCATGTTAGACAAAATTAAAAAATACGAAGAGCGCTACCGGGAAATTGGCCAGGAAATGGGCAAACCGGAAGTCGCAAACGATTACGAAACCTATTCCCGACTGGCTAAAGAGTACGCCGAACTGGAGGAAATTGTTAAAACCGGGCAGAAATACCGGCAGGTACTGGAACAACTGGAATCCACCCGCCAGATGCTGAAAGAAGAGAGCGACGAGGAAATTCGTGAGCTGGCCCGGGAGGAGCTGGAACAGTTGGAAGAGCAGGCGACGAAGCTGGAAAATCAGCTCAAGTTGCTCATCATTCCCCCGGACCCCAACGATCGCAAGAACGTGGTCATGGAAATCCGTGCCGGTACCGGTGGAGACGAAGCAGCCATTTTTGCCGGCGATCTGTACCGCATGTACCAGAAGTATTGCGAACGTCAGGGCTGGAAAACCGAGGTTCTGAGCGCCAATTACGGCGAACGCGGAGGGTTCAAAGAAATCATCTTCTCCGTAACCGGAAACAATGTGTACGGAAAGTTGAAATACGAAAGCGGAGTGCACCGGGTGCAGCGGGTACCGGAAACGGAGACCCAGGGGCGCATTCACACCTCTGCCGCCTCTGTGGTGGTACTACCGGAAGTGGAAGAGGTGGAAATTGAAATCGATCCCAACGACCTGCGTATTGACGTATTTCGAGCTTCCGGCCATGGAGGTCAGCACGTCAACACTACGGACAGCGCTGTGCGCATTGTCCATTTGCCCACCGGCATCACCGCGACCTGTCAGGATGAGAAATCCCAGCACAAAAACAAAGCCAAAGCCATGAAGGTGCTGATGGCACGGTTGTACGACATGGAGATGCGCAAGCAGCAGGAGCAAATCACCAGCCAGCGCCGCTCCATGATTCGCAGCGGTGACCGCAGTGAAAAAATTCGTACTTACAACTTCCCCCAGGGGCGAGTCACCGATCACCGGATTAATCTTACCCTCTACCGCCTGAACGAAATCATGGAAGGCGATCTGGATATGATTATCGATGAGCTGCGCATGGCCGAGCAAGAAGAACGGTTGAAATCCGAAATGGAAAGTGCGTGAAAAAATGGCTTTATCTAACCGGTTTATCTTGCAGCGTGATGGTATGTAAAGTCCCGGTTCAACCAAAACAATAATGCAGGCACCAACAATAAAAATATGCCGGACATCTGGACCGTACAAAAAGTTCTCACCTGGACTACTGAGCATTTTACCCGCCATCAGGTTCCCGAACCCCGTTTAAGCGCCGAGTTGCTTCTTGCTCACATCCTTCACCTCCGGCGCATCGACCTGTATTTGCAATTCGAACGGATTTTAACTCCGGAAGAGCTCTCCCGGTACAAACAGGTCATTTTGCGTCGGGTGCGCATGGAACCGGTGCAATATATCACCGGCGAGCAGGAATTTATGGGACTTACGTTTCGGGTAACCCCGGCGGTACTCATTCCCCGCCCGGAAACCGAACTGCTGGTGGAACAGGTGTTGCAGGACTTCCCGGAGAAGAACGAATCCATACCGGTTCTGGATGTGGGAACCGGTAGTGGCGCCATTGCTCTCAGTCTGGCTCATTTCAGACCCCGATGGCAGATTCTGGCTATCGATAGCAGTGCAGCGGCGCTGGAGGTGGCTCAGACCAATGCCCGCCAGCTGCAGCTCTCCAATGTCCGTTTCCTGCACGCAGATGCATTGCAGTTTACTGTTCCACCGGAAAAACGCTTTTCGCTCATTGTGAGCAATCCCCCTTACGTCTCCCGGCAGGATTTCCAGAAACTTCATCCCCAGGTGCGCGAGTACGAACCGCGGGAAGCGTTACTGGCCGGGGAAGAGGGAATGGATTTTTACCGACAGTTTTTACCCCGCTTGCCGGAATTGCTCACACCAGGCGGACGAATTTATCTGGAAATGGGTTATGACCAGAAAGAAAAATTAGTTAAATTATTGAATCAATTAAATTTCCCGAAGGTACAGTTTACCCGGGATTACCGGAATATCGACCGGATTGTGAGGATAGAATTGTGACAGAAAAGAAAAATAAGAAATCGAAGAAGAAACCTACCGAATCGGAGGTGAATTTTCACCAGGCGATTGTCCGATTGTTAAAGCAGCATCGCGGAAAGGTGCTGACTTTAAAAGAAATGTCCCATGCTCTGCATGTGGATAGGTCCCGTTACCATCTGTTTCGGGATGCACTCCAGGAACTGGTAAAGCAGGGACGGGTGGTACGGCTGAAAGGTCGGCGTTACACCGTGCCCTCCGGCTTGCGCCGCATTCAGGGAACCATCCAGCTTACCCGCAAAGGGTTTGGATTTGTCACCGACGAACGTACCGGTGAGGAAATCTTTATCCCTGCCCAGCACCTCAACACCGCCCTGGACGGCGATCTGGTGGAAGTGCAACTGTTTGCCGTTTCCCGCGGACGCAACAAAGAAGGTCAGGTGGTGGCGGTACTGAAACGCAATCGCACCACTTTTGTGGGGACCTATCATAAAAGCGAATACTACGGATTTGTGGTGCCGGACGACCCCCGCATCTATCGCGATTTTTTCATCCAGCCAAAAAACGACCTGCATGCCCGGGATGGCCAGAAAGTGGTGGTGGAATTCCTGAAGTGGGAAAAATCGTCTCTGAACCCCGAAGGGCGCATTGTGGAGATTTTAGGTTTCCCGGGTGAGCCCGGAGTGGATGTGGTGAGCGTGGCCAAGGGATTCGGGCTCCCCATGGCTTTCCCCTCCAGAGTGGAGGAACAGGCGCGCAAAATTCGCATTCGGCTTACCCCTAAATTGCTTGCCGCACGCCTTGATCTGCGGGACTGGCTCATTTTTACCATCGATCCCGAAGATGCCAGAGATTTTGACGATGCCGTTTCTCTGGACAAACTGCCCAACGGTAATTTCCGGCTGGGCGTCCACATTGCCGACGTCAGCTATTTTGTGCCGGAAAACTCCGCTCTGGATCGCGAAGCGCTGAAGCGAGGCACCAGTGTGTATCTGGTGGATCGGGTGGTACCCATGTTGCCGGAACATCTGTCTAACCAGATTTGCAGCCTGCAACCCGATGAAGACCGGCTGACCTTCAGTTGCATTATGGAGATAACTCCGGCCGGGGAGCTGGTCAATTACCAGATTACTCCTTCGATTATCCGCAGCAAGCGACGGTTTCATTACGAAGAGGTGCAGCAAATTATTGATGATCCCAACAGCCGCGATCCTTATGCGGATATTTTGCGTCAGATGCGCGACTTCAGCCGGGTTCTGAAAAAAAAGCGCCTGGAGAAGGGCAGTATCGACTTCGAAACGCCGGAGGTAAAATTCAAACTGGACGAGCGGGGCAAACCGGTGGAGATTATTCCCGTTCGGCGTTTGCAGAGCCATGAACTCATCGAGGAGTTCATGCTCATGGCTAACCAGACCGTAGCACGGCATATCCGTCGCATCTCCGGCAAGGGGAAGCCCCGTCCTTTCATCTACCGTGTTCACGAACGACCGGACAGCGAAAAGATCGAGAAGTTCGAGCGCTTCCTGAATGCCCTGGGGCACCGCGTGAAAATTCCTCACAACGTAACTCCCAAACAGTTCCAGGAGATTCTGCAAAAAGTTTCCGGCACCAAAGATGACATCCTGATTAAAGAAGTGGCACTGCGCACCATGATGAAAGCGCAGTATTCCATTAAAAACATCGGGCATTTTGGGCTGGCGTTCGAGGACTACACCCACTTTACTTCCCCAATTCGGCGCTACCCCGATCTGGAAGTGCACCGTCTGCTCAAACTTTACGCCGGTAAAGTTTCTCCCAAAGTCATCCGTCCGCTCAAAAAAGAACTAAAGAAAATTGCCGATCGGAGCTCCGAACGCGAACGGGTGGCACTGGAAGCCGAACGTCAGAGCGTGAAAATCAAGCAGGTGGAATGGATTGCCGACCACGTGGGAGAAACCTTCCCGGGAATTATCTCCGGAGTAACCGCTTACGGAATCTTTGTGGAGATCATTCCGTATCTTATCGAAGGATTCATCCGTATCGAAAACATGGTGGACGACTTTTACATTTACGATGAGAAGACCTATTCCCTGGTGGGCAAGGAGTTTGGGCAGGTTTACCGATTGGGGGATGAGGTTACCATTCAGGTGGAGCGGGTGGATCGCGAAACCAACGAAGTGGATTTTACCCTGGTATATGGGAGAAAAAAGAAAAAGTCCGGATAGCAGGCGAAATCCGGCGGCAGAGGTATTCTAAAATCCGACAAAGGGTGCTCATCTCTGCGGGGCAGTATCGTTATTCAAAAGCGGGGCGGGTTTGTCCCCGGCACATCGAAAATGCCTTAGCTGTTGAGTGAAAAGGGTCAATCCAGAAGGGAACGATTCTGTAAAGGAAACAATGATCATGCGCCCGTGGTTGCACTTTCTGGTATTTTTAGGGATGGTTTTGATGATCGGACTGAGTCCCGATGAGCTTCGGGCGCAGGACACCCCGGTTCAGTCCGGACGTTCTTTAACGGTCGTGCCTTCCGATTCTGCCGCTTTAACCGACACCCTTACTCCCCCCAAACAGAGCGACATCGAAGGACCGGTGAAATACCGGGCGGAAAAAATTACCTTTTCCATGGACAAACGCCGCACTTTTCTGGAAGGCAATGTACGGATTGAATACCAGAATATGAAGCTGGAAGCTGGACGGGTGATGATTGATTGGAAGAAGAACGTGATGGTTGCCACCGGTGTGGCAGATAGCACCGATTCCCTGGGGAATCCCGTTTACAGCGGGTTACCTGTATTCAGCGAACGGGGCAGCGAACCCATTCATGGCTTTCGCCTGGAATACGACTTTAAACACCAGCGCGGCAAAGTGCTGGAAGGGCGCACCAATATGGAGCCCGGTTACTACCGCGGCGAACTGATTAAAAAAGTTGGCAAAAAGACTCTTCTGGTCAAAGAAGGATATTTTACCAGTTGCGACAGCATCGAGCATCCCCACTACTATTTTAAAGCGGACAAGATGCGCATCATTGTCAACAAGCGGGCAGTGGCAAAGCCCATTTACATGTACATTGCGGATATTCCGGTATTTGCCATTCCGTTTGGCGTATTCCCCATGGAGAAGGGGCGTCGTTCCGGTTTTATTATTCCCAAGTTCGGAACCAGCAGTTACGGTGGCCGTTATTTGCGCGATTTTGGTTACTACTGGGCGGCGTCGCAATACTGGGATGCCACCCTGTTGAGCACATTTTACGAACGCACGGGAACGGTTTACTCCGGGGAGTTCCGCTATAAGAAGCGGTACAATTTTAGTGGCAACGTGCTGGTGCACTATGCCCCGCGGGATGTGACCACGGGACAAAAAAAGCAGCGCTGGAGCATCCGTTTCAATCACAATCAGAAAATCGGGGAAACTATGACCCTGAACGGAAGCGGACAGTTTGTCAGCGACCGCACCTTCATGAAAAATTACTCCAACAATCTGGAGAACCGCCTGGACCAGATCATTTCCACGAACGTTAACTTCTCCAAGCGCTGGCCCAATTCCAAAAATTCGTTGAATGTGAGCATTCGGCGCAACGAAAACCTGCAGACCGGCAACCTGGACTACACCCTGCCGCGCATTTCGTTTTCCCATACTCAGTCCAATTTAATCCCGTTTAATCCCGCTAAAAGCCACAAAAAACGCTGGTACCATAACATTACTTACAATTTCACGAGCGATTTTCAGGCGGATGGCAGTAAACAACTGCAGCCGGATTCCAGTTTTCTGAAAAAACAGCGGATGGGCTGGCAGCACCGCGGTGGACTCTCATTGAATTTCAATCTGCTGAAATATTTTCGGTACCGGCAGAGCGTTTCGTTCCAGGAGTTGTGGGTGCCGGAATATTACCAGTACACCTGGGTGGACTCCCTGAATAGCGCCATTGCCGATACCGTCCGTAAACCGCGCGCCCGTCACACGGTGAATACCCAGCTGGGGCTCACCACTACCCTTTATGGTTTGTTCGAAATACCTTTCTCACCCCTTAAGCTCATCCGCCACAAAATAGACCCGACCATCCGGTTCACTTTTACTCCTGACTATACCGATCCCCGTTTCGACTACGTCCAGACGTTTGTGGATAGCACCGGCCATCGCCGATATTATGACCGGTTTACCGGCAATCCTTTCGGAGGAACTCCCACCGGTGAATCGCGGATGATGTCCATTTCGCTGGGCAACCTGTTTCAGGGCAAATGGATTCATAACGGACAGGAGAAAAAGATTGATCTGTTCCATTACGATTTATCCACTGCGTACAATTTTTTAGCGGATAGTCTGAAGTGGCGGGACATTAGCAGTAGCCTTCGCACCCGCGCTACCCGGAATTTCAACTTCAGCATGACCGTAACCCATAGTCTGTACAAAGTCGGGCACCAGGGGTACGGACGCCGAAATGAGTATGTGTGGGAGAATGGTTTTTCCCTACCGCGGTTGGTTAACCTTCGATTTTCCACGGACATTCATCTGGCTCCGCCCGCGCGGAAGGAAGAAGAGAAAAAAGCCCCATCGACTGCCGACACGACCGAAACCCCGTTATCCACATATGCGGAATCCCTGGTGGGTAACCGCGATATGGAAGCCCTGCGTAATCTGAAATTCCCCTGGGATGTGACCGTCAACCTGGTGTACAATGTGAATCGGAGAAACATCCATCAAATTCAAAAAGATTTTACTGCCAGCGTGAATGCACGTCTGGAGATTACCCGCAACTGGCGAATTCAGTATTCCGCCAGTTTCGATTTGATAAACAAAGAGATTGCTCATCAAAGCTTCAATATTTACCGGGATTTACACTGCTGGGAGATGTCCTTTAACTGGCAGCCCAATCCGGTGTACAGTTCGTTTACCTTTGAGATTCACATCAAAGAACCGATGTTGCGGGATATTAAATTAACCAAGAGCAGTGGCGGGTATTTGCCATTTTAGATTTTCGGAACTGAGACAAAAAGCAGTAAACAGAACCGGGGCGGAGCGAATTTAATGGAAAAGGTACCAGGATGATTTATCTGATATTCAGCATTTTGTCCAGCGTATTGGTAGCAGTGGTGATTCGCCGGAACGAAGCCCGGCGATTGGACCGCCTGGGCGTGATGTTGTTTAATTACCTGGCTGCACTGGTAGTGGGCACCATCCTGAACGGGGTTTCCGGAGAAATGGGGTTGAACCTTCGGCTCCTGCCCATTGCGCTGGCCACTGCTACCATTTTTGTCTCTGCTTTTATTGTTTACATGGTCGCCATTCAACGGTTGGGAATTGCCATTCCGGTCACCGTGACCCGCCTATCGGTGGTTATTCCTGTGCTTGGGTCGTTATTGCTGTACGCCGAACGGCTGTCCCCGCATCAGTATCTGGGACTTCTTCTGGCTCTGGTCGCCATCTACCTGTTCAGCTGGCAATCGGAAGCGAAACGAAACCGCCGGTGGAGCAATACCCGAACAGGTTTTGTAATTCCTCTGCTTCTGTTTGTGTTGATGGGTTCCGGCGACATGAGCCTGAAGGTATTCCAGGAGCAATTTGGTAGTCAGTGGATGATGCCTTATATGCTGCTGGTTTTTTTCCTGTCCGGGGTACTGACCGCGGTCCTGGTGGTGTGGCGTCGGGTTCCGTTAAACCGGGCGGTAGCAGTGGGTGGAATGCTGCTGGGGCTGGCCAATTTCGCTTCGGCTTATTTCATCCTGAAAGTGCTGCAACATTTACCGGGAGCACTGGCTTTTCCCCTGAATAATATCGGGATCATATTGCTTTCCACTCTGGTGGGTTACCTCTGGTGGGAGGAGAAGATCACCCTTCGGGTGGGAAGCGCTATTGTATTAGCTGTAATTGCCGTGCTGTTGCTTACTCTGAATGCCTGAAAGGAACCATACGTTCCCCGTGGCAAAGGTAAAAATTTTCATCCCTAACGAACCGAATGGTACTTCCCGGATAAATCCGTGAATAATTTTGACATTTGCGGCAAAATTCCGTAATTTGCCCGTCGAAACGTGAAAAATGAGGTGAAAGGAATGGATATTCAATATGCTACCGAAAAGCAGAATGAGGTGCTGGTGTTCACTGTTCTGGATGAATTTGTGAACCATTCCAATGCCGCCTCCCTGAAGGAAAAACTGTTTGTGGAAATTGCGGAGGGGAATTCGCAATTAGTGTTGAATCTGGGGAATGTGCGGGAGCTGGACAGCTCGGGTCTGGGGGCGCTGTTATTCGGGAAGCGGCAGGCCAACAATGCCGGTGGCGATATGGTGCTGGCAACTGTTGCTCCGGGTGTGGAGAACATGATCCGGATTGCTCAGCTTTCCCATGTGTTTCAGATATTCCCCGATGTGCCCAGCGCAGTCAATTTTTTTTCGTGAGGCGAACTAATTGTAGTTGAAACTGTTTAAAAGGAGAAATGCGCCAGATTGGGAATGGGTCGCCCATTCGGTTCAGAGTAATGGAAAATAGAGAACGCAAAGCTTTAATCATATCCATTGTGGTTTCGGTGTTGTTGCACCTGATTGGGTTGTTCCTGCTGCAAAAGGATTTTTTGTTGGGTTCCACTGCGGTGAAACAACCGGAACAGCCCAAACCACTGGAGTTAGTGTTTGAGCAACCCAAACCGCAACCGCCGGAGGAAGAACAACCTCCCCAAAAATTTTACGAACTGGTGGAAAATCCCAATGCCACCCGGGACAAACCCACCGAAACAGACCGTCTTTCTACTGAATCGTCGGTGAATCGGGCGCCCGAAATCTCCGACAATCAGGCCCGGCTGGTACCCGGTGCGGAGGTGGAAAACGAAAAGATGCAAACATCCAGCAGCCGGGAGGCTGATCCGCAGTTGCTGGAAGCGGTGCGAAACGCCATGCTGGCGTATAAATCGTCTCATACTTTTAGCAAAGATTTGCTGGCAGGTAAGAAGGGGGAACAGAACAAGCCGGCGGAGGAACCGCAAAAATCGAAACAAAATAAAAGGCGGGGAGAAACGGAGGTTCAGCTGGAAAGCTTCAAAGCCGATTTGATCGGCGATTTTGCCCTGAGCACCTATGCCTGGGAGTGGGCGCCTTACTGGCTGGCGTTTAAGCGAAAACTCATCCGATTGTGGACCGCACCACCGGCATACTACCCGCTGGGTCTCATCCACGGTTACACCATTGTGCGGTTTAAAGTGTCGCGGGAGGGGAACATGTACGATTTCCAGGTGTTGCGCCACGTAGGGCACCACTCTCTGGAGGAGAGTTCGGTTAATGCAATTCACAGTGTATTTCCGTTTCAACCCCTCCCCGATGACTTCCCCGATCCTTACCTGGAAGTCACCATTCGAATGATTTATCCGGATTTACGCCAGTTTCGGGCAAATGAATAAACGGTTGCCAGAGTCCGGAGCGGGAGATTTTTCGTGACGGACAATTTTCTATCGGCCGTTTGAATTCTTTTGTTTTTCGTGTAAATTGTATTTTTGAACCAATCTATTTGATGAGGGTGACGAAGATGCTGGAACTGTTTTTCAAAGGCGGATTGATGATGTATTTTCTGCTGCTCACCTCGGTTGTGGCGCTGGCCGTGATTATTGAGCGAACCATCATGCTCCGCCGAAAGAAGGTGTTGATTCCGGAAGTGGTAACCATGCTGGAACAGATTAAATCTCCCGGAGACCTGCAATTGGCCGAATCCGTGTGCCGAAAATTTGATGCACCGTTTACCCGCATCATCTTAACCACCCTGAAGAACCAGGACTTACCGCCGGAGGAATTGCGCAGGTTGGTGGAAGATGAAGGAAAGCAGGAAGTTCGGGTGTTGCAACGTGGACTCACAACGCTGGAAACGGCTGCCACCATTGCTCCCCTGCTCGGTTTGCTGGGGACGGTACTGGGAATGATCAAAGTGTTCGATATTATTCAGACGCTGGGAGTGGGGCAGGCCAAGGCATTGTCCGGCGGTATTTCCGAAGCACTTATTACAACCGCAGCCGGGTTGTTTATCGGAATTCCCACCATGGTGGCTTACATGTACTTTAATCATAAGGCCGAATCGTTTATCCTGGACATGGAAAAATACATCCTGGAATTGTTGAATAAACTGATTCGGTTCCGTCGCGGGGAAGCCGTTCCGGAAATTGAAAATATTAAGCTCGGTAAATAACCGGAGGGACATCACGATTCCGATTGTAATTGCAGGGCCGGAGCCTGGCCGGTCCGGTTATTTCCGATAGATTGTGCTTTCGGAATTTGAAAATAAATCACCCGCCATCGTTACTGTTTTTTAGCAATTCACTCACCGTAACAAATCGATAGCCGCGTCCGGTTAAGGTGTGGATGAGTTGGGGGAGGGCTTCGAACACGTGGTGGTTATCGCGATGAGAGCCTAAATGCATCAGGACAATCACCCCGTTTAGTCCGTGTTGACGGGTGGAATCTGCCGTCATGAAATGGTGAAAGATTTCTTCCGGGGTGCGATACAGACGGGATGAACGGTCGGTGACCCAGTCGTAAGTGTCGAATTGCGGTGTCCAGCGGATGTGCAGGTATCCCACTTCGGCCGCCCATTGTAAAATTTGCCTGTTGTATTCCCCGAACGGTGCGCGCCAGAACGGCTTTAGATGCTGGCCGGTGAGGGCGAAAAACACACTATCTGTGCGGAGCAACTGGTGCTGAACAAAGGCTCGGCTTACACCATTTCGGGTTTTCTGCTGATGATTCTCGGCAAAGGTGGTCAGGTGGGGATGACTGTATGTGTGGTTTCCGATTTCATGCCCATCGGTTACCATTTGTTTTACCAGATCCGGATGCTTTTGCATAAATCGACCGGTGAGAAACAGAGTGCAATGAAGATGATGGTCCCGCAAAATTTGCAGGATTTCCCGGGTATGGGCGTCATCCGAACCGCCATCGAAGGTGAGAGCGATCAGGCGGTGACGAATACTTCCCTGTTCCACGGACCGGTTGAACAAACGCACCAGCGGACGAAAAAAAGTCAGATGAAACTCGTCCTGATACACCTTCTCCTGAAAGTTGTTGAGTACCAGAAGCCGAAAAAGATTTTCACCTTCTTCCAATGGTAGGTCGAACCGAAACACAGAATCCTGCTGGACAGATTGAGCCACCACCGGCGAACCATTGCGCCAGACGGTCACCACCCAATTTTTTTGCAGATTCAAATGGATTGAGAACAGATTCTGCTGCTGGTTCCCGGTAGCGTTCACGGTGAATTGCTGTTGTTCGGGTCGGAAATGTTTAAGAAAATTGCTCAGAGCTTGCCGGTAAAGGCTGTCTGGAGGCATTGTTCGGGAGGCAAACCCGTTCTGGAGCTGATTCAAACGGTGCTGAAAATAGAATGCCTGCCCGATAATAAACAGTATCAGAAAAATCTGGAACATTACCTGCAAGAGATGTTTTCGGCGGGCAACATAACGTTTTAATTCGGTCCATAGAAATTGATAGTAACATCGTTTGCTGCAAAAGTAATGATGCCGGATGGTCAGGCGACAGTCCAGGCAGATGGGTTGCTTGCACTGGTAACACCGGTAGCGGGCGATTCGCTCCGGATGATTTTTACAAAAGTGAATTTCCATCGATCGTACGTTTAGTGTTGAGTCTGCCCCATTCGTTCAATTGGGGAAACGGGCGGAGGTACCGGGAAGTGGTTTTCCTACTCTCCGCATGAAGCCGTTCTTCCGATGAATTTTAATGAACTTCCCGGAAAAATCCAACCTTCTTCCCATCTTTTCCGGAAATATTGAACTCCTTTTTGTTTGAATTGCTTCGGTGTTCGTAAACATCGTTGTTCTTTAGTGTAAATATTTTTTTAATCAAAGTGAATCGTCAGATGAGGAATCCTCGATGGCTCATGATGATCTCCCCATCCAATTGTTTTTTCTCCCCGTTCCTGGTTGTTACGGATTCCTGTATTTGAATCTAAAAATATGTGGCGAAATTGCAAGGGATTTTTTCGTCGTGGGTAAAAAATTTTTCATTGGTGGATATGGGTGGGGAAAAGGTTAACCTGTTTCCGAAAAATATTTCCGTCGGAGATTTCAGGAATTAAGTTGCCCAAAGACAGCTTTTTTTCCAAAAACGTTCCGGAACAAAAAATAGGGTCCGGCGGGAACCACCCCCACCAGACCCACTCCAAAAACACTCTTTCCTATTTCCTCTTTCCTATTTCCTATTTCCTCAATGGACGGAGAGTGATTCCTTCCCCAATAACTCATCTTGCTTATTCGCACCTCATCGCTCCAGCTCTGACCCGCATCG
>Ga0256914_1002354_pt1 | contig 15891 bp, 28 predicted proteins | sample HulkmetaG_FD_191571 | JGI IMG/M metagenome (GOLD analysis project Ga0256914, IMG submission 191571) | Hydrothermal chimney microbial communities from Main Endeavour vent field at the Juan de Fuca Ridge, Pacific Ocean - Hulk | ecosystem: Environmental > Aquatic > Marine > Hydrothermal vents ... | reverse complement strand
CTCCTTTCACCTGCTGATCCAGCCACGACCGCGTCAGCCGATTTGCTGTGCTCTCGTCCTGATCCCCCACCCGAGACGGCCAGATCGAGCCCCTCCCGGAGCCGTCGGCAAACGCTCCAGCGCAACGGCGGCACCGCCGGTTTGCCAACTTCGGAGACCTGCAGGGTTTGGCCCTCAAGTTGTCTCACGGTTGAAATGGGCTACCCTCTTGATCGCGCGCAATTTAGGCCTGAGACCGGTAAATTGCAAGACCATTTTCCACCGGCGCGCCTCCGATTCGCGCAAGACAAGCCCAGCCGACTGCCTTTTCCGCAGTCACCCCACACAGGCCTTCCCGTTTCGTCGTTTTCGTGCTTGCTCGGGCCTACGGAATCGGTCCTGCAGGCCTGTTCACACTGGTAGTGGTTTCGCTCTACAGGACGTCCACGCGTTCGAAAAACTCCCTCCTTTTCCACTCTCCAAATTCTACACCTCCGCTTCACAACGGTCTACCCTCCCAGCGGAGGTAGTCTTTCCAGGTGCACGCCGCTCTGGTGCGCCGCGGCAGAGCCGCGTGAACGGCGGATGCACAGTCGCGATCCAGCAGCCAGGCCAGAATCACCGTGATCTCTCGAATTCCCAGCGTACAACCCCGCGCAGCCGTGACACAAAAAACCCGGACCGCTCCAGCAGTCCGGGTCTTGACGTCGCATCTTTTCCAGTTCGACTACTCAGCCGCGGCAGCTTCCGCCTGAGCCGCAGCTTCGGCCTCCTCACGCTCCTTCTTTTCGCGCTCCTTCCGTTTTTCGCGCTCGCTCTTGGCCTTTTCCTGGCGCTTAATCAGCGTGCCCTCAAAGCCAACCAGCTCCAGAATGGCCAGTTCTGCGGCGTCACCGCGACGCTGGCCAAGCTTGATGATCCGCGTGTAGCCGCCCTCACGGTCCTGCATCACCGGTGCGATCTCATGAAAGAGAATTCCGATCGCTTTCTTGTTGGGCAACACGCGCAGCGCACGACGGCGTGCAGCCAGATCGCCCTTTTTTGAATACTGCACCAGGCGATCCACAAGCCCGCGCACTTCTTTGGCCTTGGCCAGTGTTGTCGTGATCGTCCGGTGCTCGATTACCGCGATGGCCAGATTCCTGAGCACCGCTTTGCGATGCGACCTGGAGCGGCTCAGCCCGCGCCCTTTTCTCCGATGTCTCATTTCAGAAGTCCCTCAAAACTGAGATCACGTGGTCGTCTTTTCTTCCGCCAGGTACTTGTCCACATCCATTCCGAAGAACAGACCGCGCTGCTCCAGCACTTTCTGCAGCTCCTGCAGCGATTTGCGGCCGAAGTTGCGGAATTTCAGCATCTCACTCTCGGTCAACCGCACCAGATCCGCCACCGTCTCGATGTTTGCCGCCTTCAGGCAGTTGCTGGCGCGCACCGAGAGTTCCAGCTCGTCCACCGGCATTTTGAGGAGTTTGCGAATCCGAACAATCTCCTCGTCCATCTGCACCGGTTCTTCCTCTTCCGGCTCGACCTCGAAGGCGATGAAGAGGTTGATGTGATCGCGCAAAATCTGGCCGGCGTACGTCAAGGCGTCGTCCGGCGTCAGGCTCCCGTCCGTCCAGATTTCCAGAATCAGCTTTTCGTAGTCCGCACGCTGACCACGCCGCACATTTTCCACGTGGTAAGCCACCTTGCGCACTGGCGTGAAGATCGAATCGATGGCGATCGTGCCAATCGGTGCATCCTGCGTCTTGTTCTCCTCGGCCGGCACGTAGCCTTTGCCACGCCCGATCTTCAACTCGATCTTGAAATCGGCGTCCTTGTTCAACGTGGCGATGTGATGTTCGGGATTCAGGATTTCCACATCCGTTGTCGCCTTGCCGATGTCGCCAGCCTTGAACTCGCCCGGTCCCTTCAAGTGCAGCGTCACTTTGTCCGGCTTTTTGTTCAGCAATTTCATCCGGACTTCCTTAAGGTTGAGGACCATTTCTGCCACATCCTCAACCACACCCGGAACCGTGGAGAACTCGTGCAAGACGCCGTCAATCCGGATGGCCGTGATGGCTGCGCCCGGAAGAGACGACAGCAGGACACGGCGCAGCGCATTACCGAGCGTCACGCCGAAACCGCGCTCCAGCGGCTGCACAATGAAGCGACCGTAAGTGTTCGAATACGTCGCTCCGTCCAGCTCCACGCTCTCGGGCATCAACAAACCGAGAATACTCATCTATCTTCACCCTCGCTACTTTGACATTCGATTGCTCCGACCCCAGCAGTGTCGGAAGGACTACTTCGAGTACAGCTCCACTACGAGCTGCTCGCTCACGTTGACCGGGATGTCCTGTCGGCTCGGAATCTCGCGGAACGTACCCACCAGTGCCGCCTTGTCCAGCTCCAGCCAGGGTACCAGGCGTCCCTCCTTCACGCGACGCATGGACGTGTGAATCACGTCCAGGGTCCGGCTCTTCTCGCGCACCTGAATCCGGTCGCCCGGCTTGACCAGGTAGGACGGGATGTCCACCACCCTCCCGTTCACCGCGAAGTGGCGGTGCCGCACGAGCTGCCGGGCAGCGCGTCTGGAGGGAGCAAACCCAAGGCGGTACACCACGTTGTCCAACCTGCGCTCCAGCAGCTGGAGCAGGTTTTCACCGGTAATGCCCTTCTGCCGCGAGGCGATGTCGAAGTACCGGCGGAACTGACGCTCCAGAACGCCGTAGATCCGTTTCATTTTCTGCTTTTCACGGAGCTGACGACCGTACTCCGACTGTTTGAAACGCCGCGAACGCCCATGCTGCCCCGGAGCGTACGCCCTCTTCTCCATCGGACACTTGTTAGTGCTGCACTTAGCGCCCTTCAGGAAAAGCTTCACGCCTTCGCGGCGGCAGAGTTTACAAACTGGCCCGGTGTAACGCGCCATACTTTATTGCCTCCACAATCCTCTGAAATTCAGTAAAATCAACCAGCTTCCTCACACGCGTCGACGCTTCGGGGGACGACACCCGTTATGCGGAATTGGCGTTACGTCCCGAATGGCGGTGATCTCCAATCCAGCCGCCTGCAGGGCCCGAACAGCAGCTTCACGGCCAGAGCCCGGCCCCTTGATTTGCACTTCAACGCGCTGCAGGCCCAGGTTCATGGCCTCTTTGGCCGCCGCCTGGGCGGCTTGCTGGGCCGCAAACGGCGTGCTTTTACGCGAGCCTTTGAAACCAACCCGCCCGGCTGATGCCCACGAAATCACATTCCCGTACACATCAGTCAACGTCACGATCGTGTTGTTAAACGTCGCTTTGATGTGGGCAATCCCGTTGGCGTCAACGCGTTCTTTCTTCTTCGTCGTTCCACGACGCTTAGCCAAGACTAACCTCCACGCTCAACTTTGAAGCCTGCCTTTGCTCCAACCTGCCCCAACCGCAACTGAGGCTCATTTGCCTTTCTTTTTGACACCTACAACGCGCCTCTTGCCGCGGCGGGTACGCGCATTCGTGTGCGTCCGTTGCCCACGCACAGGCAAACCCCGCCGGTGGCGCAAACCGCGGTAGCAACCAATGTCCATCAACCGCTTGATGTTCATGGCTACTTCCGTTCGGAGTGCACCCTCCACCTTGTAGTCGGACGCCACAATGCCACGGATGCGGGCGATTTCTTCCGGGCTCAGCTCCCGCACACGTTTGGCAGGATCGATCTCTGCCTTTTCCACGATCTGCTTGGCCGTGGTGCGCCCAATGCCGTAGATGTACGTCAGCGCGATGTCAATTCGCTTGTCACGCGGCAAGTCAACACCAGCAATTCGCGCCAAAACTCACCTCTTCCGTTGCGTTCCCTCACAACTTTACCACAACTTTACTTCTACGCCACTAACAGCCGAGAATTCGATCCACTTCCCCCGTCACTGTCCTACCGCTGTCCGGCGCAAGGATTTCACCTGCAAGGATGAGCAGGGCTCTTGGGACGGACAGCCGCCGAGCCCCTACCCCTGACGCTGTTTGTGCCTCGGGTTGGAGCAAATGACTCGAACTGTGCCGTGCCTTTTGATGATCTTGCACTTGTCGCACATCTTCTTAACCGAGGAGCGAACTTTCATGGCTTCATCACCCTTTCTAACATGCTCATTTGTAGCGGTAAATGATTCGCCCGCGTGTCAAATCGTAGGGCGAAAGCTCCACTGTCACTTTGTCGCCGGGCAGGATGCGAATGAAGTGCATCCGCATTTTTCCCGAAATGTGCGCCAGTACCTGGTGACCGTTCTCAAGCTCGACGCGGAACATGGCATTGGGCAACGTCTCCACAACCGTTCCGTCTACCGTAATGCCCTTTTCCTTTGCCATCGCTCCCTCGCGTTCGTTCGCTAAAGACCCAGCGTCAAGATGTCCGCTTCGCCGTCGGTCACAGCGATGGTATGCTCAAAGTGTGCAGCAGGCCGCCGGTCCTTCGTGTAAACGGTCCAGCCATCGGACGCTATTTCCACCTCGTGAGTTCCCGCGTTGACCATCGTTTCGATGGCCAGTGTCATGCCACGACGCAATCTGGCGCCTGTGTGAGGCCGGCCAAAATTCGGAATTTCGGGCTCTTCGTGCAAATTCCGACCAATCCCGTGGCCACAGAATTGCCGCACCACGGCAAATCCACGCCCTTCGGCCGTTCGCTGAATCGCGTGTGCGACGTCGCCGATCCGATTGCCCTCACGCGCCACTTCAATGGCTTTCAACAACGCGGCTTTCGCAGCAGCCATCAGGCGCTGCTTCTCCTCCGACACCTCCCCAATCGCGTACGTCTTAGCAGCGTCGCTGTAGTAGCCGTCCAGAATCACACCCATGTCCAGCGTAACGATCTGGCCCTCTTCCAGCACCTGATCGCCAGGGATTCCGTGCAACACCACTTCGTCCACTGAGATGCAAACACTGGCCGGGTAACCTCGGTATCCCTTGAACGCTGGAACAGCCCCGCGGGAGCGCACGTACTCTTCAACCGCCGCGTCGATCTCCGACGTCTTCACCCCCGGCCTCAAAAGTTCTTCCGCCCGGCGAAACGTGTCCACGAGAATCGCACAACTTTTGCGAATTTTCTCAATCTGCTCGGGCGTTTTGAGAACGATCATTCCGAAACCTGCCTCAACGCAGCCTCAATGCGGCTGCGAACCTCCTCGATGGAGCCAACGCCATCCACTCGGATGAGCTTGCCCCTTTCTTCGTAGTATTTTTTCAGCGGGGCCGTCTGCTCGTTGTACACCCGCAGACGAGCCCGCACCGTCTCCTCGTTGTCATCCTCCCGCTGCACGATTCGACCGCCGCACACCGGGCACTTACCATCCGCCGGGGGAGGGTCCGTGATCAGGTTGAAAACCCTGCCGCACTTCTCGCAAACCCGGCGGTTCACAGAGCGCTGCACGATCTCCTCATCCGGCACCTCCAGACTCAGAACAGCATCCAGAGGCCAGTTGCGCCGTGCCATCAACGCCTCCAGAGCCTCGGCCTGAGGCACCGTGCGGGGGAAGCCGTCCAGGATGAAACCCTTGGTGCAGTCTGGCTCGGAAAGGCGCTCCTCAATCAGACCAATAATCACGTCGTCGGGTACCAGCTTGCCAGCGTCCATGTAGCTTTTGGCCTTCTTCCCGAGCTCGGTACCCTGACGCACTGCCTCACGCAGAATGTCGCCCGTTGAGATGGCCGGAATTCCGTACTTGTCGCTGAGCCAGGCTCCTTGCGTGCCCTTGCCAGATCCCGGTGGTCCGAGGAGAATCAGTCGCATCGCCCATCCAGTCTGTTACGCGAACCGTCTGCGTCCGCGGATCTTGGAGCTCTTCAACAAACCGTCGTAGTGCCGCATCAAAAGGTGCGACTCGATCTGCTGCAGCGTGTCGAGCGCCACACCAACGATGATCAACAGCGAGGTTCCGCCGAAGAAACTGGCAAAACCGTAGGACACGTTCGTGAAACGCGTCAGAAAATACGGCAGGATGGCGACTACCGAGATCGCGATGGCGCCCGGCAGTGTGATTTTCGTCAGGATGTTGTCAATGTACTCAGCCGTCTTCTTGCCCGGCCGTACGCCGGGGATAAACCCGCCGTACTTCCGCATGTTGTCGGCCACGTCCACCGGGTTGAAGGCGATGGCCGTGTAGAAGTACATGAAGAACACGATCAGAACGGCGTACACCGCCCAGTAGACGAACGATTCAAAACTGAAGTAGGCCGTCACCGTCTGCACAAATTCCGAGTTGGGGAAGAACGTGGCCACCGTCTGCGGCACAAACATGATGGACTGCGCGAAGATGATGGCCATCACGCCGGCCATGTTCACCCGTAGCGGGATGTGCGTACTTTGACCACCGTAGACCTTTCGCCCAACTACCCGCTTCGCGTACTGTACAGGAATCTTCCGCGTACCCTGCGTTAGAATGACGACGAAAGCCGTGACTGCAATCATCAGGGCCCACAGGAAAACTTCCATCAGAACGGAGCGGTTACCGGCCTGCAACTGCTGCAACTCGTCGAAAACAGCGTTCGGGAACCGCGCCAAAATGCCGACCATGATGATCAGGGAAATGCCGTTGCCGATGCCGCGTTCCGTAATTTGCTCACCAAGCCACATGATGAGCACTGTGCCCGTGGCCAGCGTTAGCATGGTGAGCAGGCGAAACCCCAGTCCCGGGTGCGGTACTACCAGCTGGCCGCTCGTAGCCTGGCCGATGTTCTCCAGAAAAACGGCCACACCGTAGGCCTGCAGGGCCGAAATTAGCACGGTACCGTAGCGGGTGTACTGGTTGATTTTCTTACGCCCTTCTTCGCCCTCTTTCTGCAGCTTCTGAAAGTAGGGGAAAACAGCACCCAAAAGCTGCAAGATAATGGACGCGGAAATGTAAGGCATGATGCCAAGCGCAAAAACGGTGGCGCGCCGGAATGCACCACCCGCAAACAGGTCGTAAAGGCCAAGCAACCCGCCTCCACGCGCCTGCTCGAAAAACTGGACCAGAGCCTGACCGTTGACGCCTGGAATTGGAACGTGACCGCCTATCCGGTAGACAACCAGAATACCAAGGGTAAACAGAATTCGCTTCTTCAGCTCGGGGATGCGAAAGATATTCTGGAATTTCTCCATCATAGGACGGTGGCCCTCCCACCTGCAGCCTCAATTTTCTGCACCGCTGACTTACTGAAAGCGTGAGCCGAAACGTTGAGGGCCTTTTTCAATTCGCCGTCCCCGAGGATCTTCACCGGCTGATCCAACCGTTTGATCAGGCCAGCTGCACGCAGGGTCTCCAGCGTCACCTCCTGCGTACCCTCGATCCGTTCCAAGTCGCCAACGTTCACAACCTGGTACACAACTTTGAAGATGTTTCGAAAACCGCGTTTCGGTACCCGCCGCTGCAGGGGCATTTGCCCGCCTTCAAACCACGGGTAGTTCTTGTGTCCGGAACGCGAGCGGGCTCCTTTGTGGCCGCGGCACGATGTCCCTCCGTGTCCCGAACCCTCACCACACCCGACTCGCTTGCGCTTTTTCTTGGCGCCAGGCGCTGGTTTCAAACTGCTCAGATTCATTCGTCACCTCTCTCAGTCCGAAAAAATCACGTTCCGCCGATTCGGGTTCAGTCCACAAACTCGACTTTCACAAGATGGCGCACTTTCTCGACCATGCCCATGATGGTTGGCGAGGCCATGTGCTCCACTGTTTGATGCCTTTTCCGCAACCCCAGCGCGCGCAGCACAGCCCTCTGGTTGGGCTTCTTATCGATGGTGCTTCGAAGCTGCGTAATGCGAACCTTCTGGAGTTTTTGCTTTTTCGCTGTCATGGCTTAATCACGCCCTTCGTGATTCAGTTCGCGTTCGTTCAGGACTCCGTCTTCTCGGTTTCCGCCTCGGCCACCTTCTCCGGCTCGCCTTCGGGCATGCCCAGAACCTTGCGCGGCGGCAAACCGCGTTTGCGCGCCACAGTACTGAGATCGAGGAAACTGGTCAGCGCTTTCATGGTAGCTTTCACCGTGTTGTGCGGGTTGCGAGAACCAATGCACTTGCTAAGCACATCCTTGATACCCGCCAGTTCAACTACCGCACGTACGGCGCTACCAGCGATCACACCCGTACCGGGAGCCGCAGGCTTCAACAGAACCTTGGACGCTCCGTACTTGGCAATGATCTCGTGTGGGATGGTGCCGTTCACGATCGGTACGCGCACCACACTTTTCTTTGCCGCTTCAACGCCCTTGCTAATGGCGTCCGTGACCTCATTGGCTTTGCCGAGGCCAACGCCTACGTGGCCGTTGTAATCGCCGACGACCACAATGGCGTTGAAGTGAAATCGGCGCCCACCTTTCACCACTTTGGCGACGCGATTAATCTGAACAACTCGCTCTTTCAGGTCAAGCTCGTTGGGATTGATCTGTTCCTGCACTTTTCCCTCGACCTCTTAATTCACTTCCGCGAAAAACGCACGTTCCTAAAATTCCAGGCCACCCTCGCGAGCGCCGTCTGCCACCGCCTTCACACGACCGTGGTAACGGTAGCCTCCACGGTCGAAGACCACGCGCGTTACGCCCAGTTCCTTGGCCTTCTCAGCGATGGCCTTGCCGACGATTTTGGCCTTCTCGGTTTTGCCCGACACGCCCTGCAATTCTTCCCGCAGGGTTGGTGTAACCGTCGACACACCGGTTAGCGTCTTTTGGTTCACGTCGTCGACAAGCTGGGCGTAGATGTGCTTGGCACTGCGGAACACCACCAGACGCGGTCTTTCCGGCGTTCCGTGTACTTTCTTTCGAATCCGTTTTTTGCGGCGTAGCCGCGCCAGCGTTTTGTCTGCTTTGTTCTTCGCCATCCCTTTTGCACCTTCCTATTCGAAAACCACCCGGCTACGGCTGGCCCTGCAATCGACTACCTGGCGCCGGCCTTACCAGCCTTGCGGCGCACGTACTCGCCAACGTAGCGAATGCCTTTGCCTTTGTACGGTTCCGGCGGACGCACAGCTCGAATTTGCGCCGCCACCTTACCAACCAGCTCCTTCTCGATGCCCCAGACGGTGATGATGTTGCCTTCGACGGACAGTTTGATGCCTTCCGGAGGCACGATGACAACCGGATGCGAGTAGCCGACGTAAAGGGTAAGCCGGTTGTTCTTCACCTCGCCCCTGTACCCGACACCCTCGATCTGCAGCTTCTTCTCGAACCCGCTCTTGACGCCCTCGATGATGTTGCTGATCAAGGTACGCGTCAGGCCGTGAAGCGAGCGGTGCACCTTGTTGTCCGTCGGGCGCGTCACCACAACCTGACCGTCCTCGATCTTCACGGTCAGGTCCGGGTGAAAGGCCTGACGTAGCTCGCCATGCGGGCCCTTCGCCACAACCTCCGATTTTTCGATCGCCACCTCAACACCGTCTGGTATCGGAATGGGCTTTCGACCAATTCTCGACACGTCAATCTCCCTGCCTTAAGCACATGCTGTTCGGTAACCCAGGGCCGCAACCGATGCGACCAGCGGCTCACCACACGTAGCACAGAACCTCGCCGCCAACGTGCTCGCGCAACGCCTGCTTGTGCGTAATTACGCCGCGCGAGGTCGACAAAATGGCAATGCCCAGATTGTTCATGACCCGAGGCACCTTGTCCGCGGGCACGTACACCCGGCGCCCGGGCTTGCTAATGCGTTTCAGGCCCGTGATGGCGGGCACTTCCCTGGCATCGTACTTCAGGTAAACGCGCAGCAAACCCTGTTTGCCGTCCTCAATTTCTACGAAGTTGCGGATGTACCCCTCCGCCTGAAGCACCTTGGTGATCTCCCGCTTCAGATTGGAAGCAGGAATGTCTACTTTGCGGTGCTTCGCCTTGAGCGCATTTCGAATCCGCGTCAGGTAATCCGCAATCGGGTCCGTCACGGCCATTGAAGAACTCCCTCTCTCAGCCTCTTGTCACCAGCTGGCTTTAATCACGCCGGGAATCTGGCCTTCCAGAGCCAGCTCCCGCAGGCAGACACGGCAAAGACCGAACTTCCGGTAGTACGCACGCGGGCGTCCGCACCGCTTGCACCGATTGTGCTGACGAACCTTGAACTTCGGCTCTTTGCGCATCTTTGCCCACTGACTTTTCCTTGCCAAGTCCGACCTCTCCTTTCTTTGCGCCTTACTTAGGTTGTTGCTCCGGTCTTCCTGAAAGGCATTCCCAAGGCCGCAAGAAGCTCGTAGGCCTCTTCGTCGGTCTTGGCTGTCGTCACAATGGTCACATCCATCCCGCGGATCTTGTCGACCTTGTCGTAATCGATTTCCGGGAAAATGATCTGCTCACGCAAACCAAGGCTGTAGTTGCCCCGTCCATCGAACGACTTATCCGAAAGTCCGCGGAAGTCGCGAATGCGTGGGATCGCGATGTTGATCAGCCGGTCCAGAAACTCGTACATCCGCCAGCGCCGCAGAGTCACGCGACAACCGATCGGCGTGCCCGCCCGCAGGTGGAAATTCGAGATCGCCTTCTTGGCCCGTGTGATGGCCGGTTGCTGACCGGCGATCATGCGCAGATCCTGCACCGCAGACTCAAGAAACTTCGGGTTCTCCGTCGCCTCCCCAACACCCATGTTGATGACGATCTTCTCGAGACGCGGGACCTGCATCACGCTCTTGTAGTTGAATTTCTTCATCAACTGGGGGACGACAACCTTCTGGTAATGCTCAATTAGCCTGGGAACGTAGTCCATGGTTCACCCTAACCGACGCTCAAGCGTTGCTTACAATCATTTCACCGCATTTTTTGCACACACGGATGTGTTCGCGTTTCATGCGGCGTTCGTTCCACACGATTTTGTTGGCCACACGTGTCGGCTGGCCGCACTTCGGGCACACTACCATCACGTTCGAAGCGTGAATGGGTCCTTCCTTTTCGATGATGCCGCCTTGCGGATTCTGGGTGGACGGCCGCGTGTGCCGCTTGATGAAATTCACACCCTCTACCACAACCCGGTTCGTCTTCGGGTACACCTTCAACACCCGGGACACTTTGCCTCGGTAGTTCCCGCTCAGAACCAGGACCTGATCGCCTTTTCGTACGTGCATGGCCACAAACCTTCGCTTACTCAAATGTGCGCTTACAAAACTTCAGGGGCGAGAGAAACGATCTTCATGAACTCCTTTTCACGCAGCTCGCGTGCCACCGGGCCGAAGATGCGCGTGCCCTTCGGCTCCATGGCATCGTTGATCAACACGGCTGCGTTGTCGTCGAAACGAATGAGCGAGCCGTCCGGACGCGGGACTTCCTTCTTCGTCCGCACCACTACGGCCTTGCTGATGTCGCCCTTTTTTACCGACCCGCCCGGTACGGCCGACTTCACCGTTACCACAATTACATCACCAACCGAGGCGTAGCGTCGGGTGCTACCCCCCAACACCCGGATGCAAAGCACCTCCTTCGCCCCGGTGTTGTCTGCCACGTTAAGTCTGGACTCCTGCTGGATCATCGCCGAACCTCAGATCACTTCGCCCGTTCCAAGATTTCCACCACCCGCCAGCGTTTCCTCTTGCTCAGCGGGCGGGTCTCCATAATCCGCACCACGTCGCCCACATGGCTCTCGTTGTTCTCGTCGTGAGCCATGAACTTGGTCGTGCGGCGAATGTACTTCTTGTACAACGGGTGCTGCACGAGCCGTTCGACCGCTACGATGCGGCTTTTATCCATCTTATCGCTTACCACACGACCGATGCGAACCTTTCTGCGACCTCTTTCAGCCATCGAAATTCCTCAACCTTGGCTTCTCACGCCTTTTCCTGCTCGGATGCCTGCTGCGCCCCGGGAGCGAGCCGAATGCCCAGCTCATGCTCGCGAATGACTGTTTTCAGCCGGGCAATGTCCTTGCGAATCATCCGCAAGCGCAGCGGATTGTCGAGCTGGCGCGTAGCGTGCTGAAAGCGCAAATTCGCGTACTCTTCCAGCGCGTCGCGCAAGCGGAGCTCGACTTCTTCAATGGGCAGTTGCCGAATTTCCTCAATTCTCATCAGACCTTAAACCTCTTCCTCTCTGGTCACGAACTTCGTCTTAATGGGGAGCTTGTGCGAAGCCAGCCGCATGGCCTCGCGCGCCACATCCTCGGGCACCCCGTCCAGTTCGAAGATGATTCGGCCGGGTTTGACAACCGCCACCCAGTACTCCGGTGCACCTTTGCCTTTGCCCATTCGTGTTTCCAGCGGCTTCTTGGTTACGGGCTTGTCCGGAAAGATGCGAATCCACAGCCGGCCACCGCGCTTCACGTGACGCGTGATGGCAACACGAGCTGCCTCGATTTGCCGAGCTGTGATCCAGGCGGGCTCCAGCGCCTTCAGGGCATACGAACCAAAAGCTACCGTGTAGCCCCGCTTGGCCATGCCCTTCATGCGGCCACGCTGCTGCTTGCGGTACTTCACACGTTTCGGCATTAACATCGCTGCTTACTCCGGAATATTTTCGTGAGCCAATCTTCGCTACTCCAAGCCGGGGCAACGCCCATCCGGCGCAGCCGACCGCTGCCCCGAGCTTTAGCTCTTGCCTTCGCTGACGCCCGGAAGCGGCGGCGCACCAATCACCTCGCCCTTGCAAATCCACACCTTCACGCCTATGGTGCCGTAAGTGGTCCGCGCAATGGCGCGGGCGTAATCGATGTCGGCGCGCAAGGTGTGCAGAGGAATGCGGCCGTCCTTGTACTGCTCGGTACGGGCCATCTCGGCGCCACCCAGTCGTCCGGCCACCGCAATGCGGATTCCCTCAGCTCCCATGCGCATGGCAGCCACAATGGCCCGCTTCATGGCGCGGCGAAAGGACACCTTCGCTTCCAGCTGCTGGGCGATGTTTTCGGCCACAAGGTAAGCATCCAACTCCGGCCGCTTGATCTCCACTACATTCACCTGCACATCTTTGCCGCCGGTGATCCGCTGCAACTCCTCGCGAAGCTTGTCCACCTCGGCGCCACGACGGCCGATTACAATGCCAGGCCTGGCAGTGTGGATCGTCAGCGTCACCCGGCGCGGGGTCCGCTCAATCTCGATGCGCGAGATCCCGGCACGCGGTAAACGTTTGCGAATGTAGTTCCGGAGGTAGATGTCCTCCTGGAGCTTGTCGGCGAAGTTTCGCTGGTCGAACCAGTTCGATTCCCAGGTCTTGATGACACCGAGTCGAAAACCAATGGGATTCGTCTTCTGACCCAAATTTTCCTCCTCGTTGAGGTCCTGCTTGTGGCCCTGCTACGCCTGTGCAGCTTCGGCCGTGGCTTCAGCCGATTCTTCCTCAATGTCCGCCACCACCACCGTGATGTGGCAGGTACGCCGCCGAATCGGCATCGCCCGCCCCATCGAACCCGGACGGTAGCGCTTCATCCGGTAGCCGTCGTCCACGCGGATTTCTTTCACGTAAACTTCGTCCGGTTCTACTTTTGTCCGTTCTTCGTAGTTCGTCATGTTCGCCACCGCCGACCGAATGGCTTTTTCAATCGGCAGCGCAGCCTTCTTGGGGGTGAAATGCAACATGTTCAGCGCATCTTCCACCACCTTGCCGCGCACCATGTTGGCAACCAGCCTGGCCTTGCGGGGCGACATCCGAACGTATTTAGCAACAGCCCGTGCTTCCATTCCGTTCTCCGAACGTCTTTAACGATCCGCCGCCCTACTTCTTCATCCTGGCCTGTTTTGCCGCCTTGCCACCGTGCCCGCGAAATGTACGCGTCGGCGCAAACTCGCCCAGCTTGTGGCCCACCATGTTCTCCGTGATGTACACCGGGATGAATTTGTTCCCGTTGTGCACCGCCAGGGTGTGGCCCACAAACTCCGGCGTGATTGTGCTGCGGCGCGACCAGGTCTTGATGACCTTCTTTTGATTCGCCTCGTTCAGCTGACGGATCTTCTTCAGCAGCTTCTCGTCTACAAACGGACCCTTCTTTAACGAACGCGCCATAGGGAAACCACCTACTTGCGTTTCTGAATGATGAATTTGTCGCTCGGCTTCTTGCCGCGCGTCTTTTTGCCTTTAGCCAACAAACCCCATGGGGAGCAAGGATGACGACCGCCGGAACTCTTACCCTCGCCACCGCCCATGGGGTGATCGATCGGGTTCATGGCAACGCCGCGTACAAAAGGTCGCCACCCAAGCCATCTGGCACGGCCCGCCTTGCCAAGACTCACATTCTCGTGATCCACGTTGCCCACTTGCCCAATGGTTGCACGGCACATGACCGACACCAGCCGCATCTCACCCGAAGGCAGCCTCAGGGTAGCGTACTTGCCTTCTTTGGCCATCAACTGGGCATAGGTGCCGGCGCTACGCGCCATCTGGCCACCTTTGCCCGGCTTCAACTCGATGTTGTGCACCAGCGTGCCCAGCGGAATGTTCTGCAAAGGCATGGCATTACCCACACGCACCGGCACCTGTTCGCCGCTGAGCACTTCGTCGCCTACGTTCAACCCCACCGGCGCCAGAATGTACCGCTTTTCACCGTCTGCGTAGTGCAACAGCGCGATGAACGCCGAACGGTTCGGGTCGTATTCGATGGCGGCCACCTTGGCCGGCACGCCGTCCTTATTCCGCTTGAAATCGATGATCCGGTACTTCCGCTTGTGACCGCCGCCGCGGTGGCGAGCCGTCACACGACCGAGATTGTTCCGGCCGCCCGTCTTCTTCAGCGGTTGTACCAGTCTCCGCTCCGGCTCGGTCTTGGTGATTTCCTCAAACGTCAGGACCGACTTGAACCGCAGTCCCGGAGTGACCGGCTTGAATGTCTTAATCGGCATTTCTCAACTCCGCAACGCTATCAAACGTTCGTGCCAGCGAAGAAATCAATTGAATCGCCGGGCCTGAGCGTCACGATGGCCTTCTTCCAGGACCGGCTTTTGCCACGAGTGATGCCGCGGCGCGTTTGCTGCCGCTTGCTCTTCCCGTGAACGGTAATTGTGTTCACCTTCTCAACGGACACGTCAAAGCGGGCTTCCACAGCTCGTTTGATGTCGATCTTCGTAGCCCGTTTGTCTACCTCGAAAGCGTACTTACGCAGATTTTCTTGCTGCATAAGCATCTTCTCAGTTAGAATCGGCCGAATCAAGATCTCGTAGGAAGTCTTCATTGCGCCAGCACCTTCTCAATCTTCTCCACAGCGCCCTTCTGCAACAGAATGGTGTCGCAGTTGAGCAGATCGTACGTCGAAGCCTGCTCCGCAGGCCGAACGATCAGATTCGGAATGTTCCGTCCGGCACGGTAGGTCATCAAATCTACGTTCGACGTCAGCAGGAGAACCTTTTTGTTTTCCAGGCCGAGATTCCGAAGCAGCGACGCCATCTCGCGCGTCTTTCCAGACTCGATCTGGAAATCCTCGACCACCATGACCTTGCCATCCGCAGCCTTCGCGGAGAGGGCAGAGATCCGCGCCAAACGCTTTACCTTCTTGGGCAAACCTAACGAGTAGTCCCGCGGCACAGGACCGAACACACGTCCACCCCCGCGCCACAGCGGCGATCGGATCGTACCGGCCCGTGCTCTGCCGGTGCCCTTCTGGCGCCATGGCTTGCGGCCGCCTCCGCGAACGAGAGCGCGATTCTTGGTCATCACCGTGCCCTGCCGCATGTTAGCCAGCTGTGTACGAACCGCCATCCACACGGCGTGCCGGTGTGGCTTGGCCGCGAAAACCGCGTCGGGCAGCTCAACCTGTTCACCGGCGGCGTTTCCGTCTGTTTTGTAAAGGTCTACCTTCATCGTCCCTACTGTTTCCTGATGGTGACAATCCCTTTGATCGAGCCCGGTACAGCGCCTTTGACAACGAGCAGGTTGTTCTCCGGGTCGACTTTCACCACTTCCAGGTTCCTCACGGTGACGCGCGTGTTTCCCATCCGGCCAGCCATCCGCAGTCCCTTCAGCACACGCGACGGAAAAGACGACTGACCGATGGAGCCCGGCGCGCGCCAGCGGTCCGACTGTCCGTGCGTTTTGGGACCACC